>Ga0265798_10000244_pt1 | contig 98971 bp, 83 predicted proteins | sample P3T30metagenome_FD_192430 | JGI IMG/M metagenome (GOLD analysis project Ga0265798, IMG submission 192430) | Plant litter microbial communities from East Loma Ridge, Irvine, California - P3 T30 | ecosystem: Environmental > Terrestrial > Plant litter > Unclassified | place: USA: California... | reverse complement strand
CACGTTCTACCCCAGGCCAGCGTGGCGCCGGCGCATCGCCGCGCAAGCAGGCGCTGTATCTCGCGGTTGCCCTGGCCGTATGCGAACTGGGCGCCATGCACACGGCGCTGGCGCAAACCGCAGCCGCCACGCCAGCCCCCGCCGCGGCGGCCCCAGCGGCTGCACCGGTCACACGCGCGGCGCCTCAAGCCGCTCCCGCCGCCGCCGCGCCTGCCCCAGCCGCCGTGGCAAGCGCGCCCGCCGCACCCGCCATCCAGTCCGTCAACGTGGTCGGCGAACGCCAGAACAACCGCATCGACCGCCAGGTCTACGACGTGAAATCCGACGTGAACGCCTCGAACGGCAGCGCCGCCGATGCGCTCGGCAATGTGCCGTCGGTGGCGGTCGATCCGGACGGCACGGTGTCGCTGCGCGGCAGCACCAACGTGCAGATCCTGGTCGACGGCAAGCCCTCGGCCATGCTGCAGGGTGAGAACCGCGGCTCGGCGCTGCAGGCCATGCCGGCCGAGGACATCGACTCGGTCGAGGTGATCAACAATCCCGGTGCGGAATTCGGCAACGAAGGCGGCGGCGGGCCGATCCTGAACCTGGTCATGAAACGCAATCGCCGTCCGGGCGGCTTCGGCGCGGTGAACGCCAACATGGGCACGGCCGGGCGCTACAACGCGGCGCTGAACGGCGCCTACAACAGCGGGCTGTGGGGCTTCCAGGGCGGCGTGAATGTACGCAAGGATGGCCGCGATTCGACCTATGAAAGCGAGCGCGAGCGCATCGATCCGGTCACGGGCGCGAGCCAGCGCAGCACCCAGGAATCGACCAGCGAGGGCCTGAACGACAGCGTCGGCGTGCGCGGCCAGGTGACCTACAACCTGAGCCAGGACGATACGCTGGAAGCGGGCCTGGCCCTCATGAAGCGCAACAACGACCAGCACGGCCTGGACCACTACAGCGTGTTCGGCGAGGACGGCGCCACCACCAGCGACTACGCCCGCAGCACGCGCCGCGGCGGCGACAGCAGCAACAACATGGCCAGCCTGCGCTGGGACCACAAGGGCCAGAAGCTGGGCGAGCTGTTCAAGATGGACCTGCGCGTATCGACCAGCGACAACGACAGCGAGACCGACTACGCCAACACGTACACGGTCGCGCCGCCGCGCGCGGCCGACAGCCGCAACCTGCAGGACGTCGATAATTCGACCCGCATCATCGACTACACCGGCGACTACGAGCTGCCGCTGGAAAGCGGCGCCATCGTCAAGGTCGGCTACAAGATCGCGGATAACAAGAGCGAGTTCGACACCCGCTACTACGACTTCGACCTCGGCACGAATGCCCAGAGCGTCAACGCGCGCCGCACCAACGCCTTCGAGATCGACGAGCGCAACACCGCGCTGTACGGCTCCTACCAGTGGAAGCTGAACGAGCGCTGGGGCGCCCAGCTGGGCCTGCGCGCCGAACACACCGACATGGACCTGAAGCAGGTAACGAGCCGCATCGAAACCGGCAACAGCTACCTGAACTGGCTGCCGAGCGCGTTTGCCACGTATAAGCTGGCCGAGAAGACCAATCTGCGCTTTTCCTACGCGCACCGCATCCGCCGTCCGGGTGCGGGCGAACTGAACCCCTTCGTGGTCTACCGCGACGAACTCAACGAGTCGAGCGGCAATCCCTACCTGAAGCCGGTGCAGACCGATTCCTTCGAGGTCGGCTACGAAACCAAGGCCGGCGTGCTGGACGCCAACGTGCGCGCCTATTACCGCAGCGAGCGCGACACCATCCGCAGCCGCCAGGTGGCCGTGAGCGACACGGTGATCCTGACGACGCTGGAAAACGGCGGCAGCAACCGCGCCGGCGGCCTGGAGTTCACGCTCAGCGGCAAGCTTACGCCGAAACTGTCGATCAATACCAGCGGCAACGTGTTCCTGGCCGAGCAGCAGCAGATCGACTTGCTGGGCGTCGAGAGCAAGCGCAGCGCCACCTCGGTGAACGTGCGCGGGCGCCTGAATTACCAGCTGACGCCGCTGGACCAGATCCAGCTGATGTTCAATGCCCAGGGCAAGACCCTGACCGGCTATGGCTACCGCGAACCGAGCGCCAGCGCCGACCTGGGCTACCGCCGCAACCTGAGCCAGAGCCTGACGCTGGTGGTCAACGCGCGCGACATCTTCAGCTCGCAGAAGCAGGAAACCGTCACCGACTCGGCCACGCTGAAGGAGTATTCGGTGCGCCGCTTCGACGGACCGACCGTATTTGTCGGCTTGTCCTACCGCTTCGGCGGGGTGCAGTCGAACCGGCGCCAGGAAGGGCCGCCGGGCGAAGGCTGGCGTCCGCCACCAGGCGGCATGCCGCCGGGCGGCTTTGGCGGCGGCCCGGGCGGCCCGGGAATGTAATCCTGCTGTGAAATAAAATTTCACCACGCGCTAATGGATGAAATTTTATTTCACGTTCCCAAGGCCTTGCGGATGCGCGCCAGGCGCGCGCCGCGGTCGCTCAAGCCGTTCAGGCCGCCGTTGACGGCGCGCGTGACCGCTTCCAGGTCGTCGGCATCGGCAAAGGCGTTGATCTTGCGCGCATCCCAGTAGTAGAAGGCCGATTCGATCGCGTAGCCGAGTTCGCTCGCCAGCAAGTCGGGCTCGCGTAAAAAGTCGCGTGGGTGGTCCGGATCGCGCGCATTGTGGGCGCGGGTGAAGGCGGCGTAGTTGTCCTTGCCGGTCAATTGGATCAGGCCGCGCCCGCGGTAGCGGTAGCCGTCGCCGCTGGCTTCGCTGCCGTTGCCGAGGCGGTCCGCATACACGTAGCCGAGCAGGTGCTGGGCGTTCCCCGCAAAGAAATCCGATTCCGTCCACAGCCTGGGCCGCAGGCGCGCCGGCTGGCCGTCGGCGCCCAGGCGGCAATCGTCGAGCGCGCGGTCGTACTGGGCCTGCCCGCCCTTGCAGCCGAATACCTGGCGCATGCGCGTTGCCGAATAGCTGCCGTTTTCCTCGCTTGCGCGGAAGCTGCTCTCGTGGCCGACCTGGGCCAAAAAGTGGGCGAGGCGCAGGGGCGTGTCGACGCCGTAGCGGCGTGCGCTGTCGTTCAGGCCATCGACAATGGCGGCGTAGTAGCGCTCCGAGTTGGTTGGCTCGGCAATATGCAGCAGCGCCACGCTGACGGCTGGCGCCGTGCCTTCGCTCTGCGGAAGCGGCGAGGGCAGGGGCTGCGGGCGCCGTGGCCGTTGCCGTTGCCGGCGCGGCATGCGCGAACGCGGGCTGCCGGGAGAGGATCGTCGAAGTCGCACCATATCGATTCCAGCCGAAGTGACTTCCATGATGGCACGGCGCGTCCGAGGCGCCACCTCGCTATGCGCCGCATGTTTGCGCTGGCTTGAATGCGACGCGCACCACCAGCTACCTGCCTCAAACAACCCAAATTGCATGTTTTCCTGCCGCGCTTATTGACTTTGCAATGAGAATCGTTATCATTTACGTTCTCATTACGATGCATGTTGCACTGCACCGTATTCTTTTGCAGTTTTTTGTACATTATTACTTGAGGTTTCTGATGGAAATGCATGCGCAGGCTCGTGGGCTCTACAAACTGAACCGGATCGCGCTGTCGGTCGCGCTGGCCTTGCCGCTGCTGGCCCATGCCGCAGCAGACGACGCGCCGCTCGCCGACGCCGACCAGCCCATCCAGCAAGTGCAGATCCGCGCCCAGAAAGCGCCGACCGCCGGCGCCTACACCACCCCGTCGCAAAACTCGGCCACGCCGCTGGCGCTGTCGCTGCGCGAAACGCCGCAATCGATCTCGGTGGTCACGCTGCAGCGCATCGAAGACCAGCTGATGACCTCGGTCACCGACATCGTCGACAACGTCACGGGCGTGTCCGTCAACGCCTACGAGACCAACCGCGCCGGCTTCACCTCGCGCGGCTTCGACATCGACAACCTGCAGATCGACGGCATCCCGACCACCTACGAGCAGGCCTGGAGCGCCGGCGAAGTGTCGAGCAGCCTGGCGACCTACGAGCGCGTGGACGTGGTGCGCGGCGCCACCGGCCTGATGACCGGGGCCGGCAACCCGTCGGCCGCGATCAACCTGGTGCGCAAGCACGCCGACAGCAAGGAAGTCACGGGCTGGGTCGAAGGCAGCGTCGGCCGCTGGCACGAAAAGCGCGTGCTGGGCGACGTCTCGACGCCACTCAACAGCAGCGGCAGCGTGCGCGCGCGCATCGTCGGCGAATATACCGACGGCGACAGCTGGATCGACGCGCTGAAGAACCGCAACCACACCATCTACGCCACCGTCGCGGCCGACCTCGGCCCGAAAACCCTGCTGCAGGGCGGCTACAGCCACCAGGACCTGAACGCGCGCGGCCCGATGTGGGGCAGCCTGCCGTACTGGTACACCGACGGCTCGCTGACCAACTGGGACCGCAGCAAGACCACCGCCGCCGACTGGACCGCGCTGCCGTCGACCTACGACAACGCCTTTGTCGACCTGACCCATACCTTCGACAACGGCTGGAAGGTGCGCGCCAACTACAACCACGGCGACCGCCGCGGCGACTCCTACCTGCTCTACCTGTCGGGCATGCCCGACCGCCTCACCGGCGCCGGCATGAGCGACTTCTCGGGCTCGTATCACACCCGCACCAAGCAGAACGACATCGGCCTGCACCTGAGCGGAACGTTCGATGTGGCCGGCCGCACCCACGAAGCCTCGTTCGGCTACATGCGCATGAAGCAGGAGTTCACGTCGGATAACCGCGCGGCCGACTTCGGCGGCGTGAGCTCGACCGTCACCGACTTCAACAACTGGAATCCGTCCGCCTATCCCGAGCCGACCTGGGGCGAGCTGACCTTCTACGAGCGCAGCAAGACCGAGCAGCAGGCGCTGTACGGCGTGACCCGCCTGAACCTGGCCGACCCGCTGAAACTGATCATCGGCGCGCGCGTCACCGACTACGAAAAGAACGGCGTCGGCCTGTGGACGGCCGCTTATTCGGTCAAGCACGACCACGAAGTCACGCCGTACGCCGGCCTGGTGTTCGACATCGCCAAGGACTACTCGGCCTACGCCAGCTACACCGACATCTTCCAGCCGCAGAACCGCCGCGACCTGGCCGGCAACCTGCTCGACCCGGTGGTCGGCAAGAACATCGAGGCCGGCATCAAGGGCGAGTTCTACGAGGGCCGCCTGAACGCCTCGCTGGCCGTGTTCCAGATCAAGCAGGATGGCCTGGCCCAGGAAGCGGGCCTGGTCGACCGCGACGGCGCCGGCGCCAACGTGCCGGAAACCTACTACCGCGCGGTCGCCGGCGCCAAGAGCCGCGGCTTCGAGTTCGACCTCAGCGGCCGCATCGCCCCGGGCTGGAACGCCACCGCCGGCTACACCCAGTTCCGCGCCAAGGATGCCGACGGCGCCGACTTCAACAGCATCTACCCGCGCCGCCTGCTGCGCGTGTTCACCACCTACCGCCTGCCGGGCGCCTGGGACAAGCTGACCGTCGGCGGCGGCGTGAACTGGGAAGGCCGCACCTGGACCGTCGATCCGCTGGCGCCGGCGGCGACCAACGGCATCATCGAGCAGAAGGACTTCGCCCTGGTCAACCTGATGGCGCGCTACGAATTCAGCCCGCAGCTGTCGGCCCAGCTGAACATCGACAACGTGACCGACAAGACCTACTTCGGCATGTTCGCGGCCTACGGCGGCGTGAATTACCGCGCACCGCGCAACGCCTCGCTGACCGTGCGCTACCGCTTCTAAACCGTTCGACGAAGAGAGGCCGACATGCGTGCATCCTGGACCCTGGTCCACCGTTATCTCGGCCTGCTCACGGCCGCCTTCCTGTTCCTGAGCGGCGTGACCGGCGCCATCATCTCCTGGGACCATGAGCTCGACGACCTGCTCAACCCGCACCTGATGGAGGCGCACACGCCGGGCAAGCCGCTGCCGGCGCTGCAGCTGGCGCAGCAAGTGGAGGCGCGCTATCCCGATATCCGCGTGTCCTACATTCCGCTGCACGTGGAAGCCGGCGAGTCGCTGGCGCTGGGCGTCTCGCCGCGCTATGACGCCAAAACCGGCGAGCTGACCCAGCCCGGCTTCAACCAGGTATTCGTCGACCCGGTGACCGGCGCGGAGCTGGGCAAGCGCGAATGGGGCGCGGTGTGGCCGATCACCAAGGAGACCTTCGTCTCCTTCCTGTACCGCCTGCACTACACGCTGCACATCCCCGAGATGTGGGGTATCGACCGCTGGGGCATCTGGCTGATGGGCGCGATCGCCATCGTCTGGATGGTGGACAGTTTTGTCGGCTTCTACCTCACCCTGCCGGCACGGCGGCGCCAGGCGGTGGTGGCGGTGGCTGCGTTGAACGGGAAACTCGAGCCTTCAGGTAAATCCTGGTGGCAGCGCTGGCAGCCGGCCTGGAAGGTGCGCTGGAAGAGCGGTTCGTCGAAACTCAACTTCGACCTGCACCGCGCCTTCAGCCTCTGGACCTGGGTGCTGCTGTTCATCCTCGCCTTCACCGCGTTTTCGCTGAACCTCTACCAGGAGATCTTCTATCCGGTGATGAGCAAGGTGTCGCAGGTGACGCCGACGCCGTTCGACACCCGCAGCATGGCCGACAAGCAGCACCTGATCGAGCCCAAGGTGCCGATGGCCGAGGCGGTGCGCCAGGCCGGCGGCGAAGGCGCGCGGCGCGGCTGGGAAGACCCGGTCGGCGGCATCTATTACTCGCAGGAGTACGGCATCTACATGGTCAGCTTCTTCCAGCCCGGCGGCGACCACGGCACCGGCGGCGTCGGCCCGGCATTGCTGTACTACGACGGCGTGAACGGCGCGCTGCTGGGCGAGCGCCAGCCGTGGAAGGGCACGGCGGCGGACATTTTTGTCCAGGCCCAGTTCCCGCTGCACTCGGGCCGCATCCTCGGCCTGCCGGGGCGGATCCTGATTTCCTTCATGGGCGTCGTGGTGGCCATGCTGAGCGTGACCGGCGTGATCATCTGGTGGCGCAAACGCGCCTCGCGCCGGGTGGTGGCGACGCAGCGGAAAGTCGCGATGGCCTGACCAAACGATTACACCAGCTTCGCAAACACCCGCTTCGCCGCTTCCACCGTCTCGGCAATCACCGCATCATCATGCGCCGCCGAGACAAACCCCGCCTCGAACATCGCCGGCGCGAAGTACACGCCTTCGTCCAGCATGCCGTGGAAGAAGGCATTGAAGCGGGCCTTGTCGCCGGCCATCATCTGGCCGTAGGTCGAAGGGATGGTCTCGCTGAAGTACATCCCGAACATGCCGCCCACCGAGTCGCCGCGGAAGGCGATTCCGGCTTCCTGCGCCGCCGCTGTCAAGCCGGCCACCAGCTTCTCGCCAGTCGCCGTCAGCTTCTCGTAGAAGCCCGGCTCCTGGATCAGCTTCAGCGTGGTCATGCCGGCGGCCACCGCCACCGGGTTGCCCGACAGGGTGCCGGCCTGGTACACCGGGCCGATCGGCGCCATCTTCTGCATCAGTTCCGCCTTGCCGCCAAATGCCGCCACCGGCAGGCCGCCGCCGATGACCTTGCCCAGCGCGGTCAGGTCGGGCGTGATGTTGTACATCTCCTGGGCGCCGCCCAGGCCCACGCGGAAGCCGCACATCACTTCGTCGAAGATCAGCACCGCGCCGTGCTCGGTGCACAGTTCGCGCATGCGGGTCAGGAATTCGGGCGTGGCGCGGATCAGGTTCATGTTGCCGGCCACCGGCTCGACGATCACGCAGGCGATGGTGTCGCCCATCGAGGCAAAGGCTTCTTCCAGCTGGGTGACGTTGTTGTAGTCGAGGACCAGGGTGTGCTTGACGAAGTCTTCCGGCACGCCGGCGGAGGTCGGGTTGCCGAAGGTAAGCAGGCCCGAGCCGGCTTTCACCAGCAGCGAGTCGGCGTGGCCGTGGTAGCAGCCTTCGAACTTGACGATCTTGTCGCGGCCGGTGGCGCCGCGCGCCAGGCGCAGCGCGCTCATGGTTGCCTCGGTGCCCGACGAGACCAGGCGCACCTGCTCGATCGACGGCACCAGCTTGATGATCTCTTCGGCGATCTCGATCTCGCCTTCGGTCGGCGCGCCGAACGATAACCCATTCGCGGCGGCGTCCTGCACCGCCTTGATCACCTGCGGGTGGGCGTGGCCGACGATCGCCGGGCCCCAGGAGCCGATGTAGTCGATGTAGCGCTTGCCGTCGGCGTCCCAGAAATACGGGCCTTCGGCGCGGGTGATGAAGCGCGGGGTGCCGCCGACCGAGCGGAAGGCGCGCACCGGCGAATTCACGCCGCCCGGGGTGCTGAGCTGGGCGCGTTCGAACAGGGTGTCGTTGCGGGAAGTGTGTTCAGTAGTCATGTGCAGCCTTGTTGTTATGCGCGGCCCGTGGTTGCCAGGGCGCGGTAGAAGCGGTTGGGAACGAACTTGCCCATGCCGAAGCGGCGGGCGTGGCGCAGGGCGCCGTAGGTGTATTCCTGGGCGGCGGCCAGGGCCTCGGTCACGTCCATGCCTTGCGCCATCAATGCCGCGAGCGCGCCCGACAGCGTGGTGCCGGCGCCGACAAACGGCCCGGCCAGGTGCTGCCAGTCGATGGTGGTGACGGCGCCGTCGCGGTCGAACAGGGTGTTGGCGCGGTTGTGGCCGCTGCCCTGGGTGCAGGTCAGCAGCACGTACTGGCAGCCGCGCGAGGTCAGTTCGGCGACTTCGGCTTCCAGGCTATTGTCGGCGCCCGGCTCGCGCCAGGATTCGGCCATGCGCCCGAGCTCGGCCTGGGACAGCATCAGCACCGTGGCCTGGGGCGAGAGGATCTGGCGGATCGCGGCCACCGTGTCCTCGTCGGACATGCCGGCGTCCGGCAGCGAGGACAGGAAGGGATCCACGATCAGCGGCACGTCGGCGTAGTCGGAGACGATCTCGGCGATCGCGGCGGCCTGCTCGATGCTGGCGATGGCGCCGATCTTGACGGCGGCCACCGGCATGTCTTCGAGCACCACGCGCGCCTGGTCGGCCATCCAGCCGGTGTCGAGCTCGTGCATTTCTTCAACGCGCGCGCTATCGGCCACCAGCAGGGCGGTGGGTATGGTCAGGGCGTGGCAGCCATGGGCCGCGAAGGTGGCAAGGTCGGCCTGGATACCGAGGGCGCCGACGGGGTCCTGCACGCCAAATGTGAGAATCAGCGGAGACGATTGGTTTTGCACGGCGGGTAGATTAAGATACCTGATTCCCCATTTTACTAGATAGAAGGAACGACACCGTGAGTAACGAAACAACGGCGACCGCGTACCAGACCTGGATGTGCCTGATTTGCGGCTGGGTCTACGACGAAGAAGCGGGCGCCCCGGACGACGGCATCGCCCCCGGAACGCGCTGGGCCGACGTGCCGATGAACTGGACTTGCCCCGAATGCGGCGCCCGAAAAGACGATTTTGAAATGACGGCGATCTGACCGACCGCCGAGGACGCCAGGGTGGGCCGGGCCGCGCCAGGCGCCCGTGCCCACGCGGTCAGGCAAACGGCGCGTCGCCGATGTGCAGGACGCAGCGAGCACGGTGCACACGCTCCCGGCTGCTGCACCCCCACCCTGCGGTTTCTCGAATGCCGCTACGTTCATCACAAAACGACGCAATTTTGTTGGCATTTCCGCCAACAACGTTATCAAACCACCCCACACCGATAACGTAATTTCTACCCCTTCCGACAAGCTTTTCCTCCGCGCTTTTTTCCGTAGTTGATTGTGTGCAACACTTCGTGCACAAGCCCACGGCCCTATGCTATCGTTGCGTTCCATGCTGAAGTGAAACGAACATGACGACATCGCAGCACACAAACAGCCCCGCCATCATGGTGATCGACGACAGCAACACGATCCGCCGTTCGGCCGAGATTTTCCTGACCCAGGCCGGCTACCAGGTCGTGCTGGCCGAGGATGGTTTCGATGCGCTGGCCAAGATCAACGACCATCACCCGGCGCTGGTGTTTTGCGACATCCTCATGCCGCGCCTGGACGGCTACCAGACCTGCGCCCTGATCAAGAAGAGCGCGCGCTTCCACGCCACGCCGGTGGTCATGCTGTCCTCGAAGGATGGTTTGTTCGACCGGGCGCGCGGCGCGATGGTCGGTTCCAGCGCCTATCTCACCAAGCCATTTTCCAAAGACACCTTGCTCGCGGCTGTACGCGAGCATACGGCCCCAGCGGCCTGATTAACCGAGTACGGAGCCCACCGTGGCCATACAAAAGATCCTGATCGTCGACGATTCCCCGACCGAACGCTATTACCTGACCGACATCCTGGTGAAGAACGGCTTTTCCGTGTCCACCGCCGAGAACGGCGAAGACGCGCTGCTGAAGATGCGCGCCGACCGCCCCGAACTGATCCTGATGGATGTGGTCATGCCCGGCGCGAATGGCTTCCAGGTGACGCGCTCGATCGCGCGCGACCCGGAACTGTCGACCGTGCCGGTGATCATCTGCAGCAGCAAGAACCAGGAAACCGACCGCATCTGGGGCATGCGCCAGGGCGCCCAGGCCTACCTGGTCAAGCCGGTCGATCCGCAAGAACTGCTGGCGCGCATCGCCGCCCTCGGCGCCTGATGGACGCCGCCGCCCCTTCGGCCCACGCCCTGCGCCGCACCCGCCTGCGCGATTACCAGGCGCAGCTGCTGGCGCGCGTGCAGGCGGCCCAGGAGGGCAGCGCCCAGACCCTGCACCAGCTGGGCGTGTCGATCGGCGTCCAGCGCTATTTGCTGGAACTGGCCGAAGCCGGCGAGATCGTGCCGCCGGTGGCGCTGGCGACCGTGCCGCGCACCCAGCCCTGGTACCTGGGCCTGGCGAATGTACGCGGCAGCCTGCTCGGCGTGGTCGACCTGGCGCGCTATCTCGATCCGGCCGCCAGCGCCGCCGGCGCCGACGCGCGCTTCCTGTCGCTGGCGCCGCGCCTGGGCCTGAAGTGCGCGCTGCTGGTGACCCAGGTGCACGGCCTGCGCCGCGCCGAAACCATGACGCCCGATACCGGCGGCGGCGCGCTGCGCCTGCGCGACGCCGACGGCCAGTCGTGGACGCCGCTGTCGCTGGCGGCCCTGGTGCAGGAAGAGCGCTTCCTGCAGGTCGGGCTGTAGCCGCTGTCGTACAACACAACACGCACAACACAACAACAACGCAGCAATAATCCACCAGCTGGACCAGGGAGCCGCAATGGGAATCATGTCGTTGAATTTTCTGTCGAAGGATAAGCGCCGAGACGAGACGGTGCTGTCGTCGCCGGATACCGAATTTGGTGCGGGTTCCGGTGGCGCCCTGGCGCTGCCGGGCGGCGGGTTCCTGGGTGGCGCGGCGGCGGATGCACCCGCTGGCGGCTCGGCCGGCGCCGCCATGCAGCGCTTCGGCCAGCTGATGCGTCCGGGCGCATCCGGCGCCGACGACGAGGAAGAAAGCAACCTGAGCCTGCCCCTGATCGGCCACCTGTCGCTGCCGCGCCAGCTGCGCATCCTGCTGGTCGCCTTTGGCGGCGGCATCCTCCTGACCATCCTCGCGATGTGGCAGAACGCGAACGTCAACGCCCGCGTCGCCGCCCAGCTGCAGGTGGCCGGTGAAATCCAGCTGCACGCCCAGCGCGTGGGCAAGGCCGCGCCGACCGCGCTGGCCGGCAACGTCGACTCCTTCGGCCAGCTGGCCGAGAGCCGTACCGAAGTCAACCGCGACCTGCAACTGCTGAGCCAGGGCGGCAGCGTCGGCAGCGTCACCGTGCCGGCCGCCGGTGGGCGCCAGGGTGCGCTGCTGGCCCGGGTGCGCGCCACCTGGACCGCCTCCGAACTCGGCGCCGCCAACATCCTGCAGATGAGGGGCGCCCTGGTCGGCTTCGACAAGAGCGTGAAACAGCTCGACGCGCTGGCCACCGAGATGCTGGTGCTGACCGAAGACCTGATGGCCCAGAACGTCGAACGCGGCGCCAGCGCGCGCGAGCTGGCCGCGATCGGCCGCATGATGATGCTGACCCAGCGCCTGGCGCGCGGCGCCAACAGCTTCTTCGCCATCGGCGTGCCGCGCGACGACGCGGCGGTGCGCATCGGCGCCGACAGCGCGGCCTTCGAGCACGCGCTGGAAACCCTGCTCAGCGGCGCCGCCGCCCAGCGCAACGACGACCTGCGCGACAAGCTGCGCCAGATCCAGGTGCGCTTCGACGCCTTCCGCAAGGACTTCTCGCCCTTCCTCGACAACCCGGTCGCGTATTCCAAGGCGCGCGCCGCGGCCCGCACCATCTACCGCGACAACGAGGAAATGAAGAAGCAGGTCGCCGCGCTGGAATCGAGCTACCGCTCGCAGCAATCATCGTCGAACCCCTGGTTCTGGCTGCTCGTGGCGGCCGCGGTGTTCACCCTGGCCACGGCCTTCTCGATCAGCCGCGTGATGCTGCAGGACTCGCGCAACCGCACCCGCGGCGCCGAGACGCGCCGCCGCGAAGCCGAAGCGAGCCGCCAGCTGGCCCAGGCCAAGGAAGAAGAAGCCAAGGCGACGAACGACCAGAACCAGGCCGCGATCCTGCGCCTGATGAACGAACTGCAGGACGTGGCGAACGGCGACCTGACCGTGCACGCCACCGTCTCGGAAGACATCACCGGCGCCATCGCCGACTCGGTCAACTTCACCGTCGAGGAACTGCGCGGCCTGGTGCAGCGCGTGACCGGCACCGCCGAGCAGGTGACGCACGCCTCGAACGACGCCCAGCAGGTGTCGACCGAGCTGCTCGGCGCGACCGAGCAGCAGTCGCGCGAGATCGAGGACGCCTCCTCGACCGTCCTGCGCATGGCCAACGAGATTACCGACGTGTCGAAGTCGGCCAACGAATCGGCCGACGTGGCGCGCCAGTCGGTGGCCGCGGCGGAGCAGGGCTCGGCCGCCGTGCAGAACGCGATCCTCGGCATGAACGAGATCCGCGAGCAGATCCAGGAAACCTCGAAGCGCATCAAGCGCCTGGGCGAATCCTCGCAGGAGATCGGCGAGATCACCGAGCTGATTTCCGACATTACCGAGCAGACCAACGTGCTGGCGCTGAACGCGGCGATCCAGGCGGCGTCGGCCGGCGAGGCGGGACGCGGCTTCTCGGTCGTGGCGGAAGAGGTGCAGCGCCTGGCCGAACGCTCGGGCGAAGCGGCCAAGCAGATCGGCGCGCTGGTGCGCACCATCCAGACCGATACCCACGACGCCGCCGCGGCGATGGAGAAATCGACCCAGGGCGTGGTCGAAGGGGCGCGCCTGTCGGATGCGGCCGGCGCCGCGCTGGCCGATATCTCGCGCGTCTCGAACCGCCTGGCCGAGCTGATCCAGGGTATTTCGTTCGCCACCGGCTTGCAGGCGACGTCCGCCAACGGCGTGGCGCACAATATGCAGCACATCCTGTCGGTGACCGAGCACACCCAGGCCGGCACGCGCCAGACCGCACAATCGATTCGCCAGCTGGCCACGCTGGCGCAGGAACTGAAAAACTCGGTGTCGCGCTTCCGCGTCGCCCAATAATCTCGTAAACGAACATGACTTCATCCCTGCCAGCGAGCACCTTCGATACCGGCCCGTTGTCGTGGGTGATCGGCGAGATCCGCGACGCGCTCGAGCGCTCCGGCAGCGCGCTGAACGACGCCGCCGCGCGTTCGCTCGAGGCCCAGCCGACCCTGCTGCTGCATGCGAAGACGCACCTGCACCAGGCCCACGGCGCGCTGCAGATGGTGGACGTGGAAGGCGTGGGCCTGGTCACCGCCGCCGCCGAGCGCGCGCTCGACGGCTTCAAGGACCGCTCGCTGGACTGCACGCCCGACAACGCCAGGGTGGTACGCGAAGCCTACGGCGCCATCGGCGAATACCTGGAAGAGCTGGTCGAGGGCGCCGCGCCGCAGCCGGCACGCCTGTTCCCGTATTACCGCGCGCTGCAGGAGTTGCTCGGCGCCGAGCGCGTCCACCCGGCGGATCTGCTGGTGGCGGATACCTCGGTGACGCTGGATTTTCCGGCGCCGCTTGACGCCGGCGCGGCAGACTATGCGGGGTGCCGCGCGCGCTTCGAGAAATCGCTGCTGCCTTATTTGAAGAGCACCGACCCCGAGGCACAGCGTCAGCATGCGCAAGCCCTGGCCGACGCCATCGCGCCGCTGGCTGCCGCCGGCGACGCGCCGGCGCGCACCTTCTGGAGCGCGCTGCACGGCTTCGCCGCCCTCGTCGGCAGCGGCGCCTTGGGGGCCGACCTGTATGTGAAGCAGCTGTTCGGCCAGGTCAATTTGCAGCTGCGGCGCCTGTCGCAAGGACAGGCCAGCCTGCCCGACGCGATGCTGCGCGACGCCCTGTTCTTCATCGCCGCGGCGCCGCAGGCCGAGGGCGAGGCCGCGCGCCTGCGCCGCGCTTTCCATCTCGACGGCGCGGTGCCGGCCAACTATGCCGAGCGCCGCTACGGCAAGGTCGATCCGGCCGCGCTGCAGGACGCGAAGGAAGCGCTGGCCCGTGCGAAGTCCGACTGGGACCAGCTGGCGCTGCACGCCGACGCCGCCCGCGAAGCCGACTTCAACGCGGCCCTGGCCACCCTGGCCGGCGCCAGCGACAAGCTCGGCGCGCCGGCGCTGGCCCGGCTGCTGCGCGAACTTGGCCAGGCCGCGGGCGACTCCATCGCGTCCGGCCGCAGCGACCAGTTCGGGCTCGAGATGGCGGCCGCGATGCTGTTCGTCGAACATGGCCTGGACCAGGTGCGCCAGCTGCCCGAGGACTTCGGGCAGCACGCCGCCGTGGTCGGGCAGCGCCTGCTGGCCCTGGCCGCCGGCCAGACGCCGCCGGATGCGCCGCAATGGCAGAGCGAACTGGCCGGCCGCATCCAGCAGGGCCAGACCGTGGCCGTGCTGGCCGGCGAAATCAAGAGCGGGCTGCGCCAGGTCGAGAAGCTCCTCGACGAATACTACGACCAGCCGCAGCTCAAGCGCGGCGCGCTGGACCAGGCCGCGCCGCTGCTGCACCAGATCGAAGGCGCGCTGAGCATCCTCGACCAGGACGAAGCCGCGCGCGCCGCCGTGCACGTGCGCGAAGCCGTGCGCGCGCTGGGGCAGGGCGGTGGCGACGCCGCCGGCCAGGCTACGCCGCTGCACAACATCGCCCGCAACATCGGCGCGCTCGGCTTCTTTACCGACATGCTGGCCCAGAACAGCGACAGCGCCCGGATGCGCTTCGCCTTCGATGCCGAGGCCGGGCTGCTGCGCGAACTGAGTATCGAGCAGGCGAACGAAAAGGCGCAAATGGGCGGGCAGGGCGAGCCGGCTGATGCCGCGCCGGCGCCGGCGGCCGCATCGGCATCGGCATCCGCACCCGCGCCCACGCCTGCACCGGCGGCGCCGGCGGTTGCCGACACCGCGCCGGACGCGATAGACGCCGAGCTGCTCGAGATCTTCGTCACCGAAGCCGGCGAAGTGCTGGAAGTGGTGGACACCACGCTGCCCCAGCTGCACGCCAATCCCGCCGCCCAGGACGCGCTGACCATCGTGCGCCGCGCCTTCCACACGCTCAAGGGCAGCGCGCGCATGGTCGGGCTGGACGAGTTCGCCTCCGCCGGCGCCGCGCTGGAACGCGTGATGAACGTCTGGCTGGCCGACAGCCGCGCCGCCACGCCGGACCTGCTGGCGCTGGCGGCTTACGCGCATGCGCAGCTGCTGCCCTGGGTGGCGGAGCTGGCCGAAGCCGGCCGCTCCACGCGCAGCGCCGCCGGCCTGATCGCCGCCGCCGAGCGCGTGCAGGCCGGCGGCGCCTTCGTGGCCGAGCCGGAACAGGAGCAGGAACAGGAGACAGCGCAGGAAGCGGCCGCATTCGAAGACGAGCCGCTCCACATCGAACTCGCGCCGCTGGAGCCGCTGGAGGATGAAGCTGAGGTTGCGCCTGAGCCGGAAGCCGAAGCCGTGCAGCCCGAGGTGCAGCCCGAGGTGCAGCCCACCCCGACGAACGTGTTCGCCCTGCCGGCCGCCACCCGTCCGGCGCCGGTGCAGGACGACAGCATGCGCCGCGTCGGCACGCTCGAGATCCCGCTGGCGCTGTACAACATCTACGCCGCCGAAACCGACGAACTGCTGCGCACGCTGGAGCGCGACTTCGGCGAGTGGCGCCACGAACCGGGCCGCGGCGTCACGCCCGAGGCCCTGAAAGCCGTGCATACCCTGGCCGGCACCTCGGCCACGGTCGGCTTCGGCGCCTTGCGCGACCTGGCCCAGGCGCTGGAAGGCACGCTCGAAGACCTGGGCGAACCGGCGCCGCCGCTGGACGCGCAGCAGCACGACCTGCTGGACGGCGTGCTGGCGCGTGTGCGCGAGATGCTGCAAGCCTTTGGCCGCGGCGAGCTGGCCCCGGCGCAGCCGGAGTTGCTGGCGCAGCTCGCCGACCTGCGCGCGCAGCTTGCGGCGCGGCAGGACGCCGAGCCGCAAAGCGACGCGCCGCAGCGCGATGCAGCGGATGAACTGACGGCGCGCCTCGACACCCTGTTCGCCGCGGCCTACGACAGCCTGATGGCCGATCCGCCTCCTGTTGAAGCGGCGCCCGAAACTGCACCGGCATCGGCTCCCGCCAGCACGGCCAGCGACGGCATCGACGCGCTCTTCGGCCTCGACATCGACGATTTGTTCGACACCCCGGCCTTGCCGTCGCCCGCGGTGGCCAGCGACACTCCCGAGCCGGCGGCCGAAGCCCTGAGCGACAGCGACACGCTGTCCGGCGCCGAAGCCGACTTCGCCGACAGCATCGAACTGGCCGAGCCGGAGCCGATCGAACTGCCGATCGCGCTCGACATCGCCGCGCCCGTCCCCGCCAATGAGCCGGCCCTGCACGACGAACTCGATTCCGACCTGCTGCCGGTCTTCCTGGAAGAAGCGGCCGATTTGCTGCCGCAGATCGGCAACGGCCTGCGCCAGTGGCAGCAGGACCCGCAGGACACCGCGCCGGCGCAAGGCCTGCTGCGCACCCTGCACACGGTGAAGGGCAGCGCGCGCATGGCCGGCGCGATGCGCATCGGCCAGCACACCCACGAACTGGAAACCCAGGTCGAGAACATGGTCCACGCCGGCACCACGGCGCCGGCCGCCTTCGACGAACTGATGGCCAGCTACGACCAGGCGCTGGTGCTGTTCGAGCAGCTGGTCAAGCCGGCGGAAGCGCCGGAAGCGCCGGAGGCCGGCATCGCGGCAGGCGGTCATCCGGCTTCCCTCCCGAGCGCGGCGCCCACCGCGCCTGCTCCTGCCGAGGTTCAGGCCGAAGCCCGCACGCCGCTGGTGCGCGTGCGCGCCGACATCCTGGACCGCCTGGTGACCCAGGCCGGCGAAGTGTCGATCACCCGCTCGCGCCTGGAGAACCAGATGGGCGTGCTGAAAAGCGCGCTGGGCGACTTCTCGGACAACCTGGTGCGCCTGCGCCAGCAGCTGCGCGAAGTCGAGATGCAGGCCGAGTCGCAGATCGCTTCGCGCATGTCGATCGCCGGCGAGCGCGAATTCGATCCGCTCGAATTCGACCGCTTCACGCGCCTGCAGGAACTGACGCGCATGATGGCCGAGAGCGTGAACGACGTCGCCTCGTTCCAGGAGTCGCTGGCGCGCAGCGTCGACGGCGCCAACGAGGAACTGGCGGCGCAGTCGCGCATGACGCGCGACTTGCAGCGCGACCTGATGCGGGTGCGCATGGTGCCGTTCGCCAGCCTGTCGGAACGCCTGTTCCGCGTGGCGCGCCAGACCGCCAAGGAAACCGACAAGCGCGTGAATCTCGACATTCGCGGCGGCGGCGTGGAAATCGACCGCAGCGTGCTGGAGCAAATGGCCGCGCCGTTCGAACACCTGCTGCGCAACGCCATCGTGCACGGCATCGAGACGCGCGCCCAGCGCACCGCGGCCGGCAAGAACGAAACCGGCGAAGTGCTGGTCCAGGTCAGCCAGCAGGGCAACGAAGTGGTGCTGCAGTTCTCCGACGACGGCGCCGGCCTCGACCTGGACCGCATCCGCGCCAAGGCGCGCGTGGTGGGGCTGGTCGAACCCGATGCCGAAGTGGCGGACAAGGACGCCGCCGAACTGATTTTCGCGCCCGGCTTCTCGACCGCCGATACCCTGACCGAACTGGCGGGACGCGGCGTCGGCATGGACGTGGTGCGCTCGGAAGCGCAGGCGCTGGGCGGACGCGTGGTGATTGCCTCGGACCGGGGGCAGGGCACGCGCTTCACCATCCACCTGCCGCTGACCCTGGCCGTGACCCAGGTGGTGCTGGTGTCCAGCGCCGGCAAGACCTATGCGCTGCCCTCGACCCTGGTCGAGCAGGTGCTGCCGGTGCGCGAACCCGCGCTGCTGGCCGCCGCAACGGCCGGCGTGCTGGAGCTGCAAGGCCAAGTGCTGCCCTTCCACTACCTGCCGGCGCTGCTGGGCGAAGGCGAGACCTTCGAACCCGGCATGCGTTCGCGCCCGGTGATGCTGCTGCACAGCGGCGGCGAGCGCATCGCGCTGCTGGTCGACGAGGTGCTGGGCAACCGCGAGGTGGTCATCAAGAACCTCGGCCCGCAGCTGGCGCGCGTGCCCGGCATCGCCGGCGCCACGGTGCTCGGCTCGGGCGACATCGTCCTGATCCTGAACCCGCTGGCCCTGGGCCGGAATGCCGGCACCGCCGCGCCGATGATCGACGTGCCGCAGCACCCGGTGCCGGCGGTGCACAAGCCGACCGTGATGGTGGTCGACGACTCGCTGACCGTGCGCCGCGTGACCCAGCGCTTCCTGGAACGCGAAGGCTACCGCGTGGCGCTGGCCAAGGACGGCGTCGACGCCCTCGAACAGCTGCCGGAAGTGCGGCCCGACCTGATGCTGGTCGACATCGAGATGCCGCGCATGGACGGCTTCGACCTCGTGCGCCATGTGCGCAGCGACGCTTCCACCCAGGCCATCCCGGTCATCATGATCACCTCGCGCACCGCCGACAAGCACCGCAACTACGCGATGGGGCTGGGCGTGAACGCCTACTTCGGCAAGCCGTTCCAGGAGCCGGTGCTGCTGGGGGCGATTGCGGGCTTGCTGGGTGGAGAGATGCCGGCCGCGGAGTGAGCCAGCGTTTCGACGCGCATACGTTATAAGCGCGTGGGCACATTCGTCATTGCTGCCCTAGGTATCGAGGGCCTGTGGCTGCGACAACGCAGGGTGGGCCGGGCCGCGCCAGGCGCTCCGTGCCCACGCGTTCACACTTCGCTCTCCGCTGCTGGCACCTTCACCACCGCAAACCGCGCCAGGGTCTTCTCCCGCGCCTCGTCGTGCTTCACCGCCCGCTCCGGATAATCCCGCCCGAGCACCACCCCGCACGCCGCCAGCTCATCGGCCGGCACCAGCCACGGCGCATGCACATCGCGCGCATCGAGCTTGCCCAACTGCGGCAGGTACTGCCGAATGAACTCCCCGCGTCCATCGAACTTCTCCGACTGCCGCACCGGGTTGAAAATGCGGAACCACGGCTGCGCATCGCACCCCGTGGACGCCGCCCACTGCCATCCCCCCACGTTCGAGGCCATGTCGTAGTCGTTCAGCTTCAGCGCAAAGTAGCGCTCGCCCCAGCGCCAGTCGATGCCGAGGTCCTTGACCAGAAAGCTGGCCGTCACCATGCGCAGCCGGTTGTGCATGAAGCCGGTCCGGTTCAGCTGCAGCATGGCCGCGTCGACCAGCGGGTAGCCGGTGCGCCCTTCGCACCAGGCCGCGAACAGCGCGTCGGCATCTTCCCCCGCTTCCCACGCCACCGCATCGAAAGCCGGCTTGAACGAACGCTCGGGCAGGTGTGGATGGTGCGACAGGATCATCGCGTAGAAGTCGCGCCAGACCAGTTCCGACAGCCATACCGGAGCGCCCGCGCCGCCGGCCCCCATCGCCATCATCTGCTGCAGCGTGCGCACCAGGTGGCGCACCGAGGTCGTGCCGAAGCGCAGGTGGATCGACAGCTGCGAGGTGCCGGCCTGCGCCGGGAAGTCGCGCGCCGTGCCGTAATCGGCCAGGCGCGGCAGGAAGGCTTCGAACAGCTGGGTCGCGCCCGACATGCCGGCCGGAGCGGGCAGGGGACCGTCGTCGAAGCCCAGCTCGGCCAGGCTCGGCATCGCCGCTTCAGGCGGGGCCGCGAAGGCGGCCGCGTGCGGTTCGATCATCCACGGCGCCACCGCCTCCGGCGCCGCCGCCAGGCGCTTCAGCCAGGCGTTCTTGTAGGGCGTGAACACGCCATACACCTTGCCGGTCTGCGTCAGGACTTCGCTTTTCTCGAACACCACCTGGTCCTTGAAGCGCAGCAGGGTGCGGCCGGCGGCGGCCAGCGCCGCGGCCACCGCTTCGTCGCGTGCGATCGCGCCGGGCTCGTAGTCGGCGTTTGCGTACACCGCGTCCACCCCGAGCTCGGCCGCCAGCGCGGGAATGAGCTCGCGCGCCGCGCCATGGCGCACGACCAGGCCGCCGCCGAGGCGCCGCAGCTCGCTGTCGAGTTCTTGCAGGCTGGCGTGGATGAAGCGCACGCGGCGGTCGTCGCGCGGCAGGCCGGCGAGGATGTCGCTGTCGAACACGAAGACGCAGTGGACGGACTGTAAAGCGGACTGTGAAGCGGACTGCGCCGCGCGCAGGGCATGGTGCAGGGCGGCATGGTCGAAGGCGCGCAGGTCGCGGCGGAACCAGACGAGGGACTTGCTTATTGGAATCATTGTGTTTTCAGTCAACGCGGCGTAGAAGGCGACGCGCTATTTTACTGGCTTGTATTCTCCCGTCATGCCCTGCGTGCGCCCGCCGCCGCTGCGCGCAAACCACGCTGCCGGGTAGCCGCCCGGCGTTTCAGTGTAAACTAATGAAAAACCTAATGTTGTAGTCTGGATACTAGTGGACAATCAGAGCGTGAGCCAAGAGAGAGTCAGCGTATGAAGAAGAGTAAAGTCGTCAAAACTCTGCCCATGGCCGGCCTGTCGCAGGGAAGCGAAACCCTGGGAAACATCGGTCCGGCCGCCTCTGGGTTGAATTTAGCCAATCATTTCCTCATCGCCATGCCGTCCATGGAAGATCCGATCTTCGGCGGCGCGGTGGTGTATATCTGCGAACACAACGAAAAAGGCGTGCTCGGCGTGGTCATCAACAAGCCGACCGACATGACCATGGACGTGCTGTTCGACCGCATCGACCTGAAGGTGGCCGATGGCCTGCGTTCGAGCGTGGTGGATGAGCCGATCATGTTCGGCGGCCCGGTCCAGGACGACCGCGGCTTCGTGCTGCACAGCCCGGGCGGACGTTATTCGTCCTCGCTGAACGTCACCGAGGAAGTCGCGTTCACCACCTCGATCGACGTGCTCGAGGCGGTCGCCGGCGGCACCGGCCCGGCGCGCATGCTGGTCTCGATCGGCTACGCCGGCTGGAGCCCGGGGCAGCTCGAAGAAGAACTCGCGCGCAACGGCTGGCTGACGGTGGGCGCCGACGCCCACGTGCTGTTCGACTTGCCGATCGAGGAGCGCTACAACGCCGCCATCAAACTGCTGGGCATCGACCCGATGATGCTGGCCACCGAGGCTGGCCATGCGTGACAATGCCTGACATCGTTTTCGGATTCGACTTCGGCGTCAAGCGCATCGGCGTCGCGATGGGCAATACCCTCACCGGCCTGGCCCAGCCCCTGGAGATCATCGACGCCATCGACAACGCCAGCCGCTTCAAGCGCATCGGCGCCCTGATCGCCGAATGGGGCCCGGCGCGCCTGGTGGTCGGCGAGCCGCGCCATCCCGACGGCGCCGAGCACGACATGACCCTGCGCGCACGGCGCTTCGCCAACCAGCTGCACGGACGCTTCGACTTGCCGGTCGAGCTGGTCGACGAACGCTATTCCTCCGTCGTCATTCCCGCCAAGCGCGGCGAGCGCATCGACGCGAAAGCGGCCTCCATCATTTTGCAACAATACTTTGACGACCATGCCAACAACTAACATCGACTTCGATGCCGAGGCGCTGTACCGCACCTTGCTCGAACAGGTACGCACGGGCCTTGCCGGCGTGCCGGACGCCGCCATCGTCGGCATCCACTCGGGCGGCGCCTGGCTGGCCGAGCGCCTGGCCACGGACCTCGACCTGAAAGGCCGCCTCGGCTTCATCGACGTCTCGTTCTACCGCGACGACTACGCCAAAAAGGGCCTGCATCCGGACGTGAAGCCGACCCATATCGGCTTCAACGTCGACGGCGCCACCATCGTGCTGGTCGACGACGTGCTCTACACCGGCCGCACCACGCGCGCCGCGATCAACGTGCTGTTCGACTACGGCCGCCCGCAATGCATCAAGCTCGCCGCCCTGGCCGACCGCGGCGGCCGCGAGCTGCCGGTGGCGCCCGACTTCGTGGGCGTGCGCACCACGCTGCAAGGCGGCCAATCGCTGTCGCTGGCCCGTGACGGCGCCGGCCAACTCTCGCTTACCATCGAAGACGACAATGCCGATCCTGCTGAATAACCCGCAACTCAACAAGCATGGCGAGCTGCAGCACTTGCTGACCATCGAGGGCTTGCCGAAGGCGATCATCCACCACATCCTCGATACGGCCCAGAGTTTCGTCGGCATCTCCGACCGCGAAGTCAAGAAGGTGCCGCTGATGCGCGGCAAAAGCGTGTTCAACCTGTTCTTCGAAAACAGCACGCGCACCCGCACCACCTTCGAGATCGCCTCCAAGCGCCTGTCGGCCGACGTCATCAACCTGAACATCCAGGCCTCGTCGACCAGCAAGGGCGAGTCGCTGCTCGACACCATCGACAACCTGGCGGCCATGCATGCCGACATGTTCGTGGTGCGCCACGCGCAGTCGGGCGCGCCCTACCTGATCGCCCAGCACCTGAACCGCATGGGCCAGAACGACATCCACGTCGTGAATGCCGGCGACGGGCGCCATGCGCACCCGACCCAGGGCCTGCTCGACATGTACACGATCCGCCACTACAAGCAGGATTTCACCAAGCTGCGCGTGGCCATCGTCGGCGACATCCTGCATAGCCGCGTGGCGCGTTCGGACATCCACGCGCTGACCACCCTGGGCGTGCCGGAAGTGCGCGCCATCGGCCCGCAAACCTTGCTGCCGAGCGGCCTGGAACACATGGGCGTGCGCGTCTTCAACGACATCGAGGAAGGCCTGAAGGACGTCGACGTGATCATCACGCTGCGCCTGCAGAACGAGCGCATGTCGGGCGCGCTGCTGCCCTCGGCCCAGGAATACTTCAAGAGCTATGGCCTGACGCCGGAGCGCCTGGCGCTGGCGAAACCCGATGCCATCGTGATGCACCCGGGGCCGATGAACCGCGGCGTGGAGATCGATTCGGCGGTGGCCGACGGCAAGCAGGCCGTGATCCTGCCGCAGGTGACCTTCGGCATCGCGGTGCGCATGGCAGTGATGAGTATTTTGGCGGGAGGCCGGGTTTGAACTTCGCACGGATGAAACTACATATCAAGAACGGGCGCCTGGTCGACCCGGCCAACGGCATCGACCGCGTCGCCGATTTGTTCATCGCCGACGGCAAGGTGGCGGCGGTGGGCGAGGCGCCGGACGGCTTCGTGGCCGATACAGTGATCGACGCGGCCGGCATGGTGGTCGCACCGGGCCTGGTCGACTTGTCGGCGCGCCTGCGCGAACCCGGCTACGAATACAAGGCCACGCTGGAATCCGAGATGCAGGCCGCGGTGCAGGGCGGCGTGACCTCGCTGGTCTGCCCGCCCGACACCGACCCGGTGCTCGACGAGCCGGGCCTGGTGGAGATGCTCAAGCACCGCGCGCGCAACCTCGACCTGGCCAACGTGCATCCGCTGGGCGCGCTGACCATGGGCCTGAAGGGCCAGGCGCTGACCGAGATGGCCGAACTGACCGAGGCCGGCTGCATCGGCTTCGCCCAGGCCGAGGTGCCGATTTTGGACACCAACGTGCTGCTGCGCGCGCTGCAGTACGCGAAGACCTTCGGCTATACCGTCTGGCTGCGGCCGCAGGACGCGCACATCGGCCGCGGCGGCGTGGCCCACAGCGGCCCGCTGGCTTCGCGCCTGGGCCTGTCGGGCGTGCCGGTGATGGCCGAGACCATCGCCCTGCACACCATCTTCGAGCTGGTGCGCTCGACCGGCGCGCGCGTGCACCTGTGCCGCATCTCCTCGGCCGCCGGCCTGGAGCTGGTGCGCGCGGCCAAGGCCGAGGGCCTGCCCGTCACCTGCGACGTCGGCGTGCACCACCTGCACCTGACCGATGCCGACATCGGCTTCTTCGACTCGAACGCGCGCCTGACGCCGCCGCTGCGCAGCCAGCGCGACCGCGACGCCATCCGCGCCGCCCTGGTCGACGGCACGGTCGATGCGATCTGCTCGGACCACACCCCGGTCGACGACGACGAGAAGCTGCTGCCCTTCGGCGAAGCCTCGCCCGGCGCCACCGGCCTGGAACTGCTGCTGTCGCTGACCCTGAAGTGGGCCGAGGAGCTGCATGGCGACTCGGCGCTCTTGCGCGCGCTGGCCAAGATCACCTCGCAGCCGGCGCGCACCGCCGGCCTGGCGGCGGGCCAGCTGGCGCCGGGCGCGGCGGCCGACGTGGTGGTGTTCGATCCGAACGTGCGCTGGACCGTCGACGGCGCGGCGCTGGCCAGCCAGGGCAAGCACACGCCTTTCCTCGGCATCGAGGTGACCGGGCAGGTGCAGGCCACGGTGGTGGGCGGGCGCGTGGCTTACCAGCGTTCGCAGCAGCCTTGATCGGCCTCGGCGCCGCGCCCGCGCGCGGCGCCGGACTTCCTTCGATCCGATGATCCGTCTGCGGCCGGCCTTGCGCCTTGCCTGGCGCCTGATACGCGTGGTCCTGCACCTGGTGCTGGGGCTGTCCGCCTGCGCGCTGGTGTTCCCGTGGGCGCGGCGCGGCCTGCGCGACGCCATCACGCGCCGCTGGTCGCGCCGCATGCTGGCGATCTGCGGCGTGCGGGTGGAGACGGCGCCCGGCAGTCCGGCGCTTGGACACGCGCTGCTGGTGTCGAACCACATCTCCTGGCTCGACATCTTCGTCATCAATTCGCTGTATCCCTGCCGGTTCGTCGCCAAGGCCGAGATCCGCGACTGGCCGGTGCTGGGCTGGCTGGCCGCAGGCGCCGGCACCGTGTTCATCGCACGCGGCAACCGGCGCGAGCTGCGCCATATCTTCAAAGGCATCGTCAGCGTGCTGGCGCAGGGCGAGCGGGTTGGCCTGTTCCCGGAAGGGACCGTGGCGCAGCAGGGCACCGTGCTGCCGTTCCACGCGAACCTGTTCGAGGCCGCGATCGACGCCGGCGTGGCGGTCCAGCCCTGCGCCGTGGCTTACCTGGACGGCGCCGGCGGCTGGCACCCGAACGTCGACTACGTCGGCGACATCAGCTTCGTCGACAGCCTGCTGGCCATCCTGCGCGGCGGCCCGATCCGCGCCCGCCTGCAACTGCTGCCCCCCATCGACGCCACCGGCGCCCACCGGCGCGAACTGGCGCAGGCGGCGCATGATGCGGTGGCCACGGCGCTGGATGCACATGTGACACCGTAGGGTCGGCGCTCGTACCCACCCTACCGGCTCCGCTCGCGGGCACGACTATCTCGCCTGCGCGTACCACTGCGTGGACACAGGTGCTTGCGCGGCCCGGCCCACCCTACAAAAGCAGGTTCATGCCTTCCCCGCGTGCGGCCGATACTCCGGACAATCCACCTGCAGCAGCGTGCGGTCGTCCAGGCACACGGCGGTCAGCTTGCCGCCCCAGACGCAGCCGCTGTCCAGCCCCACCAGGTTCGGCCTGAGCACCAGCCCCAGCGCCGACCAATGCCCGAACACCACCGTCACATCCGCCGTGCGCCGTCCCGGCAAATCGAACCACGGCACCAGCCCCGAGCCTTCCGGCCCGCTCTCGCTTTCCTTGTGCGCGAAGTCCATGGTCCCATCCGGCAGGCAAAGGCGCATGCGGGTGAGGGCGTTGACGATGCAGCGCAGGCGCGGGATGCCTTCCAGGCCGTCGTCCCAGCGGTCGGGCTGGTTGCCGTACATCTGGGCCAGGAAGTCGATCCAGCGCTCGCTGCGCAGCATCGCCTCGACTTCGCCGGCCAGGGCCATGGTCTGGGCCGCGTCCCATTGCGGCGCCACGCCGGCATGCACCATCAAATGGGCGTCGACGAACATCGCCAGCGGCCGCGCGCGCAGCCAGGCGATGAGTGCATCGCGGTCGGGGGCCGCCAGAATTTCGTCCAGGGTGTCGGACTTGCTCGCCTTCTGGGCGCCGACGGCCACCGCCAGCAAGTGCAGGTCGTGGTTGCCGAGCAGGGCTTCGACCCGGCCGTCGCTCGCTTCCGACAGCGCCTTCATGCGCCGCAGCGCCATCAGCGATTCCGGGCCGCGGTTGATCAGGTCGCCCACGAAGAGGATGCGGGCCTCGCCCGCGGCATCGCCGGCGATCTTCTCGAGCAGGGCCTGGGCCTCGTGGGCACAACCCTGCAGGTCGCCTATGACATAAGTTTTCATCGTCTGTTCTTTTGGAGGGCGCCAGAGACCCGGTTCTTGTTCGATAATCCGGCACGGGCGCTGCCGGCCAATGCCGTGCTGGCATACACATACTAAATGATTTTGGCGGCGCCCGGCTTTACCGGTCCGGCACGATGCGGCTTGCAGCCGCGGCCAAAGCCCCGGACAATGGCCGCCCTTGCACGTATACCGAAAACCCAATCCGAATGAGCGCTGATCCATCATGAAGGTGCTGCCGACCGCCTTTCCCGACGTGCTGCTGATCGAGCCGGCGGTGCACGAGGACGCGCGCGGCGCGTTCTTCGAAACCTTCAATGCGCGCGCCTTCCGGCAAGCCACCGGCCTGGCGCCGCATTTTGTCCAGGACAACCATTCGGTATCGGCGCCGAATACGGTGCGCGGCCTGCATTACCAGGTCGGCCACGGACAGGGCAAACTGGTGCGCGTGGTAAAAGGCGCGATCTTCGATGTGGTGGTGGACATGCGGCGCGCGTCGCCGGCATTCGGCAAAGCGGTCTCGGTGGTGTTAAGCGACAGCAACCGGCTGCAATTGTGGATACCGCCCGGATTTGCCCACGGTTTCCTGGCGCTGGGCGAGGGCGCCGAATGCGTCTACAAGATCACCGATTACTGGTCGCCGGAGCAGGAACGCATCCTGCTGTGGAACGATCCGGCATTGGCGATCGATTGGCCGCTGGCCGGCGCGCCCGTGATATCCGAGAAAGACCAGGCTGGCCGGCTGTTACGGGATGCCGATCGCTGCGATGTGCCTTGAATTCGCCTTCCATCGGCTGCGAATGCGCTAAACCGCTATTAATTCCATATCAATTCGCCGCCGCTTCGCTGCAGGTCTTTTTGCCTGCCTGTGCGAATGCGCTGCGATTTTTCCCGAGTCAAATCGCCAGCGCGATACTGTTTCAATTAAACATTTTCCCTGCTGTGCATGGCGCCATTTCGGCCGTGTGCGATTCGGCGCAATTGTGCAGAAAAGCCGCGTAATAAACTGACGCGTCCGGGGTCGGGCAGGCTTATCCGGTTACAATGGAATGGCGCTTTTTACAAGAGGGCGCATTGTCTTGCAGCGCGAATGGGTATTGCAGGGCACGGTCTTCAGCTGGGTCAATTGTGCGCCGCAGGCCGCTGCCTGCCGAGTCGGAACTGCAGGATCGCCATGTTCTCATTCCTGGTAAGCTTCATTTGTTCGACCCTGCTGACCCTGCTTGTTATCAAGCAGGCGAAATTGCACGAGCCCGGACTCGACAGCGATTTCCTGGGCGTGCAGCGCGCCCATACCCACTTGGTTGCACGTATCGGCGGCTTGCCGATTTATTTTGCCGTCGTCGTCAGCGCCGCCATTTCGATCTGGCGCCAGCCCTCGCTGCTGCCCTGGATGGCGCCCCTGCTGTTCAGCGCCCTGGTCGCGTTCAGCGGCGGCATCGTCGAGGATTACACCGGCACCGTGCGCGCCTCGCGCCGCCTGCTGTTGACCATGGCCGGCGCCTTGCTGGCCTACCTGCTGCTCGACGCAAAAATCGCAAGGCTCGACCTGCCGTTCGGCGTCGTGATGCTGTCGGCCTGGATCGTCCTGCCGCTCACGGTACTGGCCGTGGCCGGCATTGCGAATGCGGTGAATATCATCGACGGCTTCAATGGCCTGGCCAGCATGGTCACCATTTGCATGCTGCTGTCGCTCGCTTATGTGGCCCTGCAGGTGGGCGACCTGTTCGTGCTGGTGGCCGCGCTCACCGTGGCCGGCGCCACCGCGGGCTTCCTGGTCTGGAATTACCCGGTGGGGCTGATATTCCTCGGCGATGGCGGTGCTTACTTTATCGGATTCATGCTCGGTGAACTGGCATTGCTGCTGGTGATGCGCAATCCCGAGGTCTCGACCTGGTATCCTGCTTTGCTGCTGATTTATCCTGCATTTGAAACGCTGTTTTCCGCTTATCGCCGGATGTTTGTACGCGGCAAATCTCCAGCGGTACCGGATGGCATCCATCTGCACAGCCTGATATTCAGGCGTATCGTGCGGTGGACAGTAGGCAGAAAGGAAGCCCGCGCACTGATCAAGCGAAATGCCAGGACCTCGCCATATTTGTGGCTTTTTTCGCTCATGGCGGTCATTCCCGCAACATTATTCTGGCAAAATACCAGCTTATTGTTAGTCTTCTGTTTATTGTTCGTTATCAGCTACCTCTGGCTGTATGCGCGTATCGTTCGATTCAGGTCCCCGCGATGGCTGATTTGGCGCAAGAAGGACTGGCAATAAATTGCCAATGTAGTATATTGCGACATTTGGTGAGAATTCACCTGAATTGGATTAACCCAAACTCGAGGAACGATGATGGATCTGTCAAATATGTCGGTCGGTGATTTGCGCAACCTGCAGGAGCAAATCAAACAGGAAATGAAAAAGCGCGAAGTGCAGGATCTGCAGAAGGCGCGCGAGCAAATCCTGGCAATTGCCCAGAGCGTGGGCGTACCGCTGAAAGATCTGATCGCCACCAATGCCCGCGGTGCAAAAACCGGTTCGGTCGCCGTGCGTTACCGCCACCCGGATAACCAGTCGCAGCAATGGACCGGCCGCGGCCGTCAACCGAAATGGGTCAAGGAATGGGTCGAAGGCGGCAAGTCGCTCGACAAGCTGCGCGTTTGATTCTTTCCCTCCGTTTCCTTTGCAGGTAATCGGCAAGCGTTCATCTGCATTCGGCAAACACGCCAGGCACGGTAAATAAAACCGCGCACGGCCAGCAAGCGCGCCATGGGGCTCCCCCCATCGGCGCGCTTGCCGCTACAATACCCCCTGTTTTGTCATCCCTCCAACATTTGGCGAAGCTGCGCGCTTTCCGCATCGGCGGTGGCATGCGCATGCCTGGCGCCGGACTCATCAAGGTAAAACATGGTTGCTCTCTCAAAGACGATTTTCAAGGCATATGACATCCGCGGTGTCATCGACAGCACGCTCGACGCCGGCGTGGCGCGCAGCATCGGCCTGGCCTTCGGCAAGGCCGCACTGGCCAAGGGAGAGCGCAAGGTCGTGATCGGCCGCGACGGCCGCCTGTCGGGGCCCGCCCTGTCCGCCGCCCTGGCCGAAGGCCTGCAGGCCGCCGGCGTCGATGTCGTCGACCTGGGCATGGTCGCCACGCCGATGGTGTACTTCGCCACCAACGTGCTGGAAGGTACGCGCTCGGGCATCATGGTCACTGGCAGCCACAACCCGCCGGACTACAACGGCTTCAAGATGGTGCTGGCCGGCGAAGCGATCTACGGCGATGCCATCACCGGGCTGTACGACAGCATCGCGGCGCACGACGGCAAGGATGCCGAGCAACTGGGCGGCTATTCGACCCACGACATCCGCGCCGCCTACCTCGAACGCATCATCGGCGACGTGAAAGTGGCGCGCCCGATCAAGATCGCGGTCGACTGCGGCAACGGCGTGGCCGGCGCCTTCGCCGGCGATTTGTACCGCGGCATGGGCTGCGAAGTGGTCGAGCTGTTCTGCGAAGTCGACGGCCACTTCCCGAACCACCACCCGGACCCGGCGCACCCGGAAAACCTGCAAGACCTGATCCGCGCGCTGCAGAGCACCGACGCCGAGATCGGCCTCGCCTTCGACGGCGACGGCGACCGCCTCGGCATCGTCACCAAGGATGGCCACATCATTTATCCGGACCGCCAGATGATGCTGTTCGCGGCCGATGTCCTGGAGCGCAATCCGGGCGCCGAGATCCTGTACGACGTGAAGTGCACGCGCCACCTGGCGCCGTGGATCGAACAGCACGGCGGCCGTCCGCTGATGTACAAGACCGGCCACTCGCTGGTGAAGGCCAAGCTGAAGGAAACCGGCTCGCCGCTGGGCGGCGAAATGAGCGGCCACATCTTCTTCAAGGACCGCTGGTACGGCTTCGACGACGGCCTGTACTCGGGCGCGCGCATGCTCGAGCTGCTGACCCGCCACGACGATCCGTCCGCCGTGCTGAACGCGCTGCCGATCGCCACCAGCACCCCGGAACTGCACCTGCACCTGCAGGAAGGCGAGAACGTCGCGCTGATCGACAAGCTGCGCGTCGGCGCCACCTTCCCGAGCTCGGAAAAGATCAACGACATCGACGGCCTGCGCGTCGAGTACGCGGACGGCTTCGGCCTGGCGCGCTCCTCGAACACCACGCCGGTGGTGGTGCTGCGCTTCGAAGGCGAGAACCCGGCGGCGCTGGCGCGCATCCAGGATGAATTCCGCAGCGTGATCCTGGCCGCCAAACCGGACGCCAAGCTGCCGTTCTGAAGCGAGCCCCCATGAAGATTTTGCTGGTGCGGGTGTCGTCGCTGGGGGATGTCCTGCATAACCTGCCGATGGTGGCCGATATCCTGCGCCACCATCCGCAGGCCGTCATCGACTGGGTGGTGGAAGAAGGCTATGTCAGCCTGGTGCGCCTGAACCCGCAGGTGCGCAAGATCATCCCGTTCGCGCTGCGGCGCTGGCGCAAGAGCCTCGGCAAACCTGAAACGCGCGCCGAGATGAAGGCGTTCTGGCGCAGCCTGCGCGAGGACGAATACGACCTCGTGTTCGACACCCAGGGCCTGCTGAAGACCGGCGTCATCATGGGCGCGGCGCGCATCAGGCCGGGCGGACGCAAGGTCGGCCTGGCCAACGGCAGCGAAGGCTCGGGCTACGAGGGCATCTCGCGCTTCTTCCACACCGAGAGCATTCCGCTCGACCCGCGCACCCATGCGGTGGCGCGCGGGCGCCTGGTGGCCGGCGCGGCGCTCGGCTACGCGGTCGACACGGCGCCCGACTTCGGGCTGCCGGCGCCACAGGCTTCCAACCGGCCGGACTGGCTGCCGCAAGAGGGTTATGCCGTGTTCTTCCACGGGACCGCGCGCGATGCCAAGAAGTGGGCGCCGCAGAACTGGATCGCGCTCGGCAAGGCGCTGGCGCCGATGCCGGTGCTGCTGCCCTGGGGCTCGGAGAAGGAAAAGGCGGAAGCCGAGGCGCTGGCCGCCGCCATCCCGAACGCGCGCGTGCTGCCCAGGCTGTCGATGATGGACGCCGTTACCCTGGCCCAGCAGGCCGCGCTGGCGGTCGGCGTCGATACCGGCCTGACCCACATCGCCGCCGCCTTTTACCGGCCGACGGTGGAGATCTATGCCGACTCGCCGAAGTGGAAGACCGAGGGCAACTGGTCGCCGCGCATCGTCAACCTCGGCGAGATGGGCGCGCCGCCATCGGGCGCCGACGTCATCGCCGCCGCGCGCACGTTGCTGGAAACAGTATGAACCGGTCCCTGTATTCGCTGCTCTGGTGGCTGGCGCTGCCGCTGGTGCTGGGCCGCCTGTGGTGGCGCGGGCGCAAGGAGCCGGGCTACCGCCGCCACATCGGCGAGCGCCTCGGCCTGTATGGCGCGCCGCTGCCGGCGCGCCGGACCTTCATGGTGCACGCCGTGTCGGTCGGCGAGACCCGCGCGGCCGAGCCGCTGGTCGAGGCGCTGCTGGCGCGCTGGCCCGATTGCCGCATCCTGCTCACCCATATGACGCCGACCGGCCGCGCCGCCGGCGCCGCGCTGTTCGGCAAGCACGGCGAGCGCGTCGTGCAATCCTTCCTGCCCTACGACACCGGTGTCATGGTGCGGCGCTTCCTGCGCCACTTCCGGCCCCGGGTGTGCATCCTGATGGAGACCGAGGTCTGGCCGAACCTGATCGCCGGCTGCGCGCTTGAGAGCGTGCCGGTGGCGCTGGTGAATGCGCGCCTGTCCGCGCGCTCGCTGCGCCGCGGCCAGCGCTTCGGCGGCATCATGATGGATGCGGCGCGCGGGATCACCGTGGTCGCGGCGCAGACCGAGGACGATGCCGCGCGCATCCGCTCGCTGGGTGCGCCCGATGTCGCCGTCACCGGCAGCATCAAGTTCGACGTGCTGCCGCCCGAAGCGGCCCTGGAAAAGGGCGCCTGGCTGCGCGCGCGCATTGGCGCGCGTCCGGTCTTCCTGTGTGCCAGCACGCGCGACGGCGAGGAGGCCTTGATCCTGGACGCCTGGCAGCGCCTGGCGGATCGACCTGCCCGGGCCCTGCTGGCGATCGTGCCGCGCCATCCGCAGCGCTTCGACGAGGTGGCGCAGCTGGTGGCGGCGCGTGGGCTGGCGCTGCAGCGGCGTTCGCAGCTCATCGACGAAGCGGATGCGGCGGATGTCGAGGCCGACGTGCTGCTGGGCGACTCGATGGGCGAGATGTTCGCCTATTACGCGGCCTGCGATTGCGCCTTCATCGGCGGCAGCCTGCTGCCGCTGGGCGGCCAGAACCTGATCGAGGCCTGCGCGCTCGGCAAGCCGGTGCTGGTGGGCGAGCACACCTTCAACTTCCTGGACGCGACGGCCGAGGCGGTGGCGGCCGGCGGCGCCGTGCGCGTGGCGGACGCCGATGCGCTGGTGGCGCAGGCGGCGCACCTGCTGCTCGAGCCCGCAGCGCGCGCGGCGATGGGCGCGCAGGCCGCGGCCTGGGCCGGCCGCCACCGCGGCGCGACCCTGCGCACTGTTGAACTCTTGCAACAAGTTATGGCCTAGCTTTTGATACCATTGCTTTTTGAGTTCGGTAGAAAAGGGGATGCGCATGTTGTCGTCAAATCACCCGGAACCGGCACGCAATGGACAACCGATGGCCATGATGGCCCATCAGCCTGCCGAGAGCAGCGAAGACGGTTTCTACAGTGCGGCCACCGGCGCTGAAGCGCCATCCAGCCCCGCCGCGGTCTTATGCGACCTGCATTTCTTTGTCCGCTACACGCTGCGCGAATACATCGGGTTCATGTGGCAGCACGGCGGCTTCCTGATCCACCGCCGCCGCATCCGCTGGCCGGCCAGCCTCTACCTGCGCATCAAGACCACCGCGAGCGCGGCGCTGCACTTCATCCTGCTCGGGCGCGGCAAGCGCACCTATGAATTCACCATCGACCGCCACGGCATCGTGCGCACCAGCGGCGGCGTTACCCTGATCGACTGGTCCGACGTCACTGCCGTGCGCACCTATTCGCGCGGCTTCATGATGATCCTGAAGCGCGGCACCCTGCCGATTCCGTTCCGCTGCCTGGACGAGGCGCAGCAGCGCGGAATGCAGCTGCTGGCCGATGCAAGGCGGGAGAATGCGCTGCACTGAAAGCCAGAGCAGCTGCGCGGTTTTTCAAGGGTTCATACAGCGTGGGCACACGATCAATCGACAGCTAACATCCGGCCGGTCGAAAAATCACTCCGCAAACAACACCGGCATCTCATGCGACCTTCGCCTGAGCTCCAGGCGCGCGCCATCGTAATCCCTGTACACCGACCCCACCACCGCCCAGAACGCCGGGCTGTGGTTCATCTCGCGCAGGTGGGCCAGTTCGTGCACCACCACATAGTCGACCAGCGCCAGCGGATAGTGGATCAAACGCCAGCTGAGGCGGATATTCCCCGCCACCGTGCACGAGCCCCAGCGCGTGCCGGCCGATGACAGCGTCATCGAGCGGTAATGCACGTCCAGCTGCGGCGCATACCAATCCAGGCGCTCGGTGAACAGCCGCTTGGCCTCGGCATGGAACCACAGCTTGACGCGTTCCTTCAGCTGCCATTCCGACAGCCCCGGCGTGACGCCGACCCGCAGCTCGCGCGATGCCGGATCGAACACGCAGTGGCTGCGCGCCGCCGCTTCCAGGCGCAGCGTGATGTCGCCGCCCAGGTAAGGCAGGCGCGCCCCGTCTTCCCAGTGCAGCGGCTCGCGCTGGGCCTGGCGCGCGCGCCGTTCGCCGCGTTCGTGCAGCTTGGTGAGGATCCAGCGCTGCTTGGCGCGGATCGCTTCCTCGATGGATGGCTGGGTGGCGCGCCGCGGCGCGGTCACGTGCAGGCCCTCGTCGTCGATCATGAAGCCGATCGAGCGCCGCGCCGAGCGTTTCAGTTCATAGTCGACCGCGTACTGGCCCAGCACGATGCGCTTCAGGGGCGGATCGTCGGGCGCGCGCGGCGGGGAGGGAAGCGTGATGCGGGGTGGCGCGGGCGGCGCCTTGAACAAGGGCAGGGGAGGCGGAGGCGGCGCCGGCTTCTCGGCCGGCGGCGCAGGCGCCTTCCATGGATCGAGGCGCGGGTCGCGTGCGAACAGGTCCAGCTGGGACCCGTCCTGCTTTGGGGAGTGCATGCTTTGCTGCGAAGAAGAGGCGGTGATCAGGTTCCCGACTTCGTTCAGCCATCGGTGTAGACGTGGGGCGAAATGACGCGCATTTCTGATTCTATCCAATTTTCGACCTCTTGCATCAGGCTGTCGGGAGTGTGATTCAGCGGCGATATCGGCTTGCCGATCGAGACGGTCACCAAACCAGGACGCTTGATGAACGAATTCTTCGGCCAGCACTCACCTGAATTATGCGCGATCGGCACGACAACTGCTCCGGTTTCGATCGCCAGGCGGGTGCCGCCGCTCTTGTACTTTCCCTTTTTTCCAACAGGGATGCGCGTCCCCTCGGGGAACATGATGATCCACTGGCCGTCGGCCAGGCGCCGCTTGCCGTGGCGGACCACATGGCCGAAGGCGTTCTTGCCTTCCTTGCGGTCGATCGGGATCATGCGCAGCAAGGCCATGGCCCAGCCGAAGAAGGGGATGTACAGGATTTCCTTCTTGAAGACGAAGACCAGCGGGCGCGTGAGATTCGGCAGCAGGGCGATGGTTTCCCAGGCCGACTGGTGCTTCGACAGGACCACGGCCGGCGCGTCCGGCAGGTTCTCGTAGCCCTTGAATTCGTAGCGGATGCCGCAAATGACCTTGGCGCACCAGATGATGAAGACGTTCCAGCGCGAGGTGACCCAGAAGCGCTTGTTGTACGGCAGCGGCGCTACCAGGAAGCAGACGCAGGCCCAGATCACGGTGGCGAGCACCATCACGATTGTAAACAGCAGGGAACGCAGGAACGGGATGGCGGTACGCAAGAACGATCTCTCTTTCGGAGTCAGGTAAGAGTAGTAATGGACGGGGATTTCAGGAAGGCGGTCACCATGGCCGCCAGGTCGGGAAAGACCTGGGTGCCGGGTGGCAGGCCGCCGGTCTGGCGGGTCTTTTCGCCCTTGCCAGTCAAGACGAGATAGGGCAGGCAGCCCTTGATGTAGCCGGCCTGCAGGTCGCGCAGCGAATCGCCGACCGTGGGCACGCCTTTCAGGCTGACCTTGAAGCGCTTGCCGATCTCTTCGAACATGCCGGCCTTCGGCTTCCTGCAGTCGCAGTTGTCGATGGCCGCATGCGGGCAGAAGAACACCGCGTCGATGTCGGCGCCGGCCAGCTGGGCGGCGTTGTGCATCTTCTGGTGGATCGCGTTCAGGGTCGGCATGTCGAACAGCTCGCGCGCGATGCCCGACTGGTTCGAGGCGATGATGACCCGGTAGCCGGCCTGGTTCAGGCGCGCGATCGCCTCGAGCGAGCCGGGAATCGGCACCCATTCGGCCGGACTCTTGATGAAGTCCGGCGAATCGTGGTTGATGACCCCATCGCGGTCGAGGATGATCAGCTTCATGCTACTCACCGGATCATTACGCGGCCAGCTTCGAGATGTCGGCCACGCGGTTCATCATGCCGTGCAGCGCGGCCAGCAGGGCCAGGCGGTTGTTGCGCAGCGCCAGGTCCTCGGCCATCACCATCACGTCGTTGAAGAAGGCGTCGACTTCGTCGCGCATCCGTGCCAGGGTCTGCAAGGCGCCGGCGAAATCGCTTTGCGCAAAGGCGCTGTCGACGCTCGACTCCAGGCTGCGCATTTTCGCCGCCAGCGCGCTTTCCGCCGGTTCCACCAGCAGCTCGGCCTTGATGGCGGCGTCCTGCGGCATCGCTTCCTCGTTCTTCTTGAGGATGTTGGTGATGCGCTTGTTGGCGGCCGCCAGCGAGGCCGATTCCGGCAAGGCGGCGAAGGCCTGCACCGCTTCCAGGCGCTGCACCACGTCGTCGACGCGGTCCGGGTTCTGGGCCAGCACGGCTTCGACCTCGTTCGGCGTGAAGCCGCGCTCGCGCAGCATGCCGCGCAGGCGGTCCAGCATGAAGGCTTTCACCTCGACGGTCGGATCCTTGAAGGCGGCCTGGCCTTCGAACACGGCGGCGGCGTCAAGCAGCAGCTCCGACAGCGGCAGCGGCAGGCGCTTTTCCACCAGCATGCGCATCACGCCCAGGGCGTGGCGGCGCAGTGCGAACGGGTCCTTCTCGCCGGTCGGCTGCAGGCCGATGGCCCAGATGCCGACCAGGGTTTCCAGCTTGTCGGCCAGGGCCACGGCCAGGCCCGTGTTCGTGGTCGGCAGGGCGTCGCCGGCAAAGCGCGGCTGGTAGTGTTCGGAAGCGGCCAGGGCGACTTCCTCGTGCTCGCCGTCGTGGCGGGCGTAATAGGTGCCCATGATGCCTTGCAGCTCGGGGAACTCGCCGACCATGTCGGTCAGCAGGTCGGCCTTGGCCAGCTGGGCGCCGCGTTCGGCCAGCGCCACATCGTAGCCGAGGCGCTTGGCGATGCTGCCGGCCAGGCGCGTCACGCGCTGCGTACGCTCGGCCTGGGTACCCAGCTTGTTGTGGTAGACCACGTTCGCCAGCAGCGGCAGGCGCGATGCCAGGGTCTTCTTCTTGTCCTGCTCGAAGAAGAACTTGGCGTCCGACAGGCGCGGACGCACCACGCGCTCGTTGCCGCCGACAATCGCCGATGGATCGTCGGTCGCGATGTTCGAGACGATCAGGAAGCGCGAACGCAGCTTGCCATTCGCATCGGTCAGCGCGAAGTACTTCTGGTTCGTTTGCATGGTGAGGATCAGGCATTCCTGGGGCACGGCCAGGAATTCATCCTCGAAGCGGCATTCGTAGACGACTGGCCATTCGACCAGGGCCGCCACTTCGTCCAGCAGCGATTCCGGCATCAGAACCTGGTCGTCGCCCGCTTTTTCCAGCAACTGGGCGCGGATGCTTTGCTTGCGTCCCTCGGCGGACGACAGGACCTTGCCTTCGTTTTCGAGCACGCTTGCATACTGGTCGGCATGCGGCACCGTGATCGGGCCGCCATGCGACAGGAAGCGGTGGCCCATGGTCACGCGGCCGGCCTGCAGGCCGAGCAGCGACAGCGGCAGCACGGCGTCGCCGTGCAGGGCCAGCAGCAGGTGCACCGGGCGCACGAACTGCACGGTGGCGCCGTCCGGGCGCTGGTAGCTCATGACTTTCGGGATCGGCAGCTTGGTGATGGTTTCCTGCAGCACGTCCTGCACGGCGCCGGCCAGGGCGCTGCCGCTGGCGGTATAGGTGTAGAAGAAGGATTCGGCCTTGCCGTCCTGGGCGCGTTCGAGGTCGGCGAGCTGCAGGTCGGGGAAGCCGAGGGCGGCCAGCTTCTTGGCCAGCGGCGCGCTCGGATTGCCTTCCTTGTCGAGCGCGACGGAGACCGGCAGCACCTTTTCGCGGATAGCTTTGTCGGGCGAGGTGTCGCGCACGTTGGTGATGCTGACGGCCAGGCGGCGCGGGGTGGCGTGGGCGGTGACGGTGCTGTCGGCTTCGAGGAAGTCGCGCGCCTTCAGGCCGTTCGCGATGCCGTTGGCAAAGGCGGCGCCGAGTTTGACGAGTGCCTTCGGCGGCAGTTCTTCGGTCTGGATTTCGACGAGGAGAGTCTGGTTCATGTTTCTGTTCTTGTCTGGTCGAAGGTCAGGCTGCGAGTTGTGCAGCGGCGGGCGCCATCGGGAAGCCGAGCTTCTCGCGCGAATCGTAGTAGGCCTGGGCCACCAGGCGCGACAGGGTGCGCACGCGGCCGATGTAGGCGGCGCGTTCGGTCACCGAGATGGCGCCGCGCGCGTCGAGCATGTTGAAGCTGTGCGAAGCCTTCATGATCTGCTCGTAGGCCGGCAGCGTCAGTTCCAGCTCGATCAGGCGCTTGGCTTCGGATTCGTGGTTGGCGAAGGCCTGGAACAGCAGCTCGGTGTTCGCGTACTCGAAGTTGTAGGTCGACTGCTCGACTTCGTTCTGGTGGAAGACGTCGCCGTAGGAGAGCGTTTTCTTCTGCCCGTTTTCTTCCCACTCGGTCCAGACCAGGTCGTAGACGTTTTCCACGCCCTGCAGGTACATGGCCAGGCGTTCGATGCCGTAAGTGATTTCGCCCAGCACCGGCTTGCAATCGAGGCCGCCGACTTGCTGGAAATAGGTGAACTGGGTGACTTCCATGCCGTTCAGCCAGACTTCCCAGCCCAGGCCCCAGGCGCCCAGGGTCGGGCTTTCCCAGTCGTCTTCGACGAAGCGCACGTCGTTCTTTTTCAAGTCCAGGCCCAGTGCCTCGAGCGAACCGAGGTAGAGGTCGAGGATGTTTTCCGGCGCCGGCTTCAGGACCACCTGGTACTGGTAATAGTGCTGCAGGCGGTTCGGGTTTTCGCCGTAGCGGCCGTCTTTCGGGCGGCGCGATGGCTGCACGTAGGCGGCGCGCCAAGGCTCCGGCCCGATTGCGCGCAAGAAGGTGCCGGTGTGGAAGGTGCCGGCGCCGACTTCCATGTCATACGGCTGGAGCAGGGCGCAACCTTGCTTGTCCCAGTAGGTTTGCAAGGTCAGGATGATTTGTTGGAATGTGAGCATCTCGATGGGGCGCCGCAGGCGCAGGGCCGCGAACAATGTAAGTTTGCCAAATGACCAATTCTAGCGGTTTTTACCGGCTTTCTGGGGCCGGATTGAACGCATCTATACGGGATTGGCCTTTTTCTGTCGGTAATGGCGCCCGGCGAACCAGGCGCCGGCCAGCGCCAGCGCGCCGAGTACCAAAAAGCCGAGGTTGCCGAAGCGGATGAACGGCGTCATGCCGGTCGTGCCGCGCACGGTCGCCGACAGCACGCCTTCGGTGTAGAAGGGCAGTGCTTGCCGGATCCGGCCGCGGTGGTCGATCACGGCGGTGGCGCCGTCGTTGGTCGAGCGCAGCATCGGGCGGCCGGTTTCCAGCGTGCGCATGCGCGAGATCTGCAGGTGCTGGGGAATCGCCGTCGACTGCCCGTACCAGGACAGGTTCGACATGTTCAGCAGCAGGGTCGCCGGACGTGGCGCGGCGCGCAATTGATACGCGATCTCTTCGCCGAACACGTCTTCATAACAAATGTTCGGCAGCACCAATTGATCCTTGACGGCGAACGGCGCCTGCAGGCCCTTCCCGCGGGTGGCGTCGTTCAGCGGGATGTTCAGCATGTCGGTGAACCAGCGGAAGCCCGGCGGAATGAATTCGCCGAAGGGCACCAGGTGGGCCTTGTCGTAGCGGTAGGGCTGCTGAGCAGGCTGGGGCGACAGGGTCACCACGCTGTTCGCGTATTGCTGGGGACCGTCGAGCAGCGGCATGCCGATCGCGAGCGTGCTGCCGCTGGCCTTGGCAAAGCCTTGCAGGCTCTCCAGGTAGCTCGGATCGAGCTGGTGGCGGAACACGGGAATCGCCGTTTCCGGCGTGGCGATCAGGTCGGCAGGCGCGGCCGTGATCATGCCGTGGTAGCGCGCCAGGATGCTGGTGAGGAAGGCGTAGTCGAATTTGCGGTCTTGCGGGATATTTCCCTGCAACAGGCGCACGCTGATCGGCTGGCCCGTTTCCTGGGTCCACTCGACCGTGCGCAAGCCGGCGCCGGCCACCAGAACCGTGGCCAGCAGGGCGATCGCGGGAAGGCGTGCGCGCTGGGTCAGCATCACCAGGCAGCCGGCGCACAGGGCCACCAGTACGCCGATGCCGTAGACGCCGATCAGCGGCGCATAGCCGGCCAGCGGCGCGGTGTCGTGGGCATAGCCGGACACCGACCAGGGAAAGCCGGTAAACACCCAGCCGCGCATCCATTCCGACACGCCCCAGCTTACCGGCAACACCAGCAGCACGAAGGCCGAGATCGGCAGCGACCAGCGCTGGCGCAGCCAGCTGGCCACGCCGGTGGCAAAGGCGCCGAACAGGCCCATGTAGAGCCCGAGCAGGACGATGCCGAGCGCGCCGAGGATGGCCGGCAGGTGGGCGAAGCGGGTCATCAGGACGTAGAGCCAGAACATGGCGCCGACCGACCAGCCGAAGCCGAAGGCCCAGCCGAGCAGGGTGGCGCGCTTGACCGAGCTGCCCAGGCCGACCTGGTAGAACAGCCAGCCCAGCAGGACGAACTGGAGCGGCCACCAGCCGTAGGGCTCGAAGGAGAACAGGGAAGCGCCGCCGGCGAGGGCGGCGACGACCAGCGAGGCGGCGGAGGGCCGCGTGCCGCGCGACGCGCGATCAGCCGGCGCGTCTGGGCTTGAACGGCGACGCAGCAGCATCAATCGTCGTCGCTGTTGTGCAGGGAGGACGGCGGCAGTTTTTCGACCAGCAGCACATGGATCTGGCGGGCGTCGGCGCGCAGCACCTCGAATTGCAGGTTGCCCAGGGTGAATTCCTCACCCTTGTGCGGCATGCGGCCGAGGTGGCTGGCAACAAAGCCGCCGATGGTGTCGGCCTCGCCTTCGGGCAGGTCGGCGCCGATTTCTTCGTTGAACTGGGCGATCTCGGTCAGCGCCTTGACGCGCCAGCGCGGGCCTTGCTGGCCCTCCTTGATCGACAAGACATTGTCTTCTTCCTCGTCGAAATCGTATTCGTCCTCGATGTCGCCGACGATCTGTTCCAGCACGTCCTCGATGGTGATCAGGCCGGCCACGCCGCTGTACTCGTCGACGACGATGGCCATGTGGTTGTGATTCGCCCGGAAGTCGCGCAGCAGCACGTTCAGGCGTTTCGACTCGGGAATGAAGATCGCCGGGCGCAGCATGGCGCGCACGTCGAAGGTTTTCTCGGTGTAATAGCGCAGCAAATCCTTGGCCAGCAGGATGCCGACGACCTTGTCGCGTTCGCCTTCGATGGCGGGGAAGCGCGAGTGCTGGGTTTCCAGCACGATCGGCAGCCATTCCTCGATCGGATCGGTGATGTCGATCACGTCCATTTGGGAACGGGGCACCATGATGTCGCGCGCCGACAGGTCCGAGACCTGGAACACGCCTTCGATCATCGACAGGGCGTCGGCGTCGATCAGCTTGCGCTCGTGTGCTTCGTGCAGCACTTCGAGCAGCTCGGTGCGATTTTCTGGCTCAGGGGAGATGAATGCGGTCAGTCGTTCGAAGAGCGACCGGTGGGGTTTGGCGTCCGACCGGACGTCACTGGGATACTCGGGCATAGTTGGCGTGAAGCCGTTGTTGCGATGGGCATAAGCATACACCAAAAGCAGGCTTGCCTGATTTTTGCGCAGCCGTGCGGGACCCTGGTGCTTGCTGGGCCGTGGCCAGCACGGCCGCCGGACATGGACTATAGTGATTGTTCAAAATACATTGGAGCGACCATGCCCGCCCTGACCATCAACGGCAAGACCACCACCCTCGACGTGCCCGAGGACATGCCCCTGCTGTGGGCCCTGCGCGACGTCGCCGGCCTCACCGGCACCAAGTTCGGCTGCGGCGTCGCCCTGTGCGGCGCCTGCACCGTCCACCTCGACGGCCAGGCCATCCGCGCCTGCGTCACGCCGGTCTCGAGTGCGGTCGGCAAGCAGATCGTCACCATCGAGGCGGTCGGCCAGGACCCGGTCGGCGCCAAGGTCCAGGACGCCTGGCGCCAGATCGACGTGGTGCAGTGCGGCTATTGCCAGTCGGGCCAGATCATGTCGGCCACCGCCTTGCTGAAGGCCACGCCGAAACCGAGCGACAGCGACATCGACAATGCCATGAGCGGCAACATCTGCCGCTGTGGCACCTATGGACGCATCCGCCAGGCGATCAAGATCGCCGCCGCCAAATAAGGAGCGCACATGAGCCAAGTCCAGAAAGAACGCACGATCGCTGCCTCGCGCCGCCGCTTCATGCAGCTCGGCGCCACGGCCGGCGGCGGCCTGCTGTTCGGCTTTTCGCTGTTCGGCTGCAACAAGGACGACGACCGCAAGGAGGCGCCGCCGGAAAAGGCCGTCGGCGAAGCGTCCACCAAGCATTCCGACACCCCGGCCGGGCTGGCGCGCGACGCCTTTATCCGCATCGACCGCGCGGGCATCGTGACGCTCATCATCCACAAGGTGGAAATGGGGCAGGGGACGTTCACCTCGATGCCGATGCTGCTGGCCGAGGAACTCGGCGCCGATTTGTCGAAAGTGAAGCTGGAGCAGGCGCCGGCCAACAACGAGCTGTATGCCGATCCATTGCTGGGCGGCCAGGTGACCGGCGGCTCGACCTCGGTGCGCGGCGCGTGGCGGCCGCTGCGCGAAGCCGGCGCCATGGTGCGCGCCGTGCTGGTGCAGGCGGCGGCCAAGCAGTGGGATGTCGACACGGCCGACTTGCAGGTGGTGGCCGGCACGGTGCGGCACCAGGCATCGGGCCGTTCGGCCCACTTCGGCGAACTGGTCGATGCGGCCTCGACGCTGACGCTGCCGAAGAACGTCAAGCTGAAGGACCCGGAACAATTTGTCCTGATCGGCAAGACCATGCGCCGTCTGGATGCGCCGGCCAAGGTGAATGGCACGGCCCAGTTCGGCATCGACGCGCGCCTGCCGGACATGGGCATCGCCGCCGTGGCAGCCTCACCGGTTACCGGCGGCAAGCTGGTGGGCTTGGACGAGCAGAAGGCGCTGGCGGTGAAGGGCGTGCGCCAGGTGCTGCGCCTGGACGGGGCGGTGGCCGTGGTGGCCGACCACTTCTGGGCCGCGAAGCAGGGCCTGCTTGCCGCGGCGCCGCGTTTCGAGGATGGCGCGCATGCGGCGGTGAGCTCGAAAGACATCCTCGCCGACATGCTGAAGGTGTCGCAGGGCGCCGGCGCCGTCGCGCGCGACGAGGGCAATGCCTTGAAGGTGCTGGACGAAGGCAGTGGCCGCAAGATCGAGGCGCTGTATGAACTGCCTTTCCTGGCGCATGCGACCATGGAACCGATCAATTGCACAGTCGACTTGCGCGCCGATGGCTGCGACCTCTGGGTCGGCACCCAGGTCCCCGCCCTGGCGCAAGGGGCGGCGGCCAAGGTGTCGGGGCTGCCGGTCGAGAAGGTGAAGGTGCATAACTATTACATCGGCGGCGGCTTCGGGCGGCGGCTGGAAGTGGACTATGTGATCCAGGCGGTGTCGTTTGCGAAACTGGCCAAGGGACCAATCAAGTTCATCTGGACCCGCGAGGAAGATATCCAGCACGACATGTACCGTCCTTATTACGTGGACCGCCTGGCGGCGCGCCTGGACGACAAGGGGCGGCCGGCGGCCTGGTTCCATCGGGTGACCGGTTCCTCGATCATGGCGCGCTTCGCGCCGCCGGCGGTGAAGAATGGCGTCGATCCGGACGCGGTGGAAGGCGCGGCCGACTTGCAGTATGCGATTCCGGCGCTGCGCGTGGAATACGTGCGCCACGAACCGCCGGCCGTGCCAACCGCCTTCTGGCGCGGCGTGGGGCCGACCCACAATGTGTTCGTGGTGGAAAGCTTCATCGACGAGCTGGCGCAGGCGGCGAAGCAGGATCCGGTGGCCTTCCGGCGCGCCTTGTTGAACAAGTCGCCGCGCACGCTGGCCGTGCTCAATTTGGCGGCCGACAAGGCGGGCTGGGGCAAGCCGATGGCGCCGGTTGCCGGGCGCAAGGCCGGGCGCGGCGTGTCGACCCAGTTTGCCTTCGGCAGCTACATGGCGCAGGTGGCCGAGGTGTCGGTCGGCCCGGATGGCGACGTGCGCGTGCACCGGGTGGTGTGCGCGGTCGATTGCGGGCAGGCGATCAATCCGGACGGGATCGTTGCGCAGATGGAAGGCGGCATCGTGTTCGGCGCCTCGGCGGCGCTGTGGAACGAGATCACGCTCGACAAGGGGCGGGTGCAGCAGACCAACTTCGGGGATTACCGCATGATGCGCATCAACGAGGCACCGGTGGTCGAAGTGCATATCGTGAACAGCCATGACGAGCCGGGCGGGATCGGCGAGCCGGGCACGGCGGGGATCGCGCCGGCGCTGACGAATGCGTTGTTTGCGGCGACCGGGAAGCGGATACGCAAGTTGCCGGTGGGGGAGCAGTTGAAGGCATAACTGCGGTGAGGTTTGTCGCCGTTGTAGGGTGGGCTCTCGAGCCCACCCTGCGAACCGACGAAAAACGATACGCCAACGTTCCTGTCAGCGCTCACTTCTCGGCATACGGATCCGGATACCCCAGCGCTTCCATCACGTCGCGCTCGAATTGTTCCATCTCCTCGGCTTCCTCGTCGTGCTCGTGGTCGTAGCCCTGGGCGTGCAGCACGCCGTGCACCACCAGGTGGGCGGCGTGTTCTTCCAGCGTTTTCTTTTGCTCGTCGGCTTCGCGCTGCAGCACGTCGGTGCACAGCACGATGTCGGCCTGCACCGGCTCGTCCTCGGCCAGTTCCTCGCCTTCGTTGTAGGCAAAGGTCAGCACGTTGGTGGCGTAGTCCTTGCCGCGGTAGTCGCGGTTCAGGGTAAGGCCTTCGGCGGCGTCGACGAAGCGGATCGCTAGTTCAGCCGGACCCAGCAGGGCGGGGCGGACCCAGCGTTCCACCATCTCCGGGGTGATGGTGGCTTCCAGGCGCGCGTCCGGGTACTGGACGTCGAGTTCGAGATTATGGTTTTTTTCTTGCATTGCGGGCAGTCGTGGTCTTTGGAAGCGCGCCCAGTTCCTGGACTTCGCTGGCTTTTTCATAGGCGTCGACGATGCGGCCCACCAGCGGGTGGCGCACCACATCGGCGCTGGAGAACTGGGCAAAGGCGATGCCGCGCACATCTTTCAGTACATGCATGGCGTCGACCAGGCCCGAGCGCTGGGTCTTGTGCAAATCGACCTGGGTCACGTCGCCGGTCACCACGGCCTTGCTGCCGAAGCCGATCCGCGTGAGGAACATCTTCATCTGCTCCACCGTCGTGTTCTGGGCTTCGTCCAGGATCACGAAGGCGTGGTTCAGCGTGCGGCCGCGCATGTAGGCCAGCGGTGCGATCTCGATCACCTGCTTTTCGAACAGCTTTTGCGTGCGGTCGAAACCGAGCAGGTCATACAGGGCGTCGTACAGCGGACGCAGGTAAGGGTCGACCTTCTGGCTCATGTCGCCCGGCAAAAAGCCGAGGCGTTCGCCGGCTTCGACCGCCGGACGCGTGAGGATGATGCGTTTCACGGCGTCGCGTTCGAGCGCATCGACCGCGCAGGCCACGGCAAGATAGGTCTTGCCGGTGCCGGCCGGGCCGATGCCGAAGCTGATGTCGTGTTCGAGCACGGCGCGCAGGTAGCGGATCTGGTGCGGCGTGCGGCCGCGCAAGTCGCTGCGGCGGGTCTTCAGGGTCGGGCTGACCAGGTCCGGATCGTCTTCGGCGCTGGCGTCGGATTCGCTGTCAGTGGCAGTGGCCGTCTCGGCGGACGCTTCGGCTTGTTTCACGCCGTCGATCGTCGGACGCAGGCCGGCGCGCTGTTCCACCAGGGCCAGCTGCACTTCCTCGATCGGCACGACCTTGTTGGCCACCGCGTAGAAGCGTTCGAGCAATTCGACCGCGCGTTCGGCATTCGCGCCGGTCACGATGAACTTCTCGCCGCGGCGGAAGATGGTCACGTCGAGGGCCGCACCGATCTGGCGCAGGTTTTCGTCGAGCGGACCGCAGAGGTGGGCGAGCCGGGTGTTATCGAGCGGCTCGGGAATGAAGTACGACGGCTGGGTAGGAGTGGTTTTCAACTGGCTTTGGCAATCGTATCGAGATTGGCGACGAGTTCGCCGCGCAGGGAGTAATCCAGGGTGTCGGTCACGCGCAGGTCGACCAGCTGGCCGATCAATGCGTTGCCTGCCACGCCCGGGGCGAAATAAATGACGCGGTTGTTTTCGGCGCGGCCCTGGAGTTCGTTCGGGTCGCGCTTGGACGGTCCTTCGACCAGCACGCGCTGGACGGTGCCGACCATGGCCGCGCTGAGCTTGCGGGTGTTGGCGTCGATCTGGGCCTGCAGGCGCTGCAGGCGGGCCAGCTTGACCTCGTGCGGGGTGTCGTCTTCGAGGTTCGCGGCCGGGGTGCCCGGGCGCTTGCTGAAGATGAAGGAAAAACTGTTGTCGAAGCCGACGTCCTGCACCAGCTTCATCATCGCTTCGAAATCGGCGTCGGTCTCGCCGGGGAAGCCGACGATGAAGTCCGAGGAAATCGTGATGTCCGGGCGCACCGCGCGGATGCGGCGGATGATGCTTTTGTATTCCAGCCCGGTATAGCCGCGCTTCATGGCTTGCAGGATGCGGTCGGAACCGTGCTGTACCGGCAGATACAGGTGGTTGACCAGCTGCGGGATCTTGGCAAAGGCGTCGATCAGGCGCTGGGTGAATTCCTTCGGGTGGCTGGTAACGAAGCGCAGGCGCTCGATGCCGGGGATATCGGCAATGTATTCGAGCAGCAGGGCAAAGTCGGCCGTTTCTCCCTCGCTACCTTCCATGGCGCCGCGGTAGGCGTTCACGTTCTGGCCCAGCAGCATGATTTCCTTGACGCCCTGGGCGGCCAGGCCGGCGACTTCGGTCAGCACATCCTCGAAGCGGCGCGAGACTTCCTCGCCGCGGGTGTAGGGCACGACGCAGTAGCTGCAATATTTGCTGCAGCCTTCCATGATCGACACGTAGGCCACGGGGCCGTCGACCTTGGCCGGGGGCAGGTGGTCGAACTTTTCGATTTCCGGGAAGCTGATGTCGACCTGGGCCGTGCCGCTGCTGCGCCGCTCACGAATCATCTGCGGCAGGCGGTGCAGGGTTTGCGGGCCGAACACCATGTCGACATGCGGGGCGCGCTTGACGATGGCTTGCCCTTCTTGCGAGGCCACGCAGCCGCCCACGCCGATGATCAGGTCGGGACGCTGGCGTTTGAGTTCGCGCAAACGGCCGAGGTCGGAAAATACTTTTTCTTGCGCTTTTTCGCGGACCGAACAGGTATTGAACAGGATGACGTCGGCGTCGTCCGGTTTATCGGTGCGCACCAGACCATCGGACGCGCCGAGCACGTCCGCCATTTTGTCCGAGTCGTACTCGTTCATTTGGCAACCGAAGGTCTTGATAAATACTTTTTTCTGCATGGAATGCTTTGTTAAAAGAAATGCTCGCGCTTTGACAAAGCGTCAAGCGAGTTTAGCGTAAATCCCTGTTTGCGGCCGAAAACAGGTGTGTGAGAGGAGGTAAGTTAATGCCACTAAGAATCAAACATTGCTCGCATTAACTGTATTGTTATTCTATTCAGATTGTTAAATTGCGCTAAGGAATCAAAACGCGGGACGCAAGGCTGAGTCAGGCTTTGCTCAAGATATTTCCTGTTGTAAATCAATACGTTCGCAGCAAATTCTTTCACACAAATTAACGGAAGAAATCTCTTGCGTGCGCCACAAATTGTCCCCATGTGTTGAAATGCTTATGTGACAAGCTTTCCACACGATAGCTTGATTTCCAACAATGACTCATGTGCTCAGGACGGATGTTCAAATACTGTGCGGGTCTGATAATTTGTTTGAAAGACAAGGACGTTTAGGGAAGTGTCAGGCGAAGCGCAGGTGCTCCGGCATGTTTCTTAAGCGAAGCTTCAGCCTTGTTCTTCAGACTTGTTTTGACTGTTGGCTCAAGAGCGTGTTCGGGAACTGATGTTGATAGAAGCACAGTCTTAACAAAGTTCGTAAAGAACTATTTTAAACTACACTCACGAGGTAAAAATCATGGCACATCATGCTTTGTCTTCACAGGAAAGCTACAACCCCAACCATCTGCTCGATATCCTGCTGGGCAAGATGCAACTGAAAAATGACGCCGCGCTGTCGCGCATGCTGGAAGTGGCGCCGCCGGTCATCAGCAAGATCCGCCACCACCGCCTGCCGGTCGGCGCTTCGCTGCTGATCCGGATGCACGAAGTTACCGGCATGAGCATCCGCGACCTGCGCGACCTGATGGGCGACCGCCGCACCAAATACCGCCTGTCCGATGCCCAAGGCCGCCCGAAACCAGAAGAGAAGGCAGCACAGGCCGCGGCAGCAGCCCAGCAACAGCAACAGCAGCAATCGCAAGGCACCGAAGCATCGTCGACCACCGGTAATTATGCGCACTAATACCGGCGGCATGGCAGATTTATTTGCCGTGCCATCGGTGATGCGCGGCAGCTGCACGGCGCGCTAAGCGCCGCGCACGCTGCCGGCTCTCCTCCCATGTCCTGTCCAGGACGCGTTTTTCCCTTCAGTATACTTCCGGCGCCCATCAGGGCAGGCCGGTATTTTTCTGCGTTTCCTGTCGCGCCGGGCCGATAGCGCCGCCCCGAGCGGGCAGCCGCCGATTGCGGTATTCTGCCGCTGCCCCGGTGCGCGCGCCGCCTGCCGGGCGGCCCGGCGATTGCGCCGCGCCTGTTGACCTTTCAAGGACCCTACATGAAACTGTATTTTAGCCCCGGCGCCTGCTCGCTGTCCCCGCACATCGTCCTGCTCGAAGCAGGCCTGGCCTTCAGCACCGAGCGCGTCGACCTCGGCAAGAAACTGACGGCCGGCGGCGCCGACTTCCGCAGCATCAATCCAAACGGCTATGTGCCGGCGCTCGAACTGGACAATGGCGCGGTGCTGACCGAAGGCCCGGCCATCGTCCAGTATGTGGCCGATGCCGCACCGCAGGCCAACTTGCTGCCGGCCGTCGGCAGCGTGGCGCGCTATGAAGTCCTGGGCTGGCTGAACTACATTTCCACCGAGCTGCACAAAAACTTCAGCCCGCTGTTCAAGCCGGACGCCACCGACGACATGCGTGCGCATGCCCGCAAGATGCTGGCGCTGCGCCTCTCCCACATCGCCACGCAACTCGACGGCCGCGACTACCTGGGCGCCGAGGGCTTCAGCGTGGCCGATGCCTACCTGTTTACCGTGCTCGGCTGGGCCGATGTCGTCAAGTTCAGCCTGGGCGACTGGCCGCAGCTGCAAGCCTTCCGTGCGCGCATCGGCGCCCGTCCGGCCGTGCAGCAGGCGCTGCGCGCCGAAGGCCTGCTGAAACAAGCTGATTGAAATAAAAGGTGCCGCTCATCCTGATGGGCGCTAACATGGGCGCATGACCAGCACACGCTACATCGCCCTGTTACGCGGCATCAATGTGGGCCGCGCCAAGCGCGTGGCCATGGCCGACCTGCGCGCACTGGTTGCCGAGCTCGGCCATACCGACGTGCGCAGCCTGCTCAACAGCGGGAACATTGTGTTCAGCGCCGGCAACATCGATCCGCTGGCCGCCGCTGCCGCCATCGAAGAAGCGATGGTGTTGAAAGTCGGCGTGGCGGCGCGTGTGATGGTGCTGGCCGCTAGCGACCTGGCTGCCGTGCTCGCGGAAAATACCCTGTTGCCGCTGGCATCGGACCATGCGCGCCTGCTGGTCTTCCTGCTGCCCGATACGCAGGCGCGCGCCGCGCTGGCGCCGCTGTGTGAACGCGACTGGGGCGAGGGCGCCCTGGCGCTTGGCCAGCGTGCCGCCTATGTCTGGTGCCCGGATGGCGTGCTCGACAGCCCTGCGGCGGCCGTGCTCGGCAAGCAGCTGGGCGACACAACGACTTCACGCAACTGGAATACCCTGTGCAAGCTGTATGCGCTGTGCACGGAAGCGGCGCCGGCCTGAAGCCTGACGCCTAAAGTACAGCGCTTGAAGTACAGCGCCTGAAGTACGACAGCTGAACCAGCTCAGGATTCCACCGGCCTACTTGAACTTTTCGCTGCTGTCGCGCCGGCGTGCCCGGTAGCCGAGCAGCACCAGACCGACCAGCATCATGGCGAACACTTCGGGTTCGGGCAGCTCGGACATGGCCACTGGTGGTGCGACGACGCCGATGCGGGGAGCGGAAGCCAGGCTGGCGACCCGCGGCTGGGCTTGCAGATGCGGCGTCAGGTCGACGACGGCGGCCTGCGCGGCCCCTCCGGCTACCAGACCCAGCACCAGGGCAAATAAGTATCTGTTCACGATTGTTCCCTTCCTTGCAGATATTGCTGGGTACAAACGCCTTTCGTGGAACAGGCCGACGGCCGGAAGTCCACAAAACAGCATAACAAAACCGTCCATCGCTTTGCGTTCGATTCGCGTTTGCACGCTGTTCGCGGCGCGGCAAACCCGCGCCGCCATCCAAACGTGCTCCTTCGCCATGTTAAAGAAATGCGACACGCCGTCAGGCCTGCCATATCAAGAGATCAAGACTTCGCAGCCAAACCGTTAAAACCGATTCAAGCTATTGCCGCAAAGAATAGACGCTTTGACGATAGTTTTGACAGGCTCATAACGATTTAGCTTGTCAGCCTTCCCAGCTATGCGGGCAATCAAAAAATTTTAAGCCTGGCGTATACATCTGGGTTTTCTTTACGGGTATAGTTTCCTTATCTCTGTTGCCTACCGGCATCAAAAAGATGTCGAATGCTTATCTGTTCGACTCCATGCGGCCTGTGTTTCCAGCCGCCGCCATTCCGACAAGCGCACCCCGGAAGGCCGCCCCCGCACCACGCACTGTTGCATCACGCGCACCATACATTTGTAGAGTACCGATCATGCCCAACTTTGCCCGACTCCAGATCGCTTTCAAGAACGTGTACGTCCGCATCGCCACTGCCGTTGTGCTGGGTGCGATGGCCGGCGTTGCGATCTGGTCGGCGGACCAGCCGCAAGACACCAGTCCGGTTGTCCACTCGCAGGACATTTCCGAAATCACGCGCCTGGCTACGCAAAAGGACAAGCTCGATTACCTGATGGTGGCCAAGCCGCTGTCGGAGTCGCCGCGCTATGTGTTCAAGTTCAAGGGTGCGCCGGAACTGCACGTGGTCAAGGTGCCGAGCACCTCGCACCTGAGCCTGGAACGCGAAGTCCTGTTGAAGAACGCCATTCCCTACTCGATCGCCAAGGACGACTACCTGGCTTCGCACAAGGCGGTGCTCGAAGAAGACGGCTCGGCCGGCGCCCACGCCGTCGACTTCATGAAGCGCCACGCCTTCGAGATCGTGCTGCTGCTGCTGATTGTGTACTGCCTGAAGTTCGGCATCCCTGGCATGGGCGCGAGCTCGACCATGATCTCCCCGGACAAGCTGAAGGGCAGCATGGACGACCTGATCGGCATGGACGACATCAAGCAGGAAGTGCTGCACCTGGAAGACATGATCCGCAACCGCGACGAATACGCGTCGCACAACATCGACAAGCCGTTCAATGTGATGCTGACCGGTCCTGCCGGTACCGGCAAGACCAAGCTGGTCGGCTACCTGGCCAAGCGCCTGAACCTGCCGCTGATCTCGGCCTCGGGCTCGGCGCTGGAATCGGGCTACGTCGGCGGCGGCTCGAAGGCCCTGAACGCCCTGTACCGCAAGGCTTGCGCCAAGGGCAAGTGCATCATCTTCCTCGACGAAGGCCAGAGCCTGTTCATGCCGCGCGGCCGCAGCGAAAAGAAATGGGAAGACGACACCGCGAACACCTTGCTGGGCCTGCTGGACGGCGTGAAGAGCGACAAGGGGCAGGGCGTGATCTGGATCATCGCCTCGAACTTCGACGACGCCTCGACCGAGATGGACGAAGCGATGCTGCGCCGCTTCTCGGTGAAGATCAATTTCCGCCTGCCAAACAAAAAGGAACGGCGCGAACTGCTGCGCAGTTTCCTGTCGCGCAAAAAAGAAGGCCTGGTCGACTACGACGACCTCGACCTTGACCAGGTGGCCGAGATCACCCAGAACCTGAGCCCGGCGCTGCTGGAAACCGTGGTCGAACGCGCCTCGATGCTGTCGATCCAGGAAAAGACGATCATCAACACCGATTTGCTGTTCCGTGCCTACGAGCGCGCCACCATCGGCCTGACCGACCGCGCCACCACCGCCGAAAAGCACAAGCAGCGCGAGCGCATCGCCCTGCACGAACTGGGCCACTTCTTCATGCAGATCGACCCGCACCTGCGCGCCGGCCTGTCGCTCGGCGAAGTGAAGGAAAAGTCGCACCTGCTCAAAATCTCGACCGAAGCCGTGTCGAAGATCGGCGCCCTCGGCTACGTGCTGCAGTCGGGTGACGACATGTCGCTGCGCACGCTGGAAGAACTCGAGCGCGATGTGATCGGCCTGTACGGCGGCATGGCGGCCGAGGAGCTGTTCTACGGCGCCCGCGGCATCTCGGTCGGCGCCCAGAACGACATCGAGAAAGTGACCAAGATGCTGAACCTGATGGTCAACCGCCTGTCGATGTACTCGCGCTCGAAGATCGACTACAGCCAGTTGAAGAACGACGCCAGCGGCGAGCACACCCTGCGCCAGATGGAAGACAAGGCCGATGAGCTGTACAGCTACACCCTGGGCGCGATGCGCGACTACCGCGCCATGATCGAGTCGATCAAGGACACGCTGCTCGACCAGTACGTGCTGTCGAAGGACGCCGTGTTCGCGCTGCTGGAAGAACGCAAGGACCTGCTGCAGTTCGCACCGAAGCATGCCAACCTGAAGCTGTGCTCGGAAACCGGCGAGATGGTTGCCGCGTAAGCTACAGCGTCGATGAAAAAAGCCCGCTGAGCGCAATGCGCCAGCGGGCTTTTTTAACCACGTGCCACCATCAATGCGCGTGCTGCACATCCTTCAAGGTATCGAGCACATACCGCGTCATGCTCCCCGCCAGCTCTTGCTCGCCCAGGAACACCTTGCCGCCCGTGTCTTCGCGCAGCAGTTCCGCTTCCTGCTCGTTATGCGTGCGCACGACCACGCGCACCGATGGATTGAGCGCCTTGGCCGTCTCGATCATGGTCCGCACATGGAAGGTATCCGGCGTGGCGATCACCAGCACCGCGGCGCGCGCGATGTGGGCCTGGATCAGCACCGCCGGTTCCGCCGCATTCCCCACCACCGCCGGCTGCTCGCGCTTGCGCAGGGCGTCGACGATCTCGCGGTTCTGCTCGGCCACCACGTAATGGATGCCTTGCGCGGTGAGCGCGTCGGCGATGCGCCGCCCGACGCGGCCATACCCTACCAGCACCACCTGGCCGGTGAGGCGCTCGTGCGGCACCGTCATCGGCAGTTCGGCCAGTGGATCGGGCGAGCTCTCGAGCTTGCGCACCGCGCTCGAGTTCTTGCGCAGCCAGCGCTGCAGCGGCTCGATGGCCGTGAACAGCAGCGGATTGACGGCGATCGAGATGATGGCGCCGGCCAGGATCAGGCTTTGCCCTTCCTGCGGCATCAGGCCCAGCGAAATGCCCAGCGCCGCCAGGATGAAGGAGAACTCGCCGATCTGCGCCAGGCTGGCCGACACCGTGATCGCCGTGTTCAGCGGATAGCGCAGCGCCAGCACCAGCAGCATCGCCGCGATCGACTTGCCGAAGATGATGACCGCCACCACGCCCAGCACCTTCAATGGGCTGTCGACCAGTACCATCGGGTCGAACAGCATGCCGACCGATACAAAAAACAATACCGAGAACGCGTCGCGCAGCGGCAGCGACTCTTCCGCCGCACGGTGCGACAGGTCCGACTCGCGCAGCACCATGCCGGCAAAGAAGGCGCCCAGCGCGAACGACACGCCGAACAGTTCCGACGAACCGTAGGCGATGCCGACGGCGGCGGCGATCACCGACAGCGTGAACAGCTCGCGTGAATTGGTCTTCGCCACGCGCCACAGGAACCACGGGAACAGCTTGCGGCCGACCAGCAGCATGAAGGCGACAAAGGCGCCCACCTGCAGCAGGGTCTTGCCCAGCGCCAGCCAGATCGAGGTGTCGGCATGCGCGCCTTCGGCAACCTTGCCGCCGAGCGGACCGGCCAGCGCCGGCAGCAGCACCAGCACCAGCACCGTCACCAGGTCCTCGACCACCAGCCAGCCGACCGCGATGCGGCCGTTCATCGAGTCGAGGATGCCGCGGCTTTCCAGCGCGCGCAGCAGCACCACGGTACTGGCCACCGACAGCGCCAGTCCGAACACCAGGCCCGCGCCCAGGCTCCAGCCCCACAGGTGGGCCATGCCGATGCCCATCGCGGTGGCCACGGCGATCTGCAGGATCGCGCCGGGCAGGGCGATCTTGCGCACGTCGAGCAGGTCGCGCAAGGAGAAGTGCAGGCCCACGCCAAACATCAGCAGCATCACCCCGATCTCGGCCAGTTGCGAGGCCAGCGACACATCGGCGACAAAGCCCGGTGTGGCTGGGCCGATGACGACACCGGCGGCCAGGTAGCCAACCAGCGCGGGCAGCTTCAGGCGGACGGCGAGCATCCCGAAGAGAAGGCCGAAGCCCAGCGCGGCGGCAATGGTGGTGATCAGGCTGAGTTCGTGATGCATGCAGTACAGCTCCTTATCAAGGTGGAATCGAAGCAGTATAAGCGACGTAGCCATCAGGCCTGGCAAAAAATAGCGAGGCCCGCGGCCCCGATCGCTCGGGCGCGGCGCGACCTGTCTATAATCGAACGACAAAAAAGGACCACGGGTCCAATCAATCAGGAGACCAGCATGAACAAGGTGTACGTGACCGGCGTCGGGATGATCCCGTTCGCCAAGCCCGGCGCAAGCGCGCCTTATCACGAGATGGGCGCGCAGGCCGCCCGCGCCGCCCTGCAGGACGCCGGCATCGATTACGCCGACATCGAGCAGGCCTACGCCGGCTATGTGTACGGCGACTCGACTTGCGGCCAGAAGGCCTTGTACGGCGTCGGCATGAGCGGCATCCCCATCGTCAACGTCAACAACAACTGCTCGACCGGCTCCACGGCCCTGTTCCTGGCCCGTCAGGCCGTCGCCAGCGGCGCCGCTGACTGCGTACTGGTGCTGGGCTTCGAGCAGATGCGTCCCGGCGCGCTCGGCTCGGTGTTCACCGACCGCCCGGCGCCCTTCGACGACTTCGACGCTGTCACCGACCGCGTCGTCGGCAAGCCCGAGATCCCGCTGGCGCTGCGCTACTTCGGCGGCGCGGGCCTGGCGCACATGGAAAAATACGGCACGCCCCTGGCGGCCTTTGCCCGTATCCGCGCCAAGGCCAGCCGCCATGCCGTGAACAATCCGCTGGCGCTGCTGCGCAAGGAAGTCACGGCCCAGGACGTGCTCGACGCGCCCGCCATCTGGCCCGGCGTGATGACGCGCCTGATGGCTTGCCCGCCCACCTGCGGCGCGGCCGCCGCGGTGCTGGTCTCCGAAGAATATGCCAGGAAGCGCGGCCTGCGCGCCGACGTCCACATCGCCGCCCAGGCCATGACCACCGACCGCGCCGGCACCTTCGATTCGAACGACATGATGCGCCTGGTCGGCTACGACATGAGCGTCGAGGCGGCCGCGAAAGTCTACGAGCAGGCCGGCATCGGCCCCGAGGACCTCGACGTGGTCGAACTGCACGACTGCTTCGCCCAGAATGAACTGATCACCTACGAAGCCCTGGGCCTCTGTCCCGAAGGCGGTGCTGACAAATTCATCGTCGAGGGCGACAACACCTACGGCGGCAAGGTGGTCACCAATCCCTCCGGCGGCCTGCTGTCGAAAGGCCACCCGCTCGGCGCCACCGGCCTGGCCCAGTGCTTCGAACTCACCCAGCAGCTGCGCGGCAACGCCGGCGCGCGCCAGGTCGCCGGTGCGCGCACGGCCCTGCAGCACAACCTGGGCCTGGGCGGCGCCTGCGTCGTCACCCTGTACCGCGCCGGGTGAGAACACGTTTCGATCCGCTGTAGGGTGGGTTCTCGAACCCACCACTACGCCCTCAGATCACCCGACAACGAGACCCATGCCCGGTCCCCTCCACGGTATCAAAGTCATCGAACTGGCCGGCATCGGCCCCTGTCCCTTCGCCGCCATGATGCTGGCCGACATGGGCGCCGAAGTCATCCGCATCGACCGCAAGCCCGCCCCCGGCGCCGAGACGCCTTTCCCATCGCTCGGCACCAGGTTCGACGTCATGGCCCGCAACCGCCGCTCGCTCGCCCTCGACCTGAAACACCCCGCGGCCAGGGAAGTGGTCCTGGCACTCGCGGAACAAGCCGACATCCTCATCGAAGGCTTCCGCCCCGGCGTGATGGAGCGCCTCGGCCTCGGCCCCGACGCCTGCCGCGCACGCAACCCGAAACTGGTCTACGGCCGCATCACCGGCTGGGGCCAGACCGGCCCCTTGTCGCAGGCCGCCGGGCACGACCTGAACTACATCGCCCTGTCCGGCATGCTGCACGCGATGGGCCGCGCCGGCAGCCCGCCAAGCCCGCCCCTGAACCTGGTCGGCGACTTCGGCGGCGGCGCCATGATGCTCGCCTTCGGCGTGGTCTGCGCCGCGCTGGAGGCGCGCAGTTCCGGCCAGGGCCAGGTGGTCGACGCCGCCATGACCGACGGCTCATCCCTGCTCGGCGCCATGCTGTACGGCCTGCGCGCGCACGGCTCCTGGAGCGACAAGCGCGCGTCCAACATGCTCGATGGCGGCGCCCCGTTCTACGACACCTATGCCTGCAGCGACGGCAAGTACCTGGCCGTCGGCGCCATCGAGCCGCAGTTCTACGCCCGCCTGCTCGCGCTCAGCGGCGCCACCGGTCCCGACTTCGCGCAGCAATGGAACGAGGCGCGCTGGCCGGCGCTGAAGGCGACATTCGCCGCCCTGTTCGCCACCCGCACGCGCGACGCCTGGTGCGCCCTGCTGGAAGGCACGGACGCCTGCGTCGCCCCCGTGCTCGACATGGCGGAGGCGCCCGCGCACCCGCACAACCGCGCGCGCGCCAGCTTCATCGAGATCGACGGCGTCACCCAGCCCGCCCCCGCGCCGCGCTTCAGCCGCACGGTGCCGGACGCTGTCGCCGGGCCCGCCACCCCGGGCCAGCACAGCGCCGCGATCCTGGCCGACTGGGGCTGGACCCCGGACGCAATCGCGCAGCTGGAAAACCTCGAAGTCATATAGCATGGCCGCTGACATCAACTCATCCGTGGCCCCATGACGAAAGAACGCGAACTCGATCAATCGAAACGGCTGGCGCTGGCCTTTTTCATCGGCGCGGCGGCGCTGTTCGTGCTGAGCTTTTTCCTGCCCCAGAACTGGTGGACGGGCTTGTTGAAAGCCTTTTCCGAAGCAGCGATGGTGGGCGCCCTGGCCGACTGGTTCGCGGTAGTGGCCTTGTTCAAGCGCGTGCCGATTCCGGTGGTATCGCGGCACACGAATATCATCCCGAACAACAAGGCCAAGATCGCCGATAACCTGGCGCTGTTCGTGCGCGAAAAATTCCTCGACACCGAATCGATCGTCGGCCTGATCCGCAAGCACGATCCGGCGCAGAAAGTGGCCGACTGGCTGGTGAAGCCGGCGAACACCGAACGCATGGGGCAATACCTGGTCAAGGTGGCCACCTGGATGCTCGACTTTACCGAAGACACGGCAATCCAGCATTTCCTGCGCAAGGCCGTGCATTCGATGGTGAAAAGCGTCGATCTGTCCAAGTCGGCCGGCACCATCCTGGAAAGCCTGACGCGGGGAGGGCGGCACCAGGAACTGCTGAACGAAGGCATCCACCAATTGGCGAGGTTGCTGGATAACGAAGACACGCAATCCTCTATTTCACAGGGCATCGTCGACTGGCTGAAGGAAGAATATGCCTTCATCGAAAAGATGCTGCCGTCGGAACTGATCGGCCGTAAAGGCGCCGATATCGCGGTGCGCCTGGCCTCGGGTATCTTGAACAAGGTGAGCGAAGACCCGCAGCACCCGCTGCGCCAGCGCTTCGATGTGTTCACGGCTGAATTCATCGAGCGCCTGAAAGCCGATCCGGCATTTGCCGCACGCAGCGAGGAAATCAAGAACTACCTGCTGAATGACGAGGCGCTGAACCATTACCTGGGATCGCTCTGGAACGAACTGCGCGACTGGCTGAAACGCGATTTGCAGGGCGAAAGCTCGATGCTGCGCGGGCGCATCGAAGCGGTCGGCGCCTGGCTGGGCCAGACCCTGGCCGAAGACCCGCAGCTGCGCCAATCGCTGAACGACAACCTGGAGCTGGCCTCGCGTGCGGCGGCGCCGGAATTCGCGGTCTTCCTTACCCATCACATTGCCGACACCGTGAAGAATTGGGACAGCGCCGAGATGTCGGAACAGATCGAACTGAATATCGGCAAGGATCTGCAATTCATTCGCATCAATGGAACGATCGTCGGCGGTTTGATCGGGGTGACGCTGTATTTGCTGTCGTCCTTGCCGGCCGTGCTGAACTGAATGTTTCGATCCTGCGCCTGACATGGCAGGCAAGGAGTAGGATTGCTCATCCGATCACGAGGAGGGAATGCTCCATGGACCAACCGCTCGACGCCTGGCTGACCGCGCACCCTGACATCGAAGCCATTCCGGGGCGCGATCTGTTCATTATTGCGCGTTACCTGATTCCGATCGATGCCGCATTGATGCGCGGTTGCCTGGAAGCGGCCGGCATTCCGGCGGTCCTCGCCGATGCGCATCTGGTGCAGGCGGACCAATTACTGGCGCCAGCGCTGGGCGGCGTGCGCATTCTGGTGCCGGCCGAATACCTGCAGCAGGCGCATGAAGTGATGGAAGCGTTCGAGCGCGGCGAGTTCGAGCTGGATGAGGATAGCGAGGTTTGAGCGCCGGGCTGGCGGCACACGATTGTTAACGCGTCCACGTAGGGTCCATCCCAAAGGCGCGGGCCCATGAACAAAAAAGCCGCCACTCCTTGCGAAGCGGCGGCTTTTCTATTTTCTGGTGGTGATAGGTGGACTTGAACCACCGACCCCAGCATTATGAGTGCTGTGCTCTAACCAACTGAGCTATATCACCGAAACTGCGCACTAGAACTGAACAACGAAACTGCATAAAGCAAAATGGCTCGACTCGCGTGAGCCAAGCCATTTGCCTTGAATCCTGGTGGTGATAGGTGGACTTGAACCACCGACCCCAGCATTATGAGTGCTGTGCTCTAACCAACTGAGCTATATCACCAAAGAGAACGATATTATCCAAGGCAGAACGCGCTCTGTCAAGGCTGCTTCAGCGAAACAGTGCGCGTTGTTGCCGGCAGTGCTAATCCGACAAGGCTTCCAGGCGCCGCAAGATCTCGCCCGCCGGATCGCGCCCCATGAAGTCCACCACGATCCGCTCCGGCATCGCGCGCAGCCAGGTCAGCTGGCGCTTGGCCAGCTGGCGCGTGGCGATGATGCCCGTTTCGCGCAGCCCGGCGCGGTCGATCTTGCCATCGAGGTAATCCCAGCTCTGGCGGTAGCCCACGCAGCGCATCGACGGCAAATTCGGCGACAAATCCCCGCGCGCGCGCAGGCGCGCCACCTCGGCCACGATGCCGGCGTCGTCCGACGTGCCCAGCATCTGCTCGAAACGCAGCGCGATGCGCTTGTGCAGGATGCTGCGGTCCGGCGTCTCCAGCGCAAACGGCACCAGCTCGAATGGCAGCACCGGTTTCGCACGCCGCGCCAGCAGTTCCGACATCGGCTTGCCGCTTAACTCAATGATCTCCAGTGCGCGGTTGATGCGCTGGGCGTCGGCGGGCGCCAGGCGCGCGGCCGTCGCCGGGTCGAGCAGGCGCAGTTTGGCGTGCATGCCCGGCCAGCCGATTTGCGCCGCTTCGGCATCGAGGCGCGCACGCACAACTGCGTCGGCGGTCGGCAAGTCGTCCAGGCCCTCGGTCAGCCCCTTGAAATACATCATCGTGCCGCCGACCAGCAGCGGCAAGGCGCCGCGCGCGCCGATCTCGGCCACCAGGCGCAGCGTGTCGTTCCTGAACTGGGCCACCGAATAGGCGTCGAGCGGGTCGATGATGTCGATCAGGTGGTGCGGCACGGCGGCCAATTCCTCGGCACTTGGCTTGGCGGTGCCGATGTCCATCTCGCGGTACACCAGGGCCGAGTCGACCGAGATGATTTCCACCGGCCGCGTGCGCGCAATCGCGAGGGCGGCCGCGGTCTTGCCCGACGCAGTCGGGCCCATGATCGCCACGGCCAGCGGCCGGGCGTTGTTTGCTTCTTCTGGCATGCTTATTGACCGCGCAGGAACAGTTTGTCGAGGGCCGCGATCTCGAGCTGGACCCAGGTTGGACGGCCGTGGTTGCACTGGTCGGCGCGCTCGGTGCTTTCCATCTGGCGCAGCAGCGCGTTCATCTCGGGGATGGTGAGGATGCGGTTGGCGCGCACCGCCGTGTGGCAGGCGAGGGTGCCAAGCAGCTCGTTCCTGCGTTCGATCAGCACGCGCGAGCCGCCGAATTCGCGGACGTCGCGCAGCACGTCGCGCGCCAGCGTCTGCGCATCGGCGTTCTTCAGCAGCGTCGGCACCGCGCGCACGGCCAGCGTGGTCGGCGACAGCGCGGCGATGTCGAAGCCGAGCGCCTTCAAGGTCTCCTGATGGTCGTTGGCGGTGGCCACCTCGATGGCGTCGGCGAAGAAGGTCACCGGGATCAGCAGCGACTGCACCTGCATATCCTGGCCTTCGACCTGGGCGTCGAGCGCGTTCTTCAGCTGCTCGTACAGGATGCGCTCGTGCGCCGCGTGCATGTCGACCAGCACCAGGCCGCGCGTGTTCTGGGCCAGGATGTAGATGCCGTGCAGCTGGGCCAGGGCGAAGCCGAGCGGGAAGTCGTCGTTGCTGGGCGCGTTCGATACGGCCGGCATCGGCGCCACCTGCATCGGAGCAGAAGGCATGGATGCGGTCGCACGTTCAGGATCGGCAAACAGCGCGCCGTAGGCCGCCGTAGTTTGGGCCACCCCGTGCGCCACACCCTGCGTTGCCGGCGCATCCCAGCGGCTGCCCGGCGGATAAGGCGAGGGCGAGAAGGTCGGCGCCAGTTGCGTGCCGAACGAGGTCTGTTCGTGCGGCCGGCGCCACTCGCCGTTCGCGGCAGACGGCGTGATCTCGGCCGCGCTCAGGGGTGGCGGCACGCTGCCGTGCGCCGTGGCCGAGGTTTGCGCCAGCGCGCGCTGCACCGCGTGAAACACGAACTGGTGCACCGCGCGGCTGTCGCGGAAGCGCACTTCGGTCTTCGACGGGTGGACGTTGACGTCGACCAGCGCCGGATCCAGGTCCAGCGCCAGCACGTACGACGGAAAGCGGTCGCCGTGCAGCACGTCCTGGTAAGCGGCGCGCACCGCGTGCACCAGCACCTTGTCGCGGACAAAACGCCCGTTCACGTAGAAGAACTGGCCGTCGGCGCGCGCCTTGGAGGCGGTCGGCAAGCCGGCATAGCCGAACAGGCGCAAGGGGCCGGCCGATTCGTCGATGGCGATGCGCGCCTCGGCGAAGTCGCTGCCCAGGATCTGGGTGCTGCGCCGGGCCATCTCGCCCACGGTCCAGTGGTCGATGGTGCGGCCGTTGTGGGTGAGGCTGAACGCCACGTCGGGCCGCGCCAGCGCGATGCGGCGCACGACCTCGGCGCAGTGGCCGTATTCGGTCTGCTCGGATTTTAAAAACTTGCGCCGCGCCGGCGTATTGAAGTACAGGTCCTGCACGTCGATGGTGGTGCCGAGCGGGCCGGAGGAGGGCACGACCTGGCCCAGGTGCGAGCCGACGATTTCCCAGGCATGCGGCGCGTCCTTCGTGCGCGAGGTGATCGACACCGCCGCCACCGAGGCGATCGACGCGAGCGCCTCGCCGCGAAAGCCCAGCGTCGCCACGTTCTCGAGGTCGGTCAGCGAGGCGATTTTTGATGTGGCATGGCGCGCCAGCGCGAGCGGCATCTGGTCGGGCTCGATGCCGCGGCCGTTGTCGGTGATGGCGATGCGCTTGACGCCGCCTTCTTCCAGGCGCACCGTGATCTGGGTGGCGCCGGCGTCCAGCGCGTTTTCCAGCAGCTCCTTGACGACGGCCGAGGGGCGCTCGACGACCTCGCCAGCGGCGATCTGCGAGATCAGCTGGTCGGGCAGTTGCTGGATGGGGCGATGGGTGGGCACGGGCGCGTTCATCGTTCGGATTATACCTGCGGCCAAATCGGCCGACGCACCGGCGCCCGCCGCGCTGTCTTATTTTTGTGCGTTGCCGAGTCCACCGCTTGCTTCACGGACGGGAATCGGCGCATTGCACAGGTCGACGTGACCCGCCGCGACCACATTCCACGGGCCGCCGCGGTTGCGCTGGGCTTCCACCACTTTCTGGTAGGTGGCGCTGTCGGTGCGCATCACCTCGAACTGGCTGCGCTCTTCCTTGGGCACATCCGCCGCCACGCGAAGCGACTTGATCGGCACCTGCAGCTCCGGCTTGTCATAGAAGCCCATCGGCGCCGGGCCGCGCGGCATGGAGGACAGCAGCGGCATGCCGGAGACCACGCGTCCGACCACGGTGATGTTCCGGTCCAGGTGGCGCGGCGCCTGGCCGGTGACCACGTACAGCGCCGTGCCGCCGCCGCTGTCGGCCTCGTTGTCGCGGCCGACGCCGACCATGGCGTAGCAGTGCGCCAGCCAGGTCTCGCCTTTCTTCGGATCGCGCCCGACCGGGAAGCCGTTCGAGTGGCCGACCTGCGGCGCGTAGCCGTCCACATCCTTCAGGCGCGTGAAGTGGCGGTCGGCCTTGATCGGCGCGGTGAACTCGGCCTTCAGCTTCATCTTCGCGTTTTTGACGGGCCGCGGGTTCTTTTCGTCCGGGTCGCCCCACTGCACCACGAAGTTGTCTTGCGAGCGCAGGACGGCCAGGCCGTCGAAATACTGTTCGCGCGCCAGGGCCTTGATGTTGGCGGCATGGTTCGGGGCGAAGGGCGGCGCCAGTTCAATGACCACGCGGCCGGCCGGCAAGTCCATGTAGAGCGTGTTCTCGAGGTCGAGCGGGCGCCAGTCGGCCGCCTTCGATGCCTTGACGATCTCGCCCACGCTGGGCTTGGGCGGCAAGGGCTGGGGGCCGGCCGCCTGGGCCAGGGTGGTGGCGAGCGCGAGCGCGCCGATGGTGATCCGTCCCGCTGTCATCTCCGCTTCCCTTCGGGTGTCATGTTATTTGTGTGAGGTAATTGTAGACGTGAAACTGAGCTTTTTGGAAACGTTTAGAAAAGCGTCAGGAAAGCGTTGGCAAACTTAGCCATACCTTAAAAACGCGGGACCGGCTTGCCCGGCCCGGGGTTTTGCCAGGCTGACTGATGGTATGATGCGGCGTTACCGTTTAGGAAAATTATGGATCTGATGCAATTCTTCGACATGATTCTTCATGTCGATAAGACCTTGGGCGTCCTCCTCGCGCAATACGGCGTGTATGTCTACATCGTCCTGTTTGCCATCGTGTTCTGCGAGACCGGTCTCGTGGTCCTGTTTTTCTTCCCTGGCGACACCTTGCTGTTCATCGCCGGCGCCTTCTGCGCCACCGGCGAGATGAGTTATCCCTTGCTGATGGCGCTGTTGATCATTGCCGCCGTCACAGGCAATACCCTGAATTACTACATCGGCGAGGCTGTCGGCCAGCGCATGTTTACGCACGATTACCGCTGGATCAACAAGGATGCCTTGCATCGCACCCACGATTTCTTCGAAAAGCATGGCGGCAAGACCATCATCCTGGCGCGCTTCGTGCCGGTAGTGCGCACCTTTGCGCCATTCGTGGCCGGCGTGTCGGACATGACCCATACCCGCTTCCAGCTCTACAACATCACCGGCGCCGTGCTCTGGGTGGCCAGCCTGGTAACCGCCGGCTACTTCTTCGGCAATATCCCGATCATCCGCGACCACCTGACCGAGATCGTGCTGGTGGGCGTGAGTGCGGCGATCGTGCCGCTGATGCTGGGCGGCCTGTGGAAGTTTGGCCGCAAGATGCTGAGCCGCTAAGTTACTCAGCCCCGCTAGCCGTTCGCTTGTTCGAATGGCTAGCGGGGATGACAAGGCGCCGGATTTCCGGCGCTTTTTTTTCGCTTTTTTGGGCGCAAGCCTGCGTTTAAACCAGCAAAAACGCTCAAGTTTCCCCACGGAAGCGTCGTTAAAGGAAGGTAGATAACTTCCACCCACCCCATGCGCCATTTCATCGCCCTGTTCGCTTGCAGCCTCGTCATGCTTCACGCAAGCGCCAACGAACCGCCGCCCCACGCCGCCAAGCCGGAAGCCGACGCCGCCAGGAAGCTCGCGGCCGACATCGCCAAGCCGGCCAGCGCCAAGCCGGTCGAGAAAGCCGAGAAGGGCGAGAAGACTGCGCCAACGGCCGACAAGGCTGCCGCCGACAAGGCCGCGGCCCTGGCGATCGCGCGCGCCGCCGACAAGACGGTGAACGAGAAGGCCGCCGCCGGCAAGGAAGAGAAGGAGGGCAAGCCCGCCAAGGATGCAGACAAGCCGGGCAAGACCAGCGCCGCCGGCGCCGACAAGGCCGCCTCGTCCATCTCCGCCGCCAGCGAGGAAGACGCCGAGGTCGATCTGTCGGTGCGCATCGCCGAGCGCCTGGCCGAGATGCGCGCCAAGCAGGCCGCGCGCGTCGCGGCCGCCGCCAAGGCGAAGAAAGCCGCCGACGCCAGGCGCAAGAAAGAAGCCGCCGCCGCTGCTGCGGTCGCCATCGTCGCCGCCGCCCCGAAGATCAGCAACCACTGGGAGTACGAAGGCGAATTCGGTCCCGAGAACTGGGGCAGGATCAACCCGGCCTGGTCGCAATGCGGCGCCGGCAAGCGCCAGTCGCCGATCGACATCCGCGACGGCATGAAGGTCAGCCTGGACGAGATCGATTTCAATTACCGTTATTCGGACTACACCGAGGTCGACAACGGCAAGACCGTGCAGGTGAATCTCGCGCGCGGCAACTTCATGACGATCGGGAACCAGAGCTACGAACTGGTGCAGTTCCACTTCCACCGTCCGTCGGAAGAAAAAATCAACGGCAAGGGCACCGAGATGGTGATCCACCTCGAACACCGCGGCCCGGGCGGCAAGCTGGCCATCGTCGCCGTGCTATTGGAACGCGGCAAGGCCAGCGAGGCCATCCAGACCGTGTGGAACAACATCCCGCTGGAGAAGAACCAGCAGGTGGCGTCCAGCGAGCCGCTCGACCCGCTGGAACTGCTGCCCGAGCGCCGCGAGTACTACACCTACATGGGCTCGCAGACTACGCCGCCGTGCACCGAGAACGTGCTGTGGCTGGTGATGAAGCAGCCGATGACGGCCTCGCCCGCGCAGATGGCCCTGTTCTCGCGCCTGTATCCGCTCAATGCGCGTCCGGTGCAGGAAAGCGAAGGGCGGATGGTGAAGGAATCGAATTGAACGAAAGCCGGCGCGAGCCGGCTTTTTTGTTTGGCAGGTGCGATGACCTACGAAACGTGGTATTCACCCACCCAGTGCTCGCCCGGCTGCAGCACCGGCCCATTCAACAAGGCCGGCTCGACGCACACGAAGCGCCGGTACTCCTCGTCCGCCATGTCCGACAGCGCCGCCGCATCTTCCGCGCCCGGGTTCCACACCACCGCATCCGTGAACCCCTCCTGGCGCACAGTCAGCACCAGGCCGCCGTCGACCAAGGCCAGCGGCGGCGTGACATCCTCGTACACGCGGTCGAACTTGCCCGTGATCGCCAGCTCCTCGCGCTCGACGCCGTCGATGCGCACGCTCGCGATATCGCCCACCAGGTGATAAGTGTGCAGCGCCGCCGCGAACCCGAACGTATCCTGCCCGTCATTGCGCACCTCGAAGCGCACCGCCAGTTCGTTGGCGTGGATGGCCACCCGCAGCCGCAGCGCAAAGCCGTGCGGCCAGGCGGCCGCGTGCGCCGGCGCCAGGTCGCCTGGCTCCAGCGCCAGCACGGCAAACGCCCAGCCATGCTCGACACCGCTGTCCGCCACCCGCCAGTTGCTCACCCGCGCAAAGCCGTGGCGCATGCCGTCGCCGCGCTCGGCAAACTGGGGAAAGATCACCGGCACCCCGCCGCGGATCGCACGGCTGCCGTCGAGCGCCGACTGGGCGCTGCAGAACAGGCGCTCGCGTCCATCGGCGCCGCGCCAGGAAATCAGGTGGGCGCCGTACAGGGTGATGGTGGCCTGGGCGCCGTCGGGCGCGGTCAGCAGCAGGGCGGGCAAGTGGCCGAAGGTGGTGGAAACGGCGGGGTGGCGCATGTTGGTAGCGTGACTGGTTCGGGGCCGGCTAGTATGCCATGGCCGCCGGCGCCAGTTCGCGCACATACCGCGCCGGCGGCACGCCGATGTGGCGCGCAAAGGCCACCGTGAAGGTGCTGGCCGAGCTGTAGCCGGTGCGCTCGGCCACTTCGGCGATGCTGGCCGAACCGGCGCGCAGCAGGTCCTTGGCCATCGCCATGCGCCAGGCCAGCAGGTAGGCCATCGGCGGCATGCCGACGGCGGCGCTGAAGCGTTCGAAAAAGCCGGAGCGCGACAGCGCCGCTTCCTGGGCCAGTTCGGCCACGCTCCATGGGTGCTGCGGCGCTTCGTGGATCTTGCGCAGCGCGATGCCGAGGCGGGCATCGGCCAGGCCGCGCACCAGGCCGGGCGAGGCGGACGTGCCCACGCTCGAGCGCAGCGCCTCGATCAGCAGCACTTCCAGCAAGCGCGCCATGATCACGTCGCGCGCCGGACGCTGGGCGCGCGACTCGTCGCGCACCAGTTCCACGAGCGTGGCCAGGCGCTGTTCGCCGCGCACGTGCACCAGGCGTGGCAGCAGCGACACCAGCAGCGCCGCGTCGGGCGAGCCGAAGACGCAGTGGCCGATGATATAGCGTGCCTGCGCCGGGCCGTCCTGGTCGCCGAGCCGGAATTCCCCCGGCCGCAGCGACACCGGCAGGCTGTCAGCAACATGGGAGGCAGGCGCCTCCAGGCTCGACATCGCGAAATCCCACGTGGCGGGAATCAGAATGAAATCGCCGGGCGTCAGCGTAAGCGTAGGCTGGCCTGCGACCACGATGCGGCAGCCGCCGTCGAGCACCACGCAAAATGAAGGCTGGCCGGTTTCCGCGCGCCGCACGCGCCACTGCCCGGCGGCTTCGACCAGCTTGGTGTAGCGCACGCCCGGCTGCAGCATGGCGACCACTTCGGCCAGGGGGTCGATCATTTCTGGACTCTCGCAAATGGATGATGGACTGGCGATTGTAGCGCGTCCGGCCGCTAGCGCCTATCGTAGCGCTACCCCAACCAACAAAGGAATCCTGTCATGAAAACCGTCCTGATCACTGGCTGCTCGTCCGGCTTCGGCCTGGAAACCGCGCGTCACTTCCTGGCCCGGGGCTGGAAGGTCGTTGCCACCATGCGTACGCCACGCAGCGATCTGCTGCCACCTTCCGAACACCTGCGCCTGCTGGCGCTCGACGTCGGCGACGCCGCCAGCATCCGCGCGGCGATCGACGCCGCCGGCCCGATCGACGCCCTGGTCAACAATGCCGGCATCGGCGTGCTGTATCCGCTGGAAGGCATCTCGATGGAGACGGCGCGCAGCGTGTTCGAGACGAATGCGCTCGGCACCATCGCGCTGACCCAGGCCGTGCTGCCGGGCATGCGCAGCCGCGGGGTGGGCGTGATCGTCAACGTCACCTCGACCGTGACGCTGGCGCCCCTGCCCCTGCTGTCGGTGTACACCGCGAGCAAGGCGGCGGTGAACGCGTTCACCGAATCGCTGGCGCTGGAACTGGCGCCGCTCGGTATCCGCACCCGCCTGGTGCTGCCGGGGCGCTCGCCGACGACCCGTTTCGGCGAGAACGCGCGTCCGCAGATGCAGGGCGAAACGCCGACTGCGTATGCGCCGCTGATGGAATCGGTTTTCGGAGGAGTACGCAGCGGCGGGCCGGTGACGCATGCGGAAGATGTAGCACGCGCCGTGTGGCGCGCCGTGACCGATCCGGCCGCGCCGATGCGCATTCCGGCCGGCGCCGATGCCGAGGAACTGGCCGCTTCGCTGGCCTGAGTCGGATGGGCGAAATCAAGCCAGGCTTAGCTAAGCTTGGCTCGGTTAAGTTGGACTAAAGTACGCGGCTCTTGGCCATCGGCGGATTCGCCGAGAAGTAGCGCTTGATGCCCTTGGCAATCGCATTCGCCAGCTGGTCCTGGTAGCCGTCGTCCTTCAGCTTGGCTTCTTCTTCGGGGTTCGAGATGAAGGCGGTTTCGACCAGGATCGACGGGATGTCCGGGGCCTTCAGCACGGCAAAGCCGGCCTGCTCGACGGCGGCCTTGTGCAGGCGGTTGATGCCGCCGATCTCGCCCAGCACGGCCTTGCCGAGCTTCAGGCTGTCGTTGATCTGGGCCGTGGTCGAGAGGTCGAACAGCACGCTGGCCAATTGCCTGTCATGCCGCGCCAGGTTCACGCCGCCGATCATGTCGGCCTTGTTCTGGTCGTTCGCCAGCCAGCGCGCGGCGGTCGAGGTCGCGCCTTTTTCCGACAGCACGAACACCGAGGAACCGCGCGCGGTCGGCACCGTGAAGGCGTCGGCGTGGATCGAGACGAACAGGTCGGCCTGCACCTTGCGCGCCTTTTCCACGCGGGTGCCGAGCGGGACGAAGTAATCGCCGTCGCGGGTCAGCATCACGCGCGTGTTCGGCAGCGCCTCGAGCTTGGTCTTGAGGCGCTTGGCCACGGCCAGCACGATGTCTTTTTCGCGGGTGCCGGTGGCGCCGATCGCGCCCGGGTCTTCGCCGCCATGGCCGGGGTCGAGCGCAATCGTCACCATGCGCACCACGTTGCCGACCGGCGGCTTCGGCTTGATCAGGGACTTGCCGGGCGCCGGCGGCGGCGCCACGGCGGGCGTGCCGCCCAGCGCGGCGATCTCGGCCTCGATGCGGCCGACCGGATCGGGCACCGGCTGCTGCACCGGCGTCGGCTCGGCCGGCACCGCGGTCGGCGTGCCGTCGCCGGGCGACCATTCGCCTTTTTCGATCAGGGCGGCAATCGGGTCCGCCTCGCGCACCGGATACAAGTCAAAAATCAGGCGGTGCTTGTAGCTGCCCACCGGCGCCAGCGTGAACACCTGCGGCTTGATTTCTTCCTTCAGGTCGAACACCAGGCGCACCACCTTCGGCCGGTTCTGGCCGACGCGCACCTGCTTGATGTAGGGGTCGTTCGGCTCGACCTTGGCGACCAGGCTTTTCAGGGTGCTGTTCAGGTCGAGGCCGTCGATGTCGACCACCAGGCGCGGCGGATCGGGCACCAGGAAGTGTTCGGTTTTCAGGTCGCTGTCGTTTTCCAGCGTCACGCGGGTGTAGTCGTCGGCCGGCCAGACGCGCACCGCCAGGATCTGGGCGGCGCCGGCGGGCAGCGGGGCAACCACCGACAGCAGCAGGGTGCCGCCGGCCTTGAGCAGGGTGCGGCGCGAGCTGGACGTCAGGGGAGCGGGAAGGAGAGGCGGTCGAGGCATAGCAGGCCTAATTCGGACAACGCCTGCAATTCTACAGTACGCCCGAGACCGCTGACATCCAGCAAGATTCTAACGTCGGGTGGCGGCAACACCGGTTCGCCTTTTTCCGGCCACTCGACGATGCAGATGTTCTTGCCGTCGAAGTCTTCGCGAAAACCCGCGTCGAGGAATTCTTCCGGGCTGGCCATGCGGTATAAATCGTAGTGGATGACATTCACCGGCTGGCCGTCCAGCTGCACGCGGTAGGGTTCCGACAGGGTATAGGTCGGGCTTTTGACGGTGCCCCGGTGGCCAGCCGCCTGGATCAGGGAACGGGTGAGCGCGGTCTTGCCGGCGCCGAGGTCGCCGTGCAGGTAGATGACCAGGCCGGGAAGGACGGCGCGCGCCAGGGCGGCGCCCAGGTCGGCAGTTGCCGCTTCGTCCGGCAGGTAGGCTGTGAAGTGCTGCATCAATTAAAATGGTAGGTTTCGTGGCGCGCCGGCGCCGTGAGTGTGATTCTTCTTGCCATGATCCCAACTTCCCCCGACCTGCAGGAACTCGCGCGCGCCATCAAGGCGTGGGGGCGGGAGCTCGGCTTTGCCGATGTGCGCATCGCCGACGTCGACCTCGCGCATGCCGAGGCAGGCTTGCAGGCCTGGCTGGCGGCCGGCCACCATGGCGAGATGGATTATATGGCAAGCCACGGCATGAAGCGCGCCCGGCCGGCCGAACTGGTGCCGGGTACGGTGCGTGCGATCGTGGCGCGCATGGATTACCTGCCACGTGAAACCGGCGATTGGCGTGCCCACGAGGCGGCGCGCCAGCTCGACCCCGGCGCGGCCGTGGTCTCGGTGTATGCCCGCGGCCGCGACTACCACAAGGTGCTGCGCAACCGCCTGGCCCAGCTGGCCGAACGCGTGAAACGCGAGATCGGCGAGTACGGCTACCGCGTGTTCACCGATTCGGCGCCGGTGATGGAGCTGCCGCTGGCCGCCAAGGCGGGTCTCGGCTGGCGCGGCAAGCATACGCTGCTGCTCTCGCGCGACGCCGGCTCGACCTTTTTCATCGGCGAAATCCTGGTCGACTTGCCGCTGCCAATCGATGAGGCAACCAGCGGCCACTGCGGCCAGTGCAGCAACTGCATCGACCTCTGTCCCACCCAGGCCATCCTCGGCCCGGGGCGGCTCGATGCGCGGCGCTGCATTTCCTACCTCACCATCGAGCTGAAGGGCAGTATTCCGTTGGCGCTGCGGCCGCTGATCGGCAACCGCATCTACGGCTGCGACGATTGCCAGCTGGCTTGCCCTTGGAACAAGTTCGCCCAGCGCGCCGTGCTGCCGGATTTCGATGAGCGGAATGGTTTGGGGGACGCTTCGCTGGTGGAACTCTTTGCCTGGGAAGAAGAAGACTTCAACCGCCGCACCGAGGGCAGTCCAATCCGGCGCATCGGCCACGAGCGCTGGCTGCGCAACCTGGCGGTGGGGCTGGGCAATGCGGCATCAAGCCGCGCCGGCGATCCGCTTATCGTGGCGGCCTTGCGCGCGCGCGCGGCGCACCCGTCCGAGCTGGTGCGCGAGCATGTGTCCTGGGCGCTGGCGCGCCACGCTGCTTGACGCGCACTATGCCTCGATGCGCTTGGCGCGTAGTGCCGACCAGTCGCCGTCGATCGAGATCATCGCCACCGAGGTAATGCCTTGCTCCTTCAGGTAGGCGCTGATGGTGTCGCGGTTGATGTCGGTGGCTTTCGAGGCGGTCTGTTTCAGGTAGGCGATCCAGAGCGAGCCCTTGTCGCCCAGGCGTTCCCTGGCCAGCGGCACGGCGGCTTCCAGCTCCTTGCGGTTCAGGCAAAACGCCATGATCACGTCGAAGGGGCCGTCGCCTTCTTGCAGGAGTTCTTGCGGGAATTGCGCTACGACGGAAGGGTGGGTGTTGCCGTTGATGACCTGCATCGATTTCGCGTTACGCAAAAACATCCTGTCTGCAACTGTCTTTTCGTTCATCTGCTTTCCTAAAAGAAGTTGGCGTCGCGTGGCCTTAGCGGGGCGACGCATTCAAATTGATTTTACAAGCGATTCGGGAAAGGGGAGAGCGGGAGGATGTCCGGTGCGCGATGGGTGTGGCGGGGCGTTGTGGACGAAACCCTACTTCAACAACCCCGCCAACTCCACCGCCGTCTTCACCTGCATCTTGTCGAAAATATGCGCCCGGTGCACTTCCACCGTGCGCATGCTGATGCCCAGTTCGTCCGCGACGACCTTGTTCATCTTCCCCGCCAGGATCAGGTCCAGCACTTCGCGTTCGCGCGCCGACAGGGTCGCGAGCCGCACCCGCACCTGGTCCGAGGCCGCGGCCGCGCGCGAGGCGGCCAGGGCCTGGTCGACGCGGTCCATCAGCTGGTTGTCGTTGAACGGCTTCTCGAAAAAATCGAACGCCCCGCGCTTCAGGGAATCGACCGCCATCGGCACGTCGCCGTGCCCGGTCAGGAAAATCACCGGCAGGCGCGGCAGCAGGCCGCGGCCGATCAATTGGTCGAACACGGCCACGCCGTTCATGTCGGGCATGCGCACGTCGAGCAGCACGCAGTCGCCGTCGAGGTCGGGCTCGCCCACGCTGTCGAGGAAGGCTTGGCCGCCCGCATAGCCGCGCGCCGCCAGCCCGCGTGACTGAGCCAGCCAGGCGAGGGCGTCACGGATGACTTCTTCGTCGTCGACGATGTGCAGCATGCGGTATCTCCTCTGGTGCTATTCTAGCTCAGGCACGGGCGCTCACGCAGCCGACGGCGCCGCGGCCGCCGATCCGTCGCGCCGCGGCAGGCTGAACGTGAATACCGTGCCGCCCTCCGGATTCGGCGCATGGGTCAGCGTGCCGCCATGGAATTCGATGGCCGTACGGCAGATCGACAGGCCCATGCCCATGCCCTCGGCCTTGGTCGAGAAAAAGGGCGAGAACAGGCGCTCGGCGACGTCGGGCGGGATGCCGTGGCCATTGTCGATCACCGACACCGATACTTGCGCCGCGTCGGCGCCGGCGGCAATGCGCAGCACGCGCCGTTCGGGCGGCACGGCGGCCATCGCCTCGATGCCGTTGCGCGTGAGGTTCAATAGCACCTGCTCGAGCATCAGGCGGTCGGCCAGCACCGTCGGCAGCCCGGCGGGCAGCTCGAACTGCAGCGCCACGTAGGCCTTGCGCGCCTGCAGTTCGATCAGCGCGCGCACGCCGTCGACCACGCTGCGGATCGCCACTTCCTCGCGCTGCGGCTCGCTCTTCTTGACGAATTCGTGCACGCTCTTGATGATCTGGCCGGCGCGCTGGGCCTGCTGGCGCGCCTGCTCCAGCGCACGGCGCAGCAGGGTCGGCTCGACCGGCACGCCGTGGTCGGCGCGTTCGAGCACGTTCAGGGCGCCGGCCGTGTAGCTGGAAATCGCCGCCAGCGGCTGGTTCAGTTCATGCGCCAGCATCGACGAGATCTCGCCCATGGTCGCCAGGCGCGCGCTCGATTCCAGCTTTTCCTGCTGCTGGCGATTCAGCTCCTCGGCCTTCTTGCGGTCGGTGATGTCGAGGATGGAGCTCATCCAGCCGGTCTGCTTGCCGCGGCTGTCGACCAGCGGCGCCTCGAACACCAGCACCGGAACGCGCACGCCGTCGGCGCGCTGGAACACGGTCTCGAACTGCGGCGTCGCCTGCCCGGCCAGGATCCTGGCGAAGCGCTCCTCGTAGTCGGTGGTCGCTTCCGGCGCCCAGTAGGGCATCGGCGGCTTGCGGCCGAGCAGGTCTTCCGACGCCAGGCCGACCATCTGGCAAAAGGCCTTGTTGACGTAGGTGACGCGGCCCTCCAGGTCGCGCGCGCGCAGGCCGGTGAGCAGCGAATTTTCCATCGCCGTGCGAAAAGCCATCTGCTGGCGCAGGGCGGCTTCGGCCGCCAGCGTGCGCGAGATGTGGCGCCACAGTGTCATCAAACTGATGAGCAAGCCCAGCGCCAGCACGATCACCGAGCCGACCAGCAAATTCGGCAGCAGGCGCGGCGTGCCCTTCACGCTGTCGGTGGCCAGCACGATCGAGCTGCCCGGCAAATCGAGGGCGCGCAGGTGGGTATAGACGCCGCGCCCGGGGCCGCCGTCGGCGCGCGAGGCCACCGGCTCGTCGTCGCGGTCGATCAGCGACAGCGCGTTGTCCTGGGCGAACCACCAGGGCACGGTTTCGTCCAGCAGCACCTTCAGGCTGTAGGTGGCCACCAGGGCGCCGGCATATTCGCCGCGCTTGAACAGCGGCAGGTAATAGTCGAGCATGCCGGGCGTGTGGGCGCCGGCGCCGTAGGGCTCGGTGTAGCGGCCGGCGCGGGTCAGGCGCGCCATTTCCAGGGCTTCGGCGCCGACCGGGGCCAGGCCGCCGGGCGGCAGCTCGAGGCCGTGGTGGGCCAGCACCTTGCCGTCGGCGCCCAGCCAGAGCACGCGCCGCAGCTCATGGCCATTCTTGAACATCTGGTCCAGGCGCGCCTGCAGCTGTTCGGGCGCGGGCGGCTTGGCCACCAGGTCGGTGCCGAGCACGGACAGGGCGTCCTCGCTGCGCTCCAGCTCGAAGCGCAGGGTCTGCTCGACCCAGAGCGTATCGGCAATCAATTGCTCCTGGCGTTCGTTGGCTTCCATCTGGCGCGCTTGCCAGGGCAGCCACAGCAGCACCGCGAGGAACAGCAGCACCAGCAGCACCGGCACCAGCCAGCGCCAGGGGCGGGACAGGCTGGCGCGGCGCGGCAGCCGGAAGGGATTTTTCATGCGGGAATGACCAATATGCGTGGAGTGATGTTATTGTGGAATTCCACAAAAGCAATGCAAAATACAGCAGAGCAGACTGGTTTCAGCTGGTAACGACAATAATCGATTCATCGAGGAGACACCATGCAGATCAACGTCCTGGCCGCAGCGTTTGCCGCCGCCCTTTCCATGAACCTTGCCTGGGCCCAGGCGCCCATCGTCATCAAGTTCAGCCATGTCGTGGCGACCGACACGCCGAAGGGCCAGGCCGCCGAGCGCTTCAAGGAACAGGCGGAAAAACTGACCAGGGGCCGGGTCAAGGTCGAAGTGTATCCGAACAGCCAGCTGTACAAGGACAAGGAAGAACTCGAAGCCCTGCAGCTGGGCGCGGTGCAGATGCTGGCGCCTTCGCTGGCCAAGTTCGGCCCGCTGGGCGTGAAGGAGTTCGAAGCCTTCGATTTGCCCTACATCTTCCCGTCCAAGGCGGCGCTGTATGCCGTTACCGAAGGCCCGATCGGCAAGGGGCTATTGAAGAAGCTGGAACCGAAGGGCATCACCGGTCTCGCCTACTGGGACAACGGCTTCAAGATCATGTCGGCCAACAAGCCGCTGCATGCGCCAGCCGACTTCCGCGGCCTGAAGATGCGCATCCAGTCCTCGAAGGTGCTCGACGCCCAGATGCGCGCGCTCGGCGCGAATCCGCAGGTGCTGGCCTTCTCGGAGGTCTATCAGGCCTTGCAGACCGGGGTGGTGGACGGCACCGAGAACCCGCCGTCGAACATGTACACGCAAAAGATGCACGAGGTGCAGAAGCACCTGACGGTGTCGAACCATGGCTACCTGGGCTACGCTGTCATCGTCAACAAGAAATTCTGGGACGGCCTGCCGGCGGACGTGCGCGGCCAGCTCGAGCAGGCCATGCGCGACGCCACCACGTTCGAAAAGGCCATCGCCCAGCGCGACAACGACCTGGCGCTGGACGCCATCCGCAAGGCCGGCAAGACCACCATCTACAACCTGACGCCGCAGGAGCAGGCGGCCTGGCGCACGGCCCTGCAGCCGGTGCAGCGCCAGATGGAAAGCCGGATCGGCAAGGATTTGATTGGGTCGATCACGCGCGAAACCGCGAAGAAGTAAGCGAAGAAGCAAGCCCAATGTGAACGTGATGGCCATGGCCGCGCATGCAATGCGCGCCGTGGCCGTGCTCGGCCTCTTTTCCGGGAACACACCATGAAATTCCTCGATCGACTCGAAGAATGGATCATCGCGACCCTGATGGCGGCGGCCACCATCGTCATCTTCATCGCGGTGGTGCATCGCTACCTGTCCGGGCTGCCGATTCCGGCGCTGCAGGACTATCTCATCCAGATCAACACCAGCTGGGCCCAGGAACTGTGCATCTACATGTTCGTGTGGATGGCCAAGTTCGGCGCCGCCTATGGCGTGCGCACCGGCATCCACGTCGGCGTCGACGTGATCGTGAACCGCCTGAACCCGCGCTGGCGCGCCGGATTCATCGTCTTCGGCCTGCTGGCCGGCGCCGTCTTCACCGGCATCGTCGGCACCCTGGGCGCCACGTTTGTCTGGCACATGTCGGAGACCGACCAGACCTCGGCCGACCTCGAATGGCCGATGTGGATCATCTACCTGGCGGTGCCGCTGGGATCGTATTTGATGTGCTTCCGCTTCCTGCAGGTGATGGTGCACTTCCTCCGCACCGGCGAGGTGCCGCACCATGACCCGGCCCAGGTCGAAGGCCTGGACGACGAAGAACTGCCGATCTCGAAAGGCGCCGCATGAACGCCGCCATCATCTTCCTCCTGCTGCTGCTCCTGATGCTGACCGGGATGCCGATCTCGATCTCGCTCGGCCTGACGGTGCTGACTTTCCTCTTCACCATGACCACGGTGCCGATCGAGTCGGTGGCGCTGAAACTTTTCACCGGCATCGAGAAGTTCGAGATCATGGCGATCCCCTTCTTCATTTTGGCCGGGAATTTCCTGACCCATGGCGGGGTGGCGCGGCGCATGATCCGCTTCGCCACCTCGATGGTCGGGCACTGGCATGGCGGCCTGGCGCTGGCCGGCGTGCTGGCCTGCGCGCTGTTCGCGGCGGTGTCGGGTTCCAGCCCGGCCACGGTGGTGGCGATCGGTTCCATCATCCTGCCGGCGATGGTGAAACAGGGCTATCCGAAGCGCTTCGGCGCCGGCGTGATCACGACCTCGGGCGCGCTCGGCATCCTGGTTCCGCCCTCGATCGTGATGGTGATGTATTCGGTGACCACCAACACCTCGGTCGGCAAGCTGTTCATGGCCGGCGTGGTGCCGGGGCTGATGCTGGCGTTCCTGCTGGGCCTGACGACCTGGGTGCTGGCGAAGAAGCACGGCTACCCGCGCATGGCCAAGGCCAGCTGGGGCGAGCGCTGGCAAGCCTTCCGCAAGAGCGCCTGGGGCCTGTTCCTGATCGTGATCGTGATGGGCGGGATTTATAGCGGCGTGTTCACGCCGACCGAGGCCGCCGCGATCGCGGCCGTGTACGCCTTCGTCATCGCCGTGTTCGTCTACAAGGATTTGCGCCTGGACCAGGTGGGACGGGTGCTGCTGGACTCGGCCTCGCTGTCGGCGATGCTGCTGTACATCATCACGAACGCGGTGCTGTTCTCGTTCCTGATGACCAGCGAAAACATCCCGCAGCAGATGGCGGCCTGGCTCAGCGCGCAAGGGCTGGGCGTGGTCGGCTTCCTGCTGGTGGTGAACATCTTGCTGTTGCTCGCAGGGAATGTGATGGAGCCTTCGTCGATCGTGCTGATCATGGCGCCGATCCTGTTTCCGGTGGCGGTGACCCTGGGCATCGACCCGATCCACTTCGGCATCCTGATCGTGGTGAACATGGAAGTGGGCATGTGCCACCCGCCGGTGGGGCTGAATCTGTACGTGGCCTCGGGGATTACCAAGATGGGGATTTCGGAACTGACGGTGGCCGTGATGCCCTGGCTGCTGACCATGCTCGGCTTCCTGCTGCTGGTGACCTACGTGCCGGCGATCTCGCTGTGGCTGCCAAACCTCGTCTATGGCTGATTCGCGAAAATCGTATATAAAAAACTATTCTTCGCTGGCACAGTTGCGTTATCATGGAGCGCTGCCGGCACCACGGTGGTGCGGTAATGTGGTGCTGATAGTACCGGACACAAGTCTTGGGGAGCAAAGAAAAACCCGGTAGTCCATACCGGAGATCATGTGAGGAGACACACGTTCGACAGAAGCCGCGGGTACGCCTAGTGGCCGGGACGTGACCATGATTCAAAGCGCATCGGCTGATGCGCTTTTTTTTTGCGTTTGACACGCGGATCGCGGCTGGCGGAAGATGATAGAACGCGCGTCTCTTGTGGCCGCTAATCGGCGCTCACGCCGCCAATTCCTCCAGCGTCCTCGCATCCACCGGCCTGCTGAACAGGAAGCCCTGCCAGTTGTCGCACCCGATCTCCGCCAGGAACGAACGCTGGGCCTCGGTCTCCACCCCCTCGGCAATGATCCCCAGCCCCAGCGATTTCCCAAGCGCCACCACGCTGCGCGCGATCGACGCGTCGTTCGGGTCGTCCAGCACGTCGCGCACGAAGCTCTGGTCGATCTTCAGCTGGTCCAGCGGCAGCCGCTTCAGGTAGCTCAGCGACGAGTACCCCGTGCCGAAATCGTCGAGCGAGAAGCAGATGCCGTGCACGCGCAGGGCGCGCATCTTCTCGATGGTTTCCTCGACCCCTTCGATCATCAGGGTCTCGGTCAGTTCCAGCTTCAGGCGCGTCGGGTCGGCGCCGGTGTCGGCCAGGATGGACAGCGTCTCCTCGACGAAGTCGGCCTGCAGGAACTGGCGCACGCTGACGTTCACGGCCAGCGTCAGGTGCGCGGTGCCGGGCGTGTGGGCCCAGGCGGCCAGCTGCTCGCAGGCGGTGCGCAGCACCCAGCGTCCGAGCGGCACGATCAGGCCCGAGGTCTCGGCAATCGCGATGAAGCCGCCCGGGCCGACCAGGCCGCGCTGCGGGTGCTGCCAGCGCACCAGGGCCTCGGCGCCGGTCAGCATGCCGTCGCCGTCGACCTGGCCCTGGTAGTGCAGCACGAACTGCTGCTCGCGCAGCGCTTCGCGCAGCTCGGTCTCGATGGCGGTGCGGTAGGTGACTTCCTGCTCCATCGACACGTGGAAGAAGCGCAGCGTGTTGCGGCCCTGGCGCTTGGCCTCGTACATGGCGAGGTCGCCGCGCCGCATCAGGTCGTCGAGCTGCTGCTCGTGGCCGCTGCAGACGGTGACGCCGATGCTGCAGCTGGCGTGGTGCACGGCGCCGCCGACCTCGAAGGGAATGCGCAGCGCGTTCAGGATCTTGTTGCCGACGCTGTCGGCATGCGCCAGCGCTTCGTCGTCGCTGGCGCCGACCGATTCGAGCAGGATCACGAACTCGTCGCCGCCCAGGCGCGCCACCGTGTCGCTTTCGCGCGCGCACTGCAGCAGGCGCGCGGCGACCTGCTGCAGCAGGTGGTCGCCGACCACGTGGCCGCGGCTGTCGTTCAGGTCCTTGAAGTTGTCCATGTCGAGGAACAGCAGGGCGCCGACGCGGCGGTTGCGCGCATGCAGGCGCAGGCAATGGTCGACGCGCTCGTAGAGCAGGCGCCGGTTCGGCAGCCCGGTAAGCGGGTCGTAATAGGCCAGCTGGGCGATCTTCTCGTCGGCCTGCTTGCGGTCGCTGATGTCGGACTGGGTGCAGACGAAGTTGGTCAGCACGCCGGCGGCGTCGCGTACCGCGCTGACGGTCAGCCAGGCCGGGTAGGGCTGGCCGTTGCTGCGCCGGGTCCAGACTTCGCCCTGCCAGGTCTGTTCGCGCCGCACCGTGTCCCACATGCGCTCGCGGTAATCGTCGCCGCCTTGTTCCAGCGAGAAGGGCGGGAAGGCGGTGCCCGGCAGCTCGGCGGCGGGCGTGCCGACCAGGACGCCCCAGGCCTCGTTGGCCTCGATCATCACCGCCTCGGGACTGAGCACGCACATGCCTTCGCCCGACTGGAACACGATGGCGGCGATGCGCAGCGATTCCTCGGCTTCCTTGTTGGGCGTGATGTCGGTGGCGATGCCGCACAGCGCATACACTTCGCCGTCGCGCGCCAGCGGCATCTTGGTGGTCAGGAAGATCTTGCCGAACAGGTGCTCCTCGGACTCGTAGCGGCGGTGCTCGGTGAGCACGGTGCGGTCGCCGGCGCGCGCCATGCGCGCCTGGACCACGCCGAACAGGGTCTCGTCGTCCTGGCCGACGATGGCTGCCGCCGGCCGCTCCAGCAGGCGGCACATGGCGCCGTTCACGTACTGGTAGCGCGACTGCGGATCCTTGATGTAGATGAGGCTTTCCACGCTGTCGAGGATGGTGGTGAGCTTTTCCTCGTTCTCGCGCAGTTCGCGCGTGCGCACCGCCACCTCGGTGCGCAGCCAGCTGGCCACGGCCAGCGCCGACAGCAGCAGCCCGACGGCCGTCGCCAGCGCCCACCACAGGCTCGACGGCATGGGGTCGACCGTGCCATCGGCCTGCCATTGGCGCAAGGTGGCGAAATACACCGAATGCGGGTCGGCGCGCCAGGCGTCGAGCTGGCGGTCGATGGCGGCCAGCACGGCCTGCTGGCGACCGGGCAGGGCGGCGTAATACACGCGCGTCGGATTGAACACGACGCCGGTCGACACCAGGCCTTGCTGCGCCGCTTCATGGTCGCCGAACAGGTGGTTCGAGGCCACGGCGTCGGCCTCGCCCTGGGCGGCCAGGGCAAAGGCGCGCTCCAGCGACGGCGCCGGCACCATGACCGCCGAGGCGCCGTAGCCGGCCAGCACCTCGGGCAGCATTTGCGCCTGGATCGAACTCGACAGCACGGCGATGCGCTTGCCCTTCAGGTCGGGCAGGGTGCGGATGCCGCTGCCGGTGCGGGCATACACCTGCGACCAGCTATGTACGGCGGGCACGCGGTGGAAGGCGAACACGCGCGCGCGCTCCTGCGACCAGGCGACGTCGGGCAGCAGGTCGATGCGGCCGGCGGCGAGCATATCGACGCAGGCGGTCCATTCGCAGGGCACGAATTCCAGCGTCCAGCGTTCGGCGCTGGCCATCTCGCGCAGCAGGTCGACCAGGATGCCGGACGCTTCTCCCTTGTTGTTCATGAACACGTTCGGCGCGTTGCCGAAGACACCGACACGCAGCGGCGCCCGGACCTGGGCGCCAGCCTGGCCCAGGCAGCCAAGCAGTGAAACGAAAACCAGTAAGCGGAGTGCGCGCGGCATATTCGTCAGTTGTCGGGAGTTATTTCTAGCATAGTCGTTTTTGCAATAAACCGACGCACGTACGAGAAATTGCACTAACGAAAAAGTTGGTGGAGCATGGAGGCGAGGAGTAAACTAGCGGCCATGAATACTCCACAAGGCAGCGAGCTGTTTTCCGCCATCGTGCCGGCGCCCTTCGGCGCCATCGGCATCCGCACCGAGGGCGAGCGCGTGCGCGAACTGGTCTACCTCGAGCCGCGTTTCGGCGACAAGGCGCCCGAGGACGCCGCGGCCGCGCTGGCCGCGCGCCAGGTCGAACAGTACCTGGCCGACCCCGGTTTCGTTTTTGACTTGCCGCTGATGGAAGCGGGCAGCGATTTCCAGCGCCGCGTCTGGGGCGCGATCAGTGCGATTCCGCGCGGCAGCGTGCGCACCTACGGCATCCTGGCCAAGGAGCTCGGCTCGGCCCCGCGCGCGGTCGGCCAGGCCTGCGGCGCCAACTGGTTTCCGCTGATCATCCCCTGCCACCGCGTGACCGCCGCGCGCGGACTCGGCGGCTTTGCCAGCCACGACGAGGAAAACGGCTTTCACTTGTCCGTCAAGCGCTGGCTGCTGCGCCACGAAGGCGCCACCGCATCCCCATGGCAGCAACAGGCGATCTGGGACTGATCGACGAGTTCTGCGACACGCTGTGGCTGGAACACGGCCTGGCGAAGAACTCGCTCGACGCTTACCGGCGCGATCTACGCCTGTTTGCGGGGTGGCTGCACGCGAAGCGGCCGGGACGTGGCTTGCTGGCGGTGCAGGCCGAGGACCTGGCCGGCTATTTCGCCGAGCGCCACGCCGACACCAAGCCGAGCACGGCCAACCGGCGCCTGTCGGTGCTGAAACGCTTTTACCAGCTGGCGCTGCGCCGCAACCAGGTGGCGGAAGATCCCTGCCTGAAGATGGCCACCGCGCGCCAGCCGCAGCGCTTCGTGCACACGCTGACCGAGGAGCAGGTCGAGGCCTTGCTGGGCGCGCCGGACGTGTCGACGCCCTTGGGTTTGCGCGAGCGCACCATGCTCGAGCTGATGTATGCCAGCGGCCTGCGCGTGTCGGAACTGGTGGCCCTGAAACTGGTCGAACTGAGCTTGAACGATGGCGTGCTGCGCATCACCGGCAAGGGCAGCAAGACCCGCCTGGTGCCGTTTGGCGCCGAAGCGCGGCTTTGGATCGAGCGCTACCTGAAGGATGCGCGCGGGATCATCCTCAACGGGCAGGTGGACGACGCCTTGTTCGTGACCGGGCGCGGCGGGCCGATGACGCGGCAGATGTTCTGGATTCTGATCAAGAAGCATGCGGCGCGGGCAGGGATCCTTGCGCCGCTGTCGCCGCACACGCTGCGCCACGCGTTTGCAACGCATTTGCTGAACCACGGCGCCGACTTGCGCGTGGTGCAATTACTGCTGGGCCATTCGGATATTTCGACCACGCAAATCTATACCCATGTTGCGCGCGAGCGCCTGAAGCACCTGCATGCACATCATCATCCGCGCGGGTAGTGCGAAACCCGTCAAATTCGCAGGGCTGAACTGGCGCATAATGGATCGGGTTCGGCATCTTTCTTACATGTCAGCGTGCATACGAGGAAATCATGGCAAAGACCAACTTCCAATACGAGAAGCGGCAACGGGAACTGGAAAAGAAGCGCAAGGCCGAGGAAAAGGCCAAGCGCAAGCTGGAGGCGAAGGCTGGTCCGAAGGCGGATGGTTCGGAGGCCGAGGGAGAAGCGGTAGAGACCGAAGCAACGGAACCGCAAGAGCAGTCGTAGGGTGGGCACGGCGTGCCTGGCGCGGCCCGGCCCACCCTACGGAAAACGCCGCGGACTTTGGTATTTATGCCGGTTCCTTTGCAATCGAAGGCGCCACCTCCTCATGCCCCTTGGCAAACCAGCGCTTCGCCCGCTTGCCAAGATTGTCGAGGTAGCTGTACGCCACCGGCACCACCACCAGGGTCAGCAGGGTCGAGGTAATCACCCCGCCGATCACCGCGCGCCCCATCGGCGCCTGCGTTTCGCCGCCATCCCCGGCGCCGATCGCCATCGGCAGCATGCCGAAGATCATCGCCAGCGTCGTCATCAGGATCGGGCGCAGGCGCACCTGGCCGGCTTCCAGGATCGCGGCAAACTGTTCCTGGCCGGCGCGCTGGCGGTGGTTCGCAAAGTCCACCAGCAGGATCGCATTCTTGGTCACCAGGCCCATCAGCATCACCACGCCGATCACCGAGAACACGTTCAGCGTGCTGCCTGTGACCAGCAGCGCCACCAGCACGCCGATCAGCGACATCGGCAGCGACATCATGATGGCGATCGGCTGCAGGAAGCTGCCGAACTGCGAGGCCAGCACCAGGTAGATGAAGATGATCGCAATCACGATCGCCGATAGGAAGTTGCCCATCGTTTCAGCCATCTGCTGGGCATCGCCGCCGACGTCGAAGCGCACGCCTTCCGGCAATTCGATTTCCTTGATCGCCTTGTCGATGTCGCCGTTGACGTCGCCCGATGGACGGCCTTCGACGCCGGCGTAGATCGCCACGCGCCGCTCCAGCGCCTGGCGCTTCAGCACCTGCGGGCTGAACGAAGGCACGAACTCGACCACCTGGCGCAGCGGCACCATGATGGGGTTGCCCGAGGCGTCCAGGCGCGAGGAAGCCAGCGACAAGTCCGCCAGATCCGCCACCTTCTGGCGGCCATTCCTTGGCAGCTGCACGTTCACCTGGTAGTTCTGGCCGTCCGGCGCCAGCCACTGGCTGATCTCGTCGCCGGCCACGAAGGGACGCAGGGCCGCGCCGACCTGCTGCACCGACAGCCCGAGGTCGCTGGCCAGCTCGTTGTTGATGCGGATGACGGTGGCCGGGTTCGCGCCTTCCTGGCTGTATTCGAGGTCGGCCACGCCCTTGATGGTGCGCATCTTGTCCATCAGCTTGTGGGCCACGGCGTCGAGCTTGGCTTCGTCGCGCCCCAGGATCGCGATGAAGATCGGCTTGTTGCCGACCGACATCGTGATGCCGGCAATCGAGGCCAGGCGTTCGCGGAATACCGATTCCATGGTCTCCTGCGAACGGCGCCCGGTCTTCCTGGCGTCGGTCAGCTTGAGCACCACCTGGGCGCTGTTGTGGCCTTCGTAGACGCCGATGGCGCTGCTGATCGCATCGACTTCCTTGTAGTCGCGCAGGATGGCCTCGACCTGCTTCACCTTTGCATCGGTATAGGCCAGGCTCGAGCCGACCGGGGTCTTGAAGCGCATCTCGATGAAGCCGTTGTCGGTCTTCGGTGAAAATTCGCCGCCGATCATCGGTACCAGGGCCAGGCTGCCGACGAACACCGCCAGCGCCAGCGCCAGGGTGGCCTTGCGCCAGCGCAGGGCCAGCGCCAGCACCCGGCCGTACCAGCCGTGCACGTGCTCGATGCCGTGCTCGATGCGCGCCATGGCGCGGCCCAGCCACGGTACGTACTTGAAGCGGTCCTTGACCGGATCCGGCCACACCGAGGACAGCATCGGGTCCAGCGTGAAGCTGACGAACAGCGACACCAGCACCGCCACCGCCACCGTCACGCCGAACTGCAGGAAGAAGCGTCCGATGATGCCGTCCATGAAGGCGATCGGCACGAACACGGCGACGATCGCAAAGGTGGTCGCCATCACCGCGAGACCGATCTCGTTGGTGCCGTCTTCGGCCGCGGCGTGGTGCGACTTGCCCATGCCGAGGTGGCGCACGATGTTCTCGCGCACCACGATCGCATCGTCGATCAGCAGGCCGATACACAACGACAGCGCCATCAGCGTCAGGAAGTTCAGCGTGAAGCCGAAGTAGCGCATCGCGATGAAGGAAGCCAGCACCGAGATCGGCAGCGTCAGGCCGGTGATCACCGTGCTGCGCCAGGAATGCAGGAACAGGAACACGATCACCATGGTCAGGATCGCGCCTTCGATGATGGTGCGCTTGACGTTGTCGAGCTGCTGCTGGACCGTGGTCGACTGGTCGTCCATGATGCGGAAGTGGACGTCGGCGGGCAGGGTCTTGCGCATCTCCTCGACCATCTTGATAACGCCGGTGCCCACCTGCACGGTGTTCGCGTCCTGCACCTTGGTGATGTCGAGCGAGATCGCGCGCTGGCCATTCACGCGCGAGATCGAGGTCTCTTCGCGCTCGCCGTCGACCACCTCGGCCACCTGCGACAGGTAGACCGGGCCGCTGGCGCGGCGCGCCACGATGATGTTGTTGAATTCGCGCGCCTGGCGCATCTTGCCTTCCACCCGCACCAGCCGTTCGGCGGCGCCGTACTGCAAATTGCCGGCCGGGAGATTGGCATTCGTCGCCTGGATCGCGCGCAGCACCTCGTCGATGCCGATGTTCTGGCTGCGCAGCTGCTCCGGCTTCACGTGGATCAGGATCTGGCGCGTCGCCACGCCGCCGGTACGCACCTCGCCGACGCCGGCCACGCTTTGCAGGCGCTTCACGATCACCTGTTCCGCCAGCGTGGACAGCGCGCGCATGTCGCGTTCGTTCGAGGTCACCGACAGGCGCACCACCGGCTGCTGGTTCTCGCCGTCGGCGCGGATGATGAAGGGTTCCTTCACCTCTTTCGGGAAGCCGGGCCGCACGCGTGCCACCTTGTCGCGCATGTCCTGCATCGCCTTGTCCATGTTGGTGGCGATGTGGAACTCGACCGAGACGCCGCTGCGGCCTTCCCAGGAATTACTGCGGATCGTCTTGATGCCGCTGACCGTGTTGATGACTTCCTCGATCGGCCGGGTGACGTCGTTCTCCACCTGTTCCGGCGAGGCGCCCGGATACTGGGTCTCGACCCAGGCGAACGGCAAATCGACGTTCGGCATGCTTTCCACGCCCAGCGTGCGGTAGGAAAACAGGCCGAGCACCATCAGGCCGACCATGACCATGGTCGCGAAAACGGGGTGGCGGATGCTGACTTTGGTGATCCACATGGCTCAGCCCTTCTTCGCCACGACGATGGTTTCAGCGGGCTTGGCGCCGGGCTTTGCCGTTGCCGCGGTGCCGGCCAGCTTCACCTGCGCGCCCGGCTTGACGCCGTCGAGCGGCACGTTCAGCAGCACGGCCCCGGCCTCGACGCCCTGCGTGACTTCGGCCAGGCCTTCGTCCTCGTTGCGCATGCCGAGCGTGATCGGCTGCGCCACCACCTTGCCGCTGTCGACGCGATAGACCACGTCGCGCTCGCCGTCCTTGCGCAGGGCGGCCAGCGGCACGATGGGACGCGCCGCCGATTTGTCGGTGGTGATCTGCCCCTTGGCGAACATCCCGGCGCGCAGCAGGCCATCGGTATTGGCGACACTGATATACACCAGCATCGCGCGCGAACCGGCTTCGGTGGCCGGGTTGATGCGCGCCACCTTGCCGCTGAAGTCGCGCGCGTCGAAACCGTCGACGCGGAAGTGCACGTCCTGGCCGACCTTGACGCGCGGGATGTCGGAGGCCGGCACCTGGGCGTCGAGCGTCAGGTGCTGCAAGTCGACGATGGCCATCACCGGGCTGTCCGGCGACAGCTTTTCGCCGGCCTGCACGAAGCGCTTGCTGACCACGCCCGACAAGGGTGCGCGGATGACGGTGTCGTTGAGGGCGATGCGCGCCAGGTCGAGCTGGGCGCGCGCGGCATCCACCGCGGCCTGGGCCAGTTCGACGCTGTTGCGCGTGGTGTCGAAGGAGTTCTGCGAGATGTAGTTCTGCTTGAGCAGGGCCTGGCTATTCGTTTCGTTCTTGGCCGCCATCGCCAGGCGCGCGTTCGCTTCCTTCAGCGCCGCCGCGTACTGGGCCACGCGGGCGCGCGCGTCGGCGTCGTCCAGGCGCGCGATCACCTGGCCGGCGTTCACGTTCATGCCTTCGCGCAGGCCGGTTTCCAGCACCACGCCCGAGACCTTGGATTTGACGGTGGCCTGGGCCAGCGGCGCCAGCGAACCCGATAGCGGCAGGCGCCGCGCCAGTTCGCGCGCTTCGACCGTGACCACGTCGCTGTGCGCCAGCTCGAAGACCGTGGGCTTGGCCTCGGCTTTCGGCGCGGGCGCGGGTTTGCCCTGGAACGCGAACCAGCCGCCGGCGGCAACCAGCGCCGCGACGGCCAGCGCAATGGCTGGTTTGCGCCAGCGGCGTTTGGTGGAAAGGGGAATCGCTGGCGTCAGCGGCAAGGTCTCGATTTTCATGGCGGCCGTTGTTCGAATTGTGGAAAGCACGGAAGGAGCGGTAGCGCCCGTGCTCCACCTTTCCTTTGAAGACGGAGCTACCAGCGCATGGTGGCACTATAGAAATTGACAACGCCGGCCGCCATCGAAATGCGACAAGCCGTGGTTTGGCGACGCTGAAGTGCAGAAAAGACGGGCCGAGTGCGGGTGGATGAAGCATGGCCGGGCATGATCCCGTACGGTGGGCACGGGGCGCCCACGCTACGATGCGCACCACGAATAAAACACGCAAACGCTCACATGCCGGCTTCGCGCAGGCCGTGGCCCTCGTCGAACAAACGGATGCGCGCCAGCACCTGGCCGTGGTCGGAGGCATGCGGCAGGTTCAAATCGAGATGGTCGTTCAGGTACAGCACCTCGACCACTTCGCCGATCGCATCCGGCAGCGCGGCATTGAATTCCTCCGACACCAAAATGTGGTCGATGGTCGAGTAATGCCCCTCATGCACGCACGAGAAGCCGAGGTGGCGCGCATGGTCGACCCGGCGCTGCACTTCGCTGGCGTCGTACAGGCGGTCGGCCATGGGTGCGCCGGCGCCGAGCACGATGCCGGTGGTGACCGAATCGGCGACGTCGTTGAAGTCGCCCAGCACCACGCGCGGGCGGCGGTTGGCGCGGCCCATTTCGGTGAGCAGCACGCGCAGGGCGGCCGCCTCGGTGCCGCGCCGGATCAGCGAGCGCAGGCAGGCGAGGGCGTACAAGGCCGGGTCTTCGCCGGTGTCGCCGGTGCGGTAGTCGGGGCGGCGCGACTTCAGGTGTACGACCACCACGTCGACCTCGACGCCGGGCGCCAATTGCACGATGGCGTGCAGCGGCGCGCGGGTGAAACGGGCGCCATCGCGGCTGCCCTGGGGCAGCTCGATCCCGCGCGGGAAGTCGCGCAGCGGCTGGGCCGGCACCAGCAGCGGCAGGCGCGAGACCAGGGCCACGCTCGGGGTCAGGCGCAGGGCCGCCGGATCGGGGTCGAAGCCGGCGTGGAAGGCCTCGCGGTAATGCCGCGTGCGCGCCAGCACTTCCTTCAGCGTGGACTGGGAAAAAATCTCCTGGAAGCCGATGACGTCGGCGTCGAGCAGGTCGATCTGGTGCGCCGTCCAGTCCAGCTTGGCTTCGTATTCTTCCTGGGTCGTCGGCAGCAGATTGTCGTAGAGCTTGACGCCGGGCGGCGCCAGGTTGCAGACGTTGAAGGTCGCAAATCGTCGCTCCCGCTGGTTCAGTTGCTGCATAATAGAAACCCCTTTATTCCAGTGTTTAGCGTATCACGCATGGCCAAGAAAGAGCACGTCTCAGAAACACCCGCCACGAGCTGGCTGCGCAAGCATGCCGTGGTGTTTTCCGAGCATCCTTACGCCTATGAAGAGCACGGCGGCACGGCGGTATCCTCGCGCGAACTCGGCGTGCCCGAACACGATGTGGTCAAGACCCTGGTAATGCAGGACGAGGCGGCGCGCCCGCTGGTCGTGCTGATGCATGGCGACTGCAAGGTCTCGACCAAGAACCTGGCGCGCGCCATCGGCTGCAAGTCGGTCGAACCCTGCAAACCCGAAGTGGCCCAGCGCCACTCGGGCTTCCTGGTGGGCGGCACCTCGCCTTTCGGGACGAAGAAGGCGATGCCGGTCTACGTGGAGGAGAGCATCCTCGATGCCGAAAAGATCTATATCAATGGCGGCCGGCGCGGCTACCTGGTCGGCATCGCGCCCCGGGTCCTGGTCGATGTGCTCGGCGCAAAGCCGGTGCAATGTGCGCTGGCCGACTGACTATCGCCGCTTGGCGGGCTAGTGTATATTCACGCTCGCCGTTCGTGGTAGATGCACGCGGGAAACAATAGAGAGACAACATGAATACACTGATCGCCGTCGTTGCCGCCTACCTGGTCGGTTCGATTTCCTTTGCCGTGGTGATGAGCCGCGTGTTCGGCCTGTCCGACCCGCGCACCTATGGCTCGAAGAACCCGGGCGCCACGAATGTCCTGCGCAGCGGCAGTAAAAAGGCGGCCATTGCGACCTTGATCGGCGACGGCGCCAAGGGCTGGCTGGCCGTGTTCCTGGCGGTGCAGTTCGGCGAGGACTTCGGCATCGACGAAACCGGCATTGCGCTGGTGGCGATCGCCGTTTTCCTCGGTCACCTGTGGCCGGTGTTCTTCCGCTTTGTCGGCGGCAAGGGCGTGGCCACCGCGCTCGGCGTGCTGCTGGGCCTGAACGTCTGGCTCGGCCTGGCGACCCTGGTGACCTGGCTGGTGGTGGCCTACGCCTTCCGCTACTCTTCGCTGGCGGCGCTGATCGCCGCGGTGTTCGCGCCGTTCTACTACGGCCTGCTGTATGGCGTGAATCCGATCCTGTTCGCCGTGGTCGCGATGAGCTCGCTGCTGCTGTACCGCCACAGCACGAATATCGGCAACCTGATCGCCGGCAAGGAGTCGCGCATCGGCAGCAAGGCGGCGGGGGCCAAGAAGAAGTAAGCGCCTATTGATTCTCTCGCAAGCGTGCCCATATGGGTGGACAGCCGGCGCATCCTGCGCCGGTATTCATTTCAGGAAGGCGGTGTCGCGTGAGCAAGCAATTGAGGATTGATTTCGTATCGGACGTGTCGTGCCCGTGGTGCGCGATCGGCCTCAAGTCGCTGGAGCAGGCGATCGAACGCGTGGCGCCGGACGTGACCGTCGAGCTGCACTTCCAGCCCTTCGAGCTGAACCCGGACATGGGGCCGGAAGGCCAGGACATCGTCGAGCACATCACCGAAAAATACGGCGCCCCGCTCGAGCAGCAGATCGCCTCGCGCGAGCAGATCCGCCAGCGCGGCGAAGCGGTCGGCTTCACCTTCGACATGGCGCGCCGCGGCCGCATCTACAACACTTTCGACGCCCACCGCCTGCTGCACTGGGCCGAAGAACAGGGCCGCCAGCACGCGCTGAAACTGGCGCTGTTCGAAGCCTATTTCACCCACTGCGAAGACCCGAGCTCGCGCGAGCTGCTGGTGCGCGTGGCGGGACAGGTCGGGCTGGACACGGCCGAAGCGCAGCGCGTGCTGGAGTCGGGCGAGTACGCCGACGAGGTGCGCGAGACCGAGCATTTCTTCCAGAAGGCGGGCATTCGTTCAGTGCCGGCGATTGTCATCAACCAGCGGCATTTGATTTCGGGCGGGCAGCCGCCGGAAGTGTTCGAGCGGGCATTGCGGGAGATTGCGGGGCAGGGAGAGCAGCTGCTCGGCTGATCTGCTGGATGCGCCGCGGGGCGATTGGCCATCGGGCAGGAACATGGCCAGCGCTGCCCACGCGGAAGCCGGCATGATGTTGACGCTTGGATCGATCGATACGCCGGCCTCCCGCCGCCGCATCGATAGATTCCCCTAACGCTCACACCAAATCCATCACCACCGGCTGATGATCCGACGCCGCCGTTTCCGACTGCACCTCGACCTCCGCCACCCGCCCCACCACATCCTCGGTCACCAAGAAATAGTCATAGCACGCCGGCTTCTCCGGCCACGCAAACCCGTGCAGCCCCGCCGTCGGCGCGCGCGCATGGTCCGGATGCCTGGCCCGCCACGCATCCACCAGCGCCAGTTCGCCGTGTAGAGGCGGCGCCAGCAGCGCCTCGTATTCCTCCGACCCCGGCTGCAAATTGAAATCCCCGCAATAGATCGCCGACGCCGGCAACTCGCCCAGCTGGAACGGCGCATCCATCTGCGGATTCGGCGCAAAGGCGCGCGCACGCGCACAGGCTTGCGCATGCAGCTCGCGCAGCCTGCCCACCTGGGCCCCACGCTGTCGCTGCGAATAATATTCAAGGTGCGTCGTCACCACCCGCAGTTTGCCGCGCGGCGCATCGAGCACGACTTCGATCGCCCCGCGCGGCATGCCTGGCGACACGGGATCAAACGGCCACGGCAGCAGGTGGCGGTGGGCCTGGGTGATGCGGTATTTGGACAGGATCAGGTTGCCGAACAGGCGGGGAACATTGTTGCGGTAGATTTCGCTCGGAGCGTATTCGATGGGATGGTAGCCGCCAAAGGCCCCGGACAGCTGCTTGAACTGGTTCGCCGTGGCGCTGCCATCGAGCTCGGGGTGATTGGCCGCTACTTCCTGCAGGCAGATGACGTCCGGATTAAGCTTGCGCAGCACATCGATGATCGCGTGGATACGGATGCGCCCGTCTCTTCCACAGCCCCAATGGATGTTCCAACTCACAACGCGCATGTAGGACCTCCGAAAACTGAACCGCCAAAGTGTGCCATTCTTTGGCGCACGGCGGTCACACGGTAGGATCGATGTCAGCGTTGCAAGTTCAGTATCGCGCCATGCCGTTCAGGCCGCTTCGAGCTCGTCGAGCGGCCAGCGCGGGCGTACGTTGAACGCATAGTCGCGCACCGCCAGCGCCGGGTTTTTCTCCAGGCGCAGGGCGCCGGCAAAGGCGATCATCGCGCCATTGTCGGTGCAGAATTCCAGCTCCGGATAAAACACGCGGAACTTGCGCTTGATGGCCGCCGCATTCAAGGCTTCACGCAACTGCTTGTTGGCGCCGACGCCGCCGGCGATCACCAGGCGCTTCAGTCCCGTGTGGCGCAGCGCATTCACGCACTTGGCCACCAGCACGTCGACGATGGCATCGACAAAGCCGCGCGCGATGTTCGCCTTGTCCTGCTCGCAGATATTCGCGATCACCTTTTCATCGTGGTTCTTCACCACGGTCAGTACCGCCGTCTTCAGGCCCGAGAAGCTGAAATTGAAGTCCTTCGAATGCAGCATCGGACGCGGCAGGGTATAGGCCTTTGGATCGCCAAATTCGGCCAGGCGTGAAATCGCCGGCCCGCCCGGATAACCGAGGCCGAGCAGCTTGGCCGACTTGTCAAACGCTTCGCCGGCCGCATCGTCCAGGGTCTCGCCCAGCAGCGTGTAGCGGCCGACGCCGTCGACGCGCATCAGCTGGGTGTGCCCGCCCGAGACCAGCAGCGCGATGAAGGGAAAGTCCGGGCGCTCGCTCGCCAGCAGCGGCGACAGCAGGTGGCCTTCGAGGTGGTGCACGCCGAGCACCGGTTTGTCCAGCGCCAGGCCCAGGCTGCAAGCCACCGAGGAACCGACCAGCAGCGCGCCGGCCAGGCCCGGGCCTTGCGTGTAGGCGATGGCGTCGATGTCGTTCTTGGCGATGCCGGCCTTGGTCAAGGCTTGTTCGAGCAGGGGCAGGGCGCGCCGGATATGGTCGCGCGAGGCCAGCTCCGGCACCACGCCGCCGTATTCTTCGTGCATGGCCACCTGCGAATGCAGGGCATGGGACAGCAGGCCGCGCTCGGTATCGTACAGAGCCAGGCCGGTTTCATCGCAGGAGGATTCGACGCCGAGAACAATCATGGGAACACAGGGGAGGGGAAAGCGGAATCCGCCATTGTAAATCAGTCAGACTGACAGTGCTGCGATGACGGTCTTGTGGCCCGCTGCCGGTGCGTGGGCGGTATGAACGGTTGATCATCGGCGGCGCCATTCATTGTCGATCATCGCCGGTATTCACAGGGTCAGACCGCGTGGGCTCGAGAGCCCACCCTGCGAAAAACTTATGGACGCTGCAGCAATTCTTTATGCGCGCCACGCAGCATCGCCACCGTATCGTCCCAGCCGATGCAGCCATCGGTCACCGAGCAGCCATACTTCAGCTGCGACAAGTCCGACGGAATCGGCTGGTTTCCCGCCACGATATTCGATTCGATCATCACACCCACCAGCGAGCGGTTGCCGTGCCTGATCTGCTGGATCACGTCCGACATCACCAGCGGCTGCAGATCCGGCTTCTTGTAGCTGTTCGCATGCGAGCAATCGACCACCAGGTTGGCCGGCAGCTTGGCCTTCACGAGCGCCTGCTCGGCAATCGTCACCGACACCGAATCGTAGTTCGGCCGGTCGCCGCCCCCGCGCAGCACCACATGGCCATAGGCGTTGCCGCGGGTGCGCACGATCGAGACCGTGCCCTTGTCGTTAATCCCCAGGAAGGCATGCGGATTGGCCGACGACAGCACCGCATTGATCGCGATGCTCACGTCGCCATCGGTGCCATTCTTGAATCCCACCGGTGTCGAGAGGCCCGACGACATTTCGCGGTGGGTCTGCGATTCGGTGGTGCGCGCCCCGATCGCGGTCCAGGCAATCAGATCGCCCAGGTATTGCGGCGAAATCGGATCGAGCGCCTCGGTGGCGGTCGGCAAACCGAGTTCGCACACGTCGAGCAGGAACTGGCGCGCGCGTTCCATGCCCACATCCACCTGGAAGGAATCGTCCATGAACGGGTCGTTGATATAGCCCTTCCAGCCGGTGGTCGTGCGCGGCTTTTCGAAATACACCCGCATCACCAGCAGCATCGTGTCCGCCACTTCTTCCTGCAAGGCTTTCAGGCGGCGCGCATAATCCAGGCCCGCTTCCGGGTCGTGGATCGAGCAGGGGCCGACCACCACGAACAGGCGCTTGTCCTTGCGGTCGAGGATATCGCGCAGGACGGCGCGGCTTTCCATGACGGTGGTGAAAGCGCGCTCGGTGAGCGGCAGCTTGGTGTGCAGCTCGGTCGGGGTAGGCATGCGCCCGAACGAGGTGACGTTGGTATTTTCGATATCTGGTGTGATCTGCATGATGCGTCCGTGGGGCAAAAGTCGGATCGGCCAGTGTAGCGCCAAAAATGCATTAATGCACCAAGCAGGTCAAAACCCAGCCCGGCGCAAGCCGGTGTAAAGTAACGCGATGCAAACCCACAACGATTCATTCCCTGCCGCCCGCTTCATCAAGGAGATCGGCCGCGGCGTCAAAGGCGCGCGCAGCATGTCGCGCGACGACGCCGCCCAGTTATATGGCGCCATGCTGGACGGCCGCGTGTCCGACCTCGAACTTGGCGGCATCCTGCTGGCCATGCGCATCAAGGGCGAATCCGTCGAGGAACTGGCCGGCTTCATGGACGCCGCCGAGCGTTCCTTCGCGCCGCTGCCCAGCCCCGCCGGAGAGTACGCGCCGGTACTCATCCCCAGCTACAACGGCGCGCGCAAGCTGGCCAACCTGACGCCCCTGCTGGCGCTGCTGCTGGCGCGCGAAGGCGTGCCGACCCTGGTGCACGGCATGCGCACCGACCCTGGCCGCGTGACGACTGCCGAGATCCTGGCGGAACTCGGCCTGGCCGAAGCCGGCTCCAGCGCCGATGTACAGGATGCCTTTGCCGCGCGTCGCCCGGCCTTCATGCCGATCGAAACCCTGGCGCCGGCGCTGGCCCACCAGCTCTCGCTGCGCCGCATCCTGGGCGTGCGCAATTCCACCCATACCCTGGTTAAAATCCTGCAGCCCTTCGAAGGCCCGGCGCTGCGCCTGGTGTCGTACACCCACCCCGAATATCTGGAAACGCTGGCCGCATATTTCACCACGGCCGCGCCACAAGAACGCGGCGACGCCTTCCTGATGCGCGGCACCGAGGGCGAGACGGTGGCCAATCCGCACCGCGCCCAGCAGATCGACTGGTTCCACGCCGGCACCCGCACCCTGCTGGTGGAACGCGACGCCCCGACCGACGACTTGTCGCAAGTGCCGGAAGCGCGCGATGCGGCCGCCACCGCAAGCTGGATCGCCGCCGCCTTGCGCGGCGAGGCGCCGGTGCCGCGTTCGATCCTGAACCAGGTGGCCGAATGCGTGCGCGCCGCACGGGCACTGCGTATTTGACGCGTTGTGAATGCCTTGGCAAGAACGTCGCATCGGCGCGGCGTTTTTGCCGCCTGCCCTCGGCATTGCGAGCGCGAAGCGTTAAAATGGCCGGTTTGGCGATTCGCTTCGAAGGGCACGGCAGCAGCATGGCAAAACAATTCGATGTAGCGGTAATCGGCGCGGGCGCGGCCGGGATGATGTGCGCGGCCGTGGCAGGCCAGCGCGGCAAGCGCGTGGTGCTGATCGACCATGCCGAGAAACTAGCGGAAAAGATCCGCATTTCCGGCGGTGGGCGCTGCAATTTCACCAACGTGAACGCGTCGCACCAGCATTATCTGTCCGAAAACCCGCACTTTTGCAAAAGTGCGCTGTCCCGCTATACCGCCCAGGACTTCATCGCGCTTGTAAAGCGATACCGCATCGCCCACCACGAAAAGCACCGCGGCCAGCTGTTCTGCACCGAATCGGCCGAGCAGATCATCGACATGCTGAAGTCGGAATGCCTGAAAGGCGAAGTCGCCTGGCGCATGCCGTGCAAGATCGAATCGGTGGAAAAACGCGATGACGGTTTCTTCATCGCCACCGACCACGGCGATATCGAAGCGGCCAGCGTGGTGATTGCCAGCGGCGGCCTGTCGATCCCGAAAATCGGCGCCACCGATTTCGGCTACCGCATTGCCAGCCAATTCGACTTGAAAATGGTCGAGCCGCGCCCCGGCCTGGTGCCGCTGACCTTCGACGGCCCGAGCTGGGAAGCCTTTGCGCCCCTGGCCGGCATCGCCCTCGAAGTGGACGTGTCGACCGGTTCCGGCAAAGGCAAGGGGGCGAAAAAGGGCCACTTCCGCGAAGACCTGCTGTTCACCCACCGCGGCCTGTCGGGCCCGGCGATCCTGCAGATTTCCAGCTACTGGCAGCCCGGCGCCCCGATCGTGCTGAACCTGCTGCCGGAAATGGACGTCGCCGAAGAACTGATCGGCTCGAAGACGACCGTCAAGAAGCAGCTCGGCAACGTGTTGTCGCAATGGCTGCCCGCGCGCCTGGCCGAAGGCCTGCTGCTCGCCAACGGCTTCGCGCCCGACGCCCGCCTGGCCGACATGGCCGACGCCAAGCTGCGCAAGCTCGGCGACGCCATCAACCGCTGGGCCATCGTCCCCACCGGCTCGGAAGGCTACCGCAAGGCCGAGGTCACCCTGGGCGGCGTCGACACCCGCGAACTGTCCCAGCAGACCATGATGGCGAATAAAGTGCCTGGCCTGTATTTCATCGGCGAATCCGTCGACGTCACCGGCTGGCTCGGCGGCTACAACTTCCAGTGGGCCTGGTCTTCCGGTTTCGCCGCCGGACAAAGCGTTTGAAAGAGACGGCTCTTCCGTTAATCCGCAGGGTCCCGGGCCTCCTTCGACGACGGCCCGGAACCACAAATCCTGCCCATCCATGCGATGTAGCAAATTCAGCACAAGAATGTAAACTCTTCCCCTACTTGTCAAAACCTGCTAGACTTTCGTTCTTCCCTAAATCCAACGGTTTGATTTTTACATGACCACTATCCGCCTTAAAGAAAACGAGCCGTTCGAAGTCGCTATGCGTCGCTTCAAGCGTACTATCGAAAAAACCGGTCTGCTGACGGAACTGCGCGCACGCGAGTTCTACGAAAAGCCAACTGCAGAGCGCAAGCGCAAGCTCGCCGCTGCCGTGAAGCGCCACTACAAGCGCATCCGCAGCCAGCAACTGCCTAAGAAACTGTACTAAGACTGTCCAGCTGGCCATGACCCGGCGACGTGGGCAATGCCCGTCCCGGTAGCCGCGCGAAGTCTCCCGAACCCGCCCTGGTTGTGACCGCGGCGGGTTTTGTTGTTTGCAACGAACACTATTCGAGGATGCCATGAGCCTGAAAGAACAAATCACGAACGACATGAAAGCGGCAATGCGCGCCAAGGAAGCCGGCAAGCTGGCCACCATCCGCCTGATCCTGGCTGAAATCAAGCGCAAGGAAGTCGACGAACAGATCGAAGTGAACGAACAGCAAACCGTCGCCATCGTCGAAAAGATGATCAAGCAGCGCAAGGACTCGATCACCCAGTTCGAAGCCGGCAACCGCCCCGACCTGGCCGACATCGAAAAGGCCGAGCTCGAAGTGCTGGCCACCTATATGCCGGCAGGCCTGTCGGACGACGAGATCGCCGCCGAGGTGGCCGCCGCTGTCGCCGCATCGGGTGCCGCCGGTCCCCAGGACATGGGCAAGGTCATGGGCATCGTCAAGCCAAAACTGGCTGGCCGCGCCGACATGACTGTTGTATCGAACCTCGTCAAGAAAGCGCTGTCCGGCGCCTGATGTACCACAAAGGGCCTTGAGCGGCCCCTGCTTGCTATACATCAATTTGTAGCAAGCGCTGCGGTATAGTCTGACCTGAGACAAACACTGTGACCACCAAGTGATCCCGCAATCATTCATTACCGATCTGCTCAACCGCGTCGACATCGTCGATGTGGTCGGGCGCTACGTCCAGCTGAAAAAGGGCGGCGCCAATTTCATGGGGCTGTGTCCTTTCCATAGCGAAAAGTCCCCGAGCTTCACCGTCAGCCCCACCAAGCAGTTCTACCACTGCTTCGGCTGCGGCGCGCACGGCACCGCCATCGGCTTCCTGATCGAATACTCGGGCATGGGCTTCGTCGATGCCGTCAAGGACCTGGCGCAAAACGTCGGCATGATCGTGCCCGAGGCCGACGACAGGATCCCGCCGATGCAGCGCGCCGCCCAGCAGGCGCAATCGCTGGCGATGACCGACGCCCTGACCCAGGCCTGCGATTATTACCGCGCGCAATTGCGCAGCGCACCGAACGCAATCGCCTACCTGAAGAACCGCGGCCTGACCGGCGAAGTGGCCGCCCGCTTCGGCATGGGCTACGCTCCGTCCGGCTGGGACAGCCTGCGCAGCGTGTTCAAGGAGTACGATGCCCTGGCCCTGGTCGAATCGGGGCTGGTCATCGATAAAGTCGACGAAGACGGCAGCAACAAGAAACGCTACGACCGCTTCCGCGAACGCATCATGTTCCCGATCCGGAATACCAAGGGGCAAGTGATCGGCTTCGGCGGCCGCGTGCTCGACGGCGGCGAACCGAAATACCTGAACTCGCCGGAAACGCCGCTGTTCCAGAAAGGCCTGGAACTGTACGGCCTGTTCGAGGCGAGGCAAGCCATCCGCGACGCCGGTTACGTGCTGGTGACGGAAGGCTACATGGACGTCGTTGCACTGGCCCAGCTCGGCTTCCCGCAAGCCGTGGCGACCCTCGGCACCGCCTGCACCAGTACCCACGTGCAAAAGTTGCTGCGCCAGACCGACAACGTCATCTTCAGTTTCGACGGCGACAAGGCCGGCCGCCGCGCCGCCCGCCGCGCCCTGGAAGCCTGCTTGCCCCAAGTAAGCGACAACAAGACCATCCAGTTCCTGTTCCTGCCGCAAGAGCACGACCCGGACAGCTACGTGCGCGAGTTCGGCGCCGACGCTTTCGCCCAGGAAATCAACGAGGCAATGCCGCTGTCGCAATTCCTGATCCGCGAAGTGACCGGCGAGCACGACTTGAGCACGCCGGAAGGGCGGGCCAAGACCCAGTTCGATGCGAAGCCGATGCTGCAAGCCATGACCCCGTCGAGCCTGCGCCTGCAGATCGTGCGCATGCTGGCCAGCCTCACGGAATCGACGCCGGCCGAGATCGAAACCCTGTTCGAACTGTCGAAGCCGGTATCGGTGGCGCGCAAGGCGCCGCCGCGCCAGGGAAGGCCAGAGCCGGTGGGCCTGGAACTGCAGATCCTGCGCATTCTGGTGGCGCACCCCTCGCTGTCGCTGAGCCTGGACGAATCGGCCTTGCGCGCCTTTGAACATTTCGGACCCGAAAGTGCCGAAGCGATGGGCCAGTTGATCGGCATGGCCCAGGCGCTGGGCGAATACGGCACCTTTGCCGCGCTGTCTCAGCAACTGAAGGAAGCGACAGGCGAGTACGACCGCATCATCGCGGAAATCGCGTCGGAACCCGAATCGGACATCGAGTCGGACCGTGTGTTTGTGACGAGCGCTGTGAGGCAAATCAAGATGGATGCCTTGAAACAGGAGTTGAACCAGTTGTTTTCTTCTGGCCTGACCCCAGATCAGGTGAGTACTCGCTATCGCGAAATCACGGCCCAGCAGCACCTCTTGGCCAAGGAGGCGGAGGCAGCCATGTCGCCGCGCTGAGCTCCTCAGGGCTGCGCCAGACTGTTGCCTTGATGGCACGGTTTGTATCTGGAAAAATAAGGGGTGCGTGCTATAATAAAACGCTAACTATTGCAACCTTTGAAACGAATTTCGTGTCAAAAGGCGCGTGGAGTTTCCGTTAGCGAAGCAGTGTTGTACGCTGTTTGCAGGGTGATGTAAGGTAACTAAACTTTATCTTTAACCATCGTACAGTTCGTCGTTGTGACATCGAAAGC
>Ga0265798_10000243_pt1 | contig 99096 bp, 137 predicted proteins | sample P3T30metagenome_FD_192430 | JGI IMG/M metagenome (GOLD analysis project Ga0265798, IMG submission 192430) | Plant litter microbial communities from East Loma Ridge, Irvine, California - P3 T30 | ecosystem: Environmental > Terrestrial > Plant litter > Unclassified | place: USA: California... | reverse complement strand
CTGATCAGTTGACTGCTCACAGCAAGCGAAAGCGGCGTACCTTGCCAGAAACCAGCACCTCGCAGAGGATGGCACGCTTCGCAGCAGTCACTTGAATTGCTGAAGCAGTATGTGTGGGGACTTGCACGACCTGACGTTAGCTAAGCCCCCGAGATCGACGTACGATTGAGAAGAGCTCAACAGCGAGGGGATAATCCTGCGTTGCGGCAGCGATGAGACCAGCGTGATGGAAAAATGTGATGATGTCGAGATATCCACATCCGCCCTTCTGATCAGCTTACGAGCCGAGCTTCGTTCAGCTTACCGTCTTGACGTCGGTGTATATCTCACGTATAAGAGGCAGAGCGTGCTCGTACGATTGGGTCAACAGACAAGCCTTGACGTCAGCCAAAACTGGCCGACGATGATCAAGCCTACCTCGAGATAAGCCGCATGACTACCAGTCAAGCAGTGTGGCGATGTTGTCATACTCAATCGATAAAGAGTCTCCATATTCTGTTCAAGTCTCTCACACCCCTGAGCGAGCTGGAGAAAGCTCCATGAGAATAACGAGACTACATGTCAAATCGGACTCCGAATGATGGGGACGCACCTCTTGCTGACATAAATGGTAGATACTGTCCATCCATCACCCTCACGAATCGAGCGCATAGTTCCAGTAGCACATTATCCCTTCTTCGATCGCTGTTTGCCACATTTAGTCGAGCGGTTCTACTCATCAGCGCGGTACGACATGAATTGATATACTGACAGGACGTAAACCAGGGGAACAGTCGCATTTGCCAGCTCCTCATCTGATCGCTCCTCCAGATTTACATTTCCTTGACACAGTGCTTCCTCGACTGCATCTCGATTTGGGGAAGCCACCAGTCGCTCGAAGGAAGGAATAAGTTTCTGCTTGACGCCTGTCAGGGGCTTAGCTTGAGTGATGTATTTGGTGATATCCGATGGAGTAAGAACGGGGAGAGCTGAGCGTGAGGAAGATGGTGAATCGGCTGAAGGGAATGCTGGGTGTGGTTCTGTCATGGTGGATGGTGATGTTATAGGTTATTGTCGTTGATTCATGCACGATAGCAAAGAGTGGAGGGGTGGAGGGGTTTCTTATGTAGGTGGAGCAGATATACTCCCCTCACTACACCTAAATCAGACCTAAATATCCGCTATAGCCCCCCCTTATATTCTAGCTGGGTATCAGTGCGATATGTTCTGAGTACGTGGCTAAGGTATATGGGTATGCAATATCACTATCTTAACTTCTCGATCTTCTCCACCGTTGTATCTCTATCATATGAAAATACCATCTTTCCCCCCGGTAAACCATGAATGAGCGAGATCAGACCGGTTACTCGTTCTGACCGGTTGGACCTTGAAGCAACCTGATCTACTTTCTTGTATCACTGATACCTCTACTTCATTTACACCTCTAACAGATACATTATAACAATATGTCAATTCAAACACCGATCACTGAACTATGTACGTCCACATTGTTCATGCTGTGCTCGTTGTTGATTGTTCAGTCGGGATCCAGCACCCAATTCTACTGGCGTAAGTATAGTGTACTTGAACCGCATGATCGGCAGTGACTAACCGAAAAAGTGGGATGAACGTAGCTGCCGGTCCCGAGCTTGCTGCTGCCGTCTCAAATGCTGGTGGACTAGGTGTTATCGGTGGTCTTGGATACACGTATGTTGTTTTTCATTCCTCTGCTTTGATCTTGATTGACCGGCTAATGGATAGCCCCAAACAGCTACGAAATCAAATTAAGGAAATCAAGTCCGGACTCAAGTCTCCTGATCTCCGTGCGCCCCTCGAAGTCCATCAAAGATGTTCAGCTGACAAGTAGCATTCGGAGTTGACCTTCTCATCCCTGCGCTCGGCGGAAACGCTCGAAAGACAAACTACGATTACGCCAAGGGTAAACTCGATGAACTTATCGATGTAATCATCGAGGAGAAGACCAAGTTGTTCGTCTGCGCTGTCGGTGTACCTCCTAAGGAAGTTGTTGAGAAATTGCACAAAGCCGGTATCCTCGTCATGAACGTATGTTCCCCCTTGGCTCACTACGATGGGTGGCTGATGATAGATGGTTGGACACCCCAAGCATGTCCAGAAAGCCCTCGACCAGGGTGTCGATATCATTTGTGCCCAAGGAGGAGAGGGTGGTGGTCATACAGGATCTACCGCTACTTCGATCTTGATCCCAGCATGTGTCGATATCTGTAAAGACAAGAAATCACCTCTTACCGGTAAAACCGTGAGCCCTGTTCCCGCTCTTCACATACTGGCAGCTGAACTGTAGGTCAATGTTATCGCCGCCGGTGGTATCTACGACGGAAGAGGTCTAGCTGCCATGCTCATGTACGGTGCTCAAGCCGTTTGGGTCGGCACTCGATTCGTAGCAGCCACCGAGGCTTCTGCCCCAAAGAAGCACAAGGAGTTGTAAGTCCATTCTCCTCATCTGATCAATCAGCTTCGATACTGATGTCAAGAATCGTCACTGCCGGTCACGGTGATGCCGACCGAACTCTCATCTACACTGGTCGACCCTTGCGGGTACGACAGACTGATTACGTCAAGTCCTGGCGGGGCAGAGAGGAAGAAATGTAGGTCTTCTACCATAAAACTCTGATTGTCTTCCAAACTAACAAAGCAGCAAGAAGCTCACATCCGAGGGAAAGATCCCACACAACGAGGAACTCGAAAAGCACCCCGAGAAATCAATGGAAGGCAGGATGTGGCTCATGGGAGATGTATCCGCCATGATCAATGTTAGTCTCTTCTTCCTCCCAGTCAAACGCAATAGCTAATGAACAGGATGTCAAACCCGCCAAGGAGATCGTCGATGATATGATCAAAGAAGCTAAACAGTGTCTCGAGCGTGGATCCAAGCTTGGCGGTGGAAGCAGGGCTAAATTGTAGTTGGCCAGAATCAGAATAGTAGGTTGTGCAAAGTAGTAAATGATGTATGTTCTGTCGTTTTGCCGTGTCACGTATGAAACCTACAGACTCATCCCCGTGATCCTCTTGTAACGCTAGATGCGTGAGAACCAGCTGTGAAAGAGGTGGTGTTAGTAGTGCTCTCGCCTATTTGACTCATCGATAGTTGTAGTGGGTCCTCCGATCGTGTATCAGATCTCCTGCAGAAAGGAATATAGAAATAATATCACAAGAACTAGATCGACCTTACAACAGTTATTATACTATATCAGATAACATGAATGATGTAGTTATGAGAAACATGTTATGTCGTGTGTAACGTCCTTTTCCTCCTCAATTCTTAAGCAAAACCAAAATCGAAAGAATACCATATACCCAAAAATTGAATGAAAAAAAGAAGATTTTAGGCGTCTGCTCTGAGTTTATTCCTGAGAAGAATCAACAGCCATTCCGGATCCCATTCCCCTATTCCAACCACATCCCCTTGTCTGCCTTTCTCCCCGTCATCGTAATTCTCTAATAACGGTTGCGATTCGAATCGAGAGGTCTTGGCCATTGAACTTCGTCGTGGGAGAGACCTTTCGCTACTACCTGATCGGTAGAGTGGCGGTTTCCCAAGTCGTGTTGCTACGTGTTCAGGGATTGAAGAAGCCGACTCCTCTGTACCAGGTGGTTTGGGAGGGAAAGAGTAATTCGAAAGTCCGGAAAACAAGCCTGTATTGGGTACAGTCTCGGGAAGAGGTGGAGCAGTAGTGACATTACTGGAAACTGACTCCTTGTGTGGGAATTCAAATTGAACCTTTGAAGGTCGCCTGTCTTGATGAACGCGTGGAGGGGTAGTGACGATATTATCGTATTTCGAAGCAGACGCAATATTACCAGCCATTACACATGCGTTCTGCGCTCTAAAGAGTGGGAAAGGTAGCCATTTATCGGTAAATGTGTTGACTGCCGCATCGTAATTGGCGTAAAAGACAATCAGGTAGGGAGGGGTGAAACCGGATAGACGGGCTTTGCTATTCGATCCAGGCGTAAGCGGGACGAGCATCGGATGTAGGGTTAGGCGAGGAAGGATATGCGACATGTCTTCGATAGTAAGCATATTGTCAAGCATCGGTACGATAGCTCGTTCGAGTGCCGTCAACAACCGACCGACGACCGGACCGCCAACGTGATTGGCGTCGATAGTCATATTCCTCGAAATGACACTGAGAAGGCTCATGCCTTCTAGCCATATCAATGCCTCCCCAATCTCTTCCACTGATCCAGAGAACTCTTCTCCAGTGATCTGTCCAGGAGCCGGATTGAAGGAGCAAAGTTCCCGCATAGGTAACTGAGCCCTATTGGCTTGCTCGAGTAAGATCCGCAGGCCATCGAACGGAGTAGCTTGCACGACGGCGATACCGGTATACAGAGTGTTTGGTCGGAGAGAAGTATGCGCCGTACTATCGCACCATAGTGAAATATCCTTCAGTAGCGGAAGCGTATGCTCCAACGGCACCGATAACGACTTGTGTATCGTGGTAGCTACCGCAGTGGGATCAGCAAAGATGTGATGTCGTGCCAGGAGATCCGATTGTTCCTCGGCGGAATTGACCCTACGGACAAGGAAGACTAGTTGACCTTTGGATACCGTATCGTTCGAGTTGGAGAGTTTGACCCATCCGCTGCAGATCAGCCATTGTCCCGGTGTAAACGAAAAGAATAGCGTACGTAGTCAAGATCTGATCATACAGAACACCAAGCCTCATAATACCCTGCTCCTGCCCGGTGACCCGCACAGCCAGGTTTGCAGCGGCATTTCCAAACAATTCCAGGAATTTAGCGATACTCAGCCTGACAGGCCTATTGTCCTGAACAGAAGATCCTTCGGTATACTGCGACCCTCTCCTCATTTCGGCAATAGCGGTGTTCATGACAACTTGCCCATTGATGGCTTCTTGAGTAAGAGTATTCGGATTGGGCACAAGTCCAGATCGCCATGACCAACTCATTTTGAGTGCTGATACGAAAGCGTCATGCCCTGGAGTCAGATCCATGCCAAGTGCCGAAGAGCTTGTTGAGGTAGATTCCGATGATCGCTTCGAGGTGGAATACTGATCACCTGTCAAACTGGCGATATCGCACATTGGCAACATTCCATCTGTCGAGTTGACGAGTACTCGGTCGTACTGATCCAAAAAGACAGCGGCAATGACCACCCTTCTCCTTCTCCTTCTCTCCCTAGACTTGGCCCATGAAGAGACGGCAAAGAAGACGGCACACCCGACACAAGCGGCGAAAGCAAGCGCAGTGACGACTCCAACGATAGCAGCGTTTGTACCCGTCAATTGTGATTGTCGAGAGATAGCTTGATCCCGTGGCCATCCATAGACTGTTCCTTTCATACCGGTAAAATGCATGAGGCAGACTGCAGCAGCAAGAATGACGGCAACGGCGAGTTTGGACCAAAGTGTATGTTTGAGTTTGGGTCGAAGCATGATGAACATGATGTATAAAGCGATACAGACGGCTCCGGAGGCGATAATGATTGAACCCGCAACAAATTCGGGTCGATAAGCGATATATGGCATTCCAGTGATGGAGGCTTGACCAATGTAGTGCATCCCAGCGACTCCGAAACCGGCTATAGTACCAGTGATGAAGATCTTGACGATATCTGTAGTCGTGACGACGTCGAATCCGAGGAAAGTCTCGACTTTGCCAAAAGCCCGTCGCGTCAATGTCTTGCGTGGACCATGCGGATCAGTGTCCAAATGCTCGTGTCCATCGAGTTGAGACTTGATGTTGGGTGACTGTCGACCGACGTCACTATTCTTGCGGGAGACTTGCTGGTTCTCGGTATCAACATCGGCTTCGGGCATGGACTGGATTCTAGTGAGATTGGTAGGAGGGCGAAGATTCTTTTCAGGTCTGCCTCCAAAAGTGACGGTGGGTAGCGAAGCTCGACGCTTGTAGGGTTCGAAACCAGAATCGACCGATGCCCAAGGGTTGTCTTGAAGCAGGGCGGTAGTTGAGTCGTTGGCATTAACGTTGCGGACCGAGTTGTTGTATCCAGGAGTAAATAATTCGCTCTGACCAGACATGGGTTGGTCGGTGGGTAGAGAGCCCCGTCGCAAATTGGAATTAAATATCGAAGGTGGCATATCAGGCATGATAGCACCATGATGTGGATCATGTGCGTCACCATTGATAGTCGAAGGCGTAGGGGTAGGGACTCGTCGTTTATCAAGTTCAGCTCTTACGGCCTGTTTACCCAATCTGAATTCCATCTCGTCGAGTGTCTTATCCCTCTTGATGGTAACTCCGTGCTCATCCATTTCCCAATCATTGGCATCATCCATCTTGTCGCCCTTCTGTCCGATACTGCTCCAGCGATTCTCGCCTGTTTCGACTAGTGACCATTTAGCCACTTTTCCAGCTGTCTCCATCAGAGCTCCAATCGCAGCACCCATTCCTGATTCTGATCCTTTCATGCCTCCTCTGTGTGTCTTCTTCCATCGACCGTATTCGTCTCCGCCGCTTCTCTTTCGCTTTTCCTTTCTACGTCGTCTTTTGCCTGGTAACGTGAACCAATCGTGTATATCGGTACCCATGATAAAGAATGCCAAAGTCATGGCCGTGATGGAAGCGACGAGCGAGAGGACAGTGAATCCAGGATCGTATTGCAGATAAAGTGATGGATACATTTCCATATCCTGCATGGGGTGATGGAGCGACAAGGAGTTGTTGAAGACGAAATGCATGGCGAAGGTCGATACTCCTCCGAAACAGATTCCAGCCGAGGTCAAGAGTAATCGGTTTCGCCATCCAGCATTGTTTGTCCGGCGTACGAGGAGTTCAAGTGTACAGAGCGATCCGACGAATGCGATGATGTAAGACAAGACGATGATTCCTGCTTTATATTTCTGGACGAGGATCACGTATCCGGTAGGAATAACCCATTTGCCATCATCGTCCAGAGCTGCTACGGCGAGAAGAGGATGGTCGCCACGGCTACCGCGGGGCGTCAAGAAGTGGGCGAGTTGGTGAGCGGCGGTCTGCAGCGTGACGGTGATGTTGGAAGTCGTGTCTGTAGAGTCCATGATGTCGGCGGACGTAAGCAAGGGGTGGGACGGATCTAAGGGCGGAAGAGGCGTCGAACCGACATATGGTAGACACAAAGAAAGGGCGAAAGTGATGGTCTTGAGATCAAGCCGAGTCCGAGTAGACGCAAGTGTATTGGTCGAAGTTCGTGATCGTCTAGGTCTCCTGGGCTGTATAGGAGTAGAAGTAGATGTAGAAGCAGAAGTAGAAGTGGATTGGGATTGTTTGAGTGTATCCATTTGAGAGCCTGTTCTGGATTAGCGCTCCATTCTATAGGCTCCATCCGTGACGCTCTCAAGGTGTGAATTTATCGGTAGAATGGTCTGTGCTTGCTAATTACCTTCCCAGACTCGACACAAACGGTAGAGTAATGGGGCGGGTCAAAGGTATTCGGGTCCCGAACAAAATAAAGACCATGTGATATCATTAAAGGGCGAAAGTGGAAGGAGGGGCGGGGTTGCTTATGATCGAAATAACTGAATCTCACTTACACTGTGTTTAGATTGTTCCTCCAGCAATTGTCTCTCCGCTACAAACGCGACTCCGTTCCGGGTTTGCTCACACACGTCGCCGGCGTCGTTCTTCTGATGATGACAAGTAATCGAGGCTAGCGTTACGATTGACGTGCTCGTAGTCAATGTATGTAAAGGAGTGTGGGATGCCGTGAAACCAATCTAGACAGCGTGGCAGTGTGCGTGTGTGTGTGTTGTGATCGGACGCTTTGACCTATGACGGTGTGGATCCTTCGTATTCTACCGAGCGAGAAGACTCCGCTGGGATTCCAGTATTGATGTACGAGTGAGCCGAGGTTGACGCGTTGGAGGTCCCTTGCAGAGGATGAAATATTGTGTGTTCCAGTTCCGAAGGTGATATGGACGACGTTTAGACTCGAACGAGTGTACTACAGTAACGGATAAGAGATGAGTAGGAGGTGATAGCTATGTGAATGGATTCAACCTCATCGTACCGGAAAGCGTACAGAAGCGGTAACGTTGAGTGTGCAGTTGAATTCAACTCAGTTGTACAAGCTTACAAGGCTAGAACTGTATCTATACCACTATTTGTAAGCTCCTCTCTTCATCCCCCTACACTCAATTTCGATCACTTCAACGGTCTGGGAGCCGGTCTGCCCTGATTTAGGATCTACTTGACAAGGGGTAAAGTCAGAGATCGTTCTTGGCATGACAGTTCGGCTTCTGCAAATGGCCGTACCACCGTTCAGGGAATTAGAGTACAGAAAGTCTGATATATCCTGAATGATCGATATTCCAGCCTTCGCCACCGATTGAACCCTGAAACAAGCTGACCGCCGCTTGCTAGAGTTACAGGTAGAATGCATGCAATAAACGGAGAACAAGGAGTGACTCTGCGTGAGAGAATTGGGTTGTAGAGTGGTCCGTGAACCTAGATTACAAGGAGCGTACCAAGAGTGATCAGACCCATAACGGCACCAGCGACATCCAAGCGCAGAGCGGTCGTGCTGGACCCAGCGTTCGGCGTCTGAGTGGCGGAAGCAGCTCCGGAGGACGCACTGCTGGCGCCCGAGCCTGATCCTGAGCCACTAGCAGAGGGACTTGCGGTACCACTTGAGGTAGCACTGGCTGATCCACTCATACTGGAGCTAGATCCAGTTGAGGAGGAACCACCTCCAAGTCCAGCAAGCGAGTATCCCATCTTGGTCCAGCTTGCGCCGGAGGCGACTTGATAATTCGAGATCGCACCTGCAATGTAGTAGATATCACCGTTTGATGCGACTTGAACGACATCCGAAGGTGAGGCGGCGTAGGCGGCTTGGGTGTCTTTGTCGGAAGGAGCGGGTAGGATCTGGGTAGAGTTGATGAGATCGGTCGCGTATGGTGCACCATCAGTTGAAGCGTAATCCCCTGGGTTGGTCCAGTGTGAGACGAGATAAGTGTTGGAGAAGTCGTCGGGGATGAAGATCATCTGGGATCCGGCCTGCATGTCAGCAACTGTCTGCCAAGGAAGCGAAATGGGCGTACGTTGTTTTGAGCGTCGGGAACGCTGACGGCTTGACCAGCGGTATCGGGGAAGGCAGATCCACCGCCAACGGTAGGGTATGCCTGAGCTTCTGGCTGGAAGTATGCGTCTAACATGAGCGCCCATCCACAAAACAAGTAAGAGGCATACAGTGAATGACAAAGACATCAGCTGATCCAGCAGCTGTGCTAGGTACACCAAAGAAGTCTGAAATTAGCATATCGTCCCTCGACCCCCTGTGATGCCTCACTGATATGATTACTAGCCTGCGCCATAGTAGTCTGGTAGCTACTAGCATCGAAGCTAGGATCGTTGACAGCCTCCCAAACGACCGCGTTTCCACTAGCAGACTTGGTAACAGTGCTCATATCAAGCTGATACATACCCCCTCCACCGGTAGGTAGCGTAAAGAAGACATTGGTGTCATGATCGAGAACCGACCCGGATCGAGTACCAAGGTTTGAAGGAGCCGAAGAACTGGATTGGGTAGACCATGCGTCGCCTGCGAAATCGTAGATATAGACTGCCTGGATTGTCAACGGGAAACACAAGGTCAAAGGCCGTGCGAGAACAAGGGGGGAGGGACTTACGCTTAGATCGCTTGAATCGGCCCCGAGCACATACATGGCATTGTTAGATTGCGATAGAAAGCATTGGGTGGAGTTGCCGGACCATGGTCTACATATCAGCCGAGCTGGACGCGCAGCTCAGTTATGGATCGGGGTACTTACGGTCGACCAGAAGTCGTTAGATTCTGTGGACTAGGTGCTACTAATCAGCATTCCGCGTCCCTGTCTTCTGTAATGATTGCGAAGGGTCCTACATCCCCATGAGCCACTGCCACCAAGCTTGACATCCTCACTACCTCCAAAAGCGTACAGACTCCATTCAGCATCGAATTGAACACATGGTACAGCCCCGGCACCAGCGATGAACGGTAGTGCGGCGAGAACAGTCTTTTTGCTTGATCGGCTGAACATTCTGGAGTGATTCTACACGGATTTAACGAGTAAAGGTAGATGACAAGGGTTGTTGACGGAAAAAAGTGACTTTGTGTGGCTTTGTTCGAGAATAGCTTGCTGTGCTGCGATCTTGGAAACCGCCAAGGGGACGCGTAGAGCATAGTTTACCCGGTTCAACCGGGCCTGGATCAGATTGAAATATAGGCGTGAATGGAAACAGTTGGTGGCAAGGCGCCAGAGAATGTTACGTGCCGAGTTCTGAGCTTGACTATCTTGACAGTATTTGTACATTATCGACAGGAATCTAGCTCAAACCACCAATATGGCAGACTTCAACGCTATCGCAAAGCAGTTCACTGGTGCGTCTATCACAGCTGATGTGTTCCCATCCAGCAAGACTATCGCTGATGACTAGACTTCTACTACAACACTTTCGATGGTGACCGTGCCCAGCTCGCTGGTGTATACGTGAGTGCAGCCTCGACGTGTATGAGGTGCTGATGAGCTAGAGGGACCAATCAATGTTGACTTGGGAGAACACACCTATGCAGGGTACTGCCGCTATCATGGAGAAGCTCCAGGTGGGATAATACCTTTCTAGCTTTCAAGCTGTCCGGCATGGTACGGCAGCTGATACTGCAGGGACTACCATTCGCTAAGGTCGTCCACAAGGTCTTGACTCTCGATGCTCAACCAGCAAGCTCCACCATCGCCTCTATTATGGTCCTAGTGACTGGACAATTATTGGTGGATGACGGACAAAACGTATTGCAGTACTCGCAGATGTTCCATGTGAGTTCCTTCACCAACCGTCTGCGGACAAGCATAGAGTAAGCGCTTATAATAGCTCGTTCCAGAAGGACAGGGATACTTTGTCCAGAACGATGTTTTCCGATTGTAAGTTCACGTTCTCCGATGACTTGGCTGACAATATAGGGTTTACGGATAAATGTACATATGTCTCGCGGTAGATGTCATATACAGAGGGGACGATGGTGATTACGTTTAATGCATTTATCAAGTTCACCATTCCAAGCAGTCAAGTATAATACAAGCGAGTCAATCAATATTACTCCAGGTCGTTCCCTCCGCCCAGCCTTCTCGCTCACTGTTCATCATGAGCACCCGCCAGCCTATCCTGTCTCCACTTTTCACACCATTCAGCTATCCTCCTTACGTTCTCCTCGACTTCAGCGTCGCCCTCTCCATCGCTTTGTAGCTCCACGATGATTTCTTCGGCATATGATTCTCGTGATTCGGTAAGGCAAGTTTGCATGATCTCCGCCGTGATGTTCTCTTCCATCTTTGCTGGTGGGTAATTGCTGTTTGTCAGTCCGCGTTCTATCTGACACCCGGTCGGGCGTGAGAGAGAGAATGGGACTGGGGCTCACCGTTCTGTTAATCTCGAATGTAAGACTCCATTGTCGCAGCGTAAGACTACTACCAAATCTATCCATCTCTCGGGAAATAGTGAAGGATCATGATGATCAATTACGAAGCCTATGTATCAGCCATATACTCATCTCGCATGTTTCGCGGTTCAATGAGCGCTCGCAAACGTACCATGAGGAGCAGCCGCATCTTCCGGATTAACGACCTCTTCCATATAATCCAGTAAACGATCTTCGTCAATGGTCCAGCTCTCCCACTCTTTGTCCCAGCCCTCGTGGAATCCATGACTTTTGACTAGATCTCCAACATTGAGGTGTTCAAGGGGAGAGGGTGTGTCCTGGGCATTTTGGGTCAAGAGGGTCGAGTGGAGGGTCTTGCCTGCTCCCGGTGTTCCTGGCCATTAGCTTTGTTACTGCACACTGACAAGGATAACATACCGGTGATAAGGATAATGGGGTGCTGACGCTGGTGATGTGTAGTCATAATGCTTGTAACAAATGGGACAGACGATACATAGAGCGGACAAGCCAAAAATCTCGAATCCAGGGGCAGGGTAGCGGGGCACCAAGAGGTAGGAACATCTCGAGCCGATAAGAGAACTCTTGACTGTTGACTATACATCCTCGTCTTCAGCTCTGAGGAAGGTCAACAATGCTCAGGTCGTGTGCGAGACCACTGAGATCTGTCAGTGAAAGGTCCGCCGCAAGTCGGAGATCGTATACCGCTTCTGCCCTTTCTGAGATCAAGCAGAAATGGGTATGTCACCCCATTATCTTTCCGCTTGTACTACTGAAGATCAGAACGACCGCCTAGTCTTCTCAGAAGAGGTCGAGCATGCTCTCAATAGCAATGAGCCAATAGTGGCGCTTGAAACTGCGATTGTCACTCATGGTACGCCCTACCCTGCATCCATCGCGCAATGTTGACAACCAGGAATGCCCCACCCCAGGAATTACGAGACTGCTCAATCAGTTGAACAGATCCTTCGCTCTCGCTCAATCACCCCAGCCACCATAGCTTTGATCTCGGGAAAGATCCATATAGGTCTCTCAGATTCCACACTCGCCTCCATATCTGACCCTTCTTTCAAGAGTGTCAAGGTATCAAGACGGGATCTAGCGCCGGTATTGAGTCTGGACGGGAACGGAGGAACGACAGTCGCTGGGACAATGTATATAGCTCAGAGCGTCGGAATACCATTGTTCGTCACAGGGGGTATTGGGGGCGTACATCGTGGAGCCGAATCTAGTTCGTCCCTTTCCGCGCACAATCAGAGGCAGGGCTGATGCCAGGTATGGATATTTCGGCAGATCTGATTGAACTGGGAAGAACGCCAATGGGAGTCATTTGCGCCGGAGCTAAGAGTATTCTCGATATTCCGAGGACTTTAGAGGTCCTAGAGACGCAAGGAGTATGCGTGGCTTCGTACGGTCAGAAGGAGTTCCCAGCTTTCTACACGCCCTCTTCGGGAGCCATGGTGAGTTGTCAAGTACACAAGACACGATTTCGAGCTGAAGAAAAGGCTCCATGGAGAGTAGACGACCCGTCTTCCGCGGCCAAGCTGATACGTGCGTCCATCCTACATCCGGGCTGATGTCAGATACCGGCCTGAACTTGCCCAACCCACTCGCTACACTCCTAGCTGTTCCCCCACCTCCTTCGAAGACCGGCGATAAAGTACAAGAAGCTGTAGAGCAAGCTGTCAAAGAGAGTAAAGAACAGGGGATCGATAAGAGGGGTAAAGAAGCTACTCCGTGGTTATTGAAACGGGTCGGTGAATTGACTGGTGGATCCGCACTGGAACTGAGTAAGTCGTCCTTCTTGTCCATTTACTGTTTACTGTAGTGCAGGAGCTGACTCCTTTCAGATATCAAGTTGATTGAAAATAATGCCAAAGTAGGGGCGGAGGTAGCTTTGGCCATGGCAAAACTCAGACAGTCCAGTGCACATGCATCCTCATCGAACTATTACCCTGGGTCCGGCCTTGGCTCGGGCGAATCTGAGCTATCCCACTCTGCATCAAGCGGCTCGAGGGATTCTAGAACAGCCGAATTAGTATCAAAGCCGCCTACGGTTCAAGTATTTGGATCGGCTGCTATCGATATCACTACCCGCCCCTCTATCCCACTTCAACCTCGAACCACAGCGCCCGGATCAATCCTGTTGACTCCAGGCGGCGTTGGGCGGAATATAGCAGAAGCCGCTCAAAACCTCTTATCTCCCGGATCGGTTCAGCTCGTGTCGGCAGTCGGGAACCAAGGTGAAGGTGTGGACGGGTTTGGGAAAGTTTTGAAGCTCGAAATGGAGGGTAATGGGATGAGGACTGATGGATTGATCGAGATGGAAGGTAGGACGGCGGGATGTACATTGTCTCTAGGCATGGAGGGGGATCTCAATGATGGCGTGGCTGATATGGGGATCATTGAGGGCTTGACTCCTGATCTTGTACCTCACACCTGTTTTGTCGGATCACGAAGTGAGAAGCTGACGAGAAGGTGGAACAAGCGATCCGGAGGGGGAACCCAAAGATGGTGGTATTCGACTGTAACATTCTCCCCAATTCCATCACTACCCTCTTGAAGACTTGTACAGAACTCGTAATACCAAGTACATTCCTTCCCCCGCCCATCGTCCGCTCAAGCTGATAAGTAGCGTTTTGCGATCCTACCTCGACTCCTAAATTACCTCGCTTACTCGCCGCCTTAGATCCTTCTCGACCAATCACACATCTCTCACCCAACCTCCTCGAACTCGATTTACTTCACTCATGCCTACCTACCCTACCTGACGACGTGCAGACAGAGTCATGGAACCGTATAAATTCGTACAACCTTTTAGCTGATTTCCGAGCCAAATCAGAGACTTGGACCGCCAAGGCGAAAGGAAGAGGATGGATGGCTGAACAGGGCGTGATCCAAAAGGCAATTGGGTTACTGCCGTTCGTAGAGGACTTGTGGATCAAATGCGGCAGTCTCGGGGTTGTGAGGGTTCATATCACTTCAGACAAGGGGGGACCTGGGGAACTGAGGCATTCTCTACCTAACGGGAGGGTGTTGAGGGTCAAACATTTCTCACCGTTGACCATTAAAGAGGAAGAAGTGGTCAGTACGACCGGAGCTGGAGACACATTGGTCGGTGGTCTTGTTGCTGGTCTTCTAAGCGGAGAAGACGAGGAAGTCTGGGTGGAAAGGGCATTAGAAAGGGTTAAAAGGACCATGATGTCTCACCGAGCAGTCGCATGATTTGTACCACTATATATACCTCATCGTAATGATTTGCATCGCATACAATCTTGTCCTAGTTCTCCACATCACTCTCTTCAATCTATTGTCAGCGCCAGAAAGCGTGAGATCACTTACATCACTTTCGTTCGCCTTCTTCACACCCGTCCTACCCTCTGTTCCTTTCTTGGATGCGAGCCTCCTAGCTGGATTATCGGGGAATAAAGTTTCCATACCAGAAACATCCTTCTTGGTAGCACTGAACCCTTTCTTGTCTCCAATAGCGGATCTGCCATTAGCAAGTGCACCACTCGATGATAAGTGTATAAAGGAATATACTCAGCCCAGTAAAGCAAAGCCTGACCAACACTTGGTTCTTCATCGCTAAACGCCTTGATCTTTGAAACAAATCCATGTGATTTGTTCTCGTCGAAAGTACCAAATACCCATCGTTGATAATCGGTCAAAACGTAGTATTTACATCCTAATCGCTCACAAGCACCCCATGATCGAGACCAGTACCATGATGCTTTGGATTTAGTGTTGTAGTTGTACGGTCCCTGCTGTGTCAGCTGGACGGACTGAATTGAGCCCAGAAGACAACGAACCGTGACTACGTATTCGTCCCAATCGGCTTGGGTGAATGCTGAAGAGTTGATGGTCCTGACAACCATCTTGACCTCCTCTGTACCTTGTTTGACAAGTAGGAACTCTCCAGAACCTTTACTGTCAGCTGACCCTTATTGCGACGAGAATAGACGTGCCCAAGGGGGATTTACTAAACTTCCATACCCATCCTGCTACATCTTCTGAAGTCTGGACTTCTAGTTCTTCCCCACCGTCCTGACATCAGCATCAGTGTAATTCTCAAGTCATCAGTCCGAAAGACAACTCACACTCTCGTAGCCTGCAGCATCAAGAGCTTTTGCCCCTCCTGGACCAAGCTGAGTATCTTCCTTGTCTGCGTCCAATGCGGTCAAGACAGACGATACGGCAGCCAAAGGCAATGTAGAGAGGGCTGTGCGTCAGTCAAATTACACCACACATTCTAAATCGCGTTGGTCTGAACATACAGGTTTGCAAGTCCGAGGGCGATTTGATCACGGAAGGCAACTTGGAAATAACCTGGACAATCTTGGGGTACTTGTGCTTAGGGTGAGGTTGAATAGCTTCTTTAGGTACTTCTTCCTCGAAGTCTATTGTAAGCGTCTTTCATGCATAGGTTCTGAGCAGAACACTATACGCACACTTAGTGACCCTCTCATTGAGATCATCAATGACCTCTACACCTTTCAAACTACCCTCCCAGCTTGCTCGGGGTCCAGTCCCGCCGGTTCCAGGGGGATATTGCTCCCTAATCTGAGGAAGAGGCTTGGCCAGATACTTTTGTACTTCGAACGGTGGTTGAGGCATGTTGATGATTGATCTGTGTACGGGAGATGGGAACGTTGTTGAGTAACCACTTATGTTAACTGGTCATCATTCCCAAGTGATCGACACCGGACAACGTCGGGTGTGTCCGTAGCCGGCCTAATTCCGACTAATTCCTATATCCATACAGCGACTTCTTCCTTGTCTCTCAGCAAGCCCTCAACAGCTCTAGGCTCGCGAGAGGCTCGTCTGGATATCTCTACGCCATTGCTAGGCTGGTTCTGGATCTGGTGCTTACAGCAATCTGCATCGATTAATATGCCAGTGGGATATGTGGGTGCTCCACATGACCAGTTGACTTCTCGTAAGCGAGATAAAAGTCGCAAGCCCGTCAAAGAACTGTTATCTACACGTCTCACATGTCCACCTGCATTTTCAGACAGACACTCGTCCTCGGACGGGCGAGCTCCTCTCGTACACAGCTCCCTGCTCTAATGAGCATAGCCAAGAAGTCATACGCATCCTCAGCTTCACAAACATGGGATGCAAAACCCATCGACCTATCTTATGATCTCGTCGAACCAGCCAAGCCAAGTGGGGAGAGTAAAGGGCAGAGTCTAGTCATCTGTCATGGACTGTTGTATGTCCTTTCCGCTCCATGGAGCTAACCATGAGTGTACGAGTGTAGCTGAGATCTTAGCGGCTCAAAGCAGAATTGGAGATCATTAGCGAAAATGTTCGCACAGAAACTAGGGATGCCAGTCTACACTCTGGTGAATTCCGTCCCTCTAAGTGTTGTCCTGTAACGGTGAAGCTGATTTGTAGGATCTACGGAACCACGGTCACTCACCTCATGCCGAACCTCATACCTATACAGCGATGGCCCTGGATTTGGCGGAATTCATGAAGCAAAGAGGTTTATCTTCTGGAGTAAACCTTGTCGGACATAGCATGTATGCTTTCTTTCCTTCGACTATGGGGATGGTCAGGAGCTAATCTTAAGGGGAGGGAAAGCAGTAATGGCCTATGCCCTCAATAAGGATCTGAATACGCCTTTGAGGAGTCTGGTCAGTGTTGACATGAGCCCAGCGGTAGGCAAGATCTCGCCAGAGTGAGTCATTCGCCGCCGGAGTGATCAAGGTTGACTGACAACAGATTCGCATCATACGCCGAATGTATGCTGGAAGTCGAGAATGCTCAAGTCAAGACGAAAGCCGAAGCGGACAAGATTCTCCAGAAAGTAGAACCTGTACGATTACCTCTCCTAGGCATTTCACACAAGCTGACGTGTAGATGCTCCCAACCCGTCAATTTCTTCTCACCAATACTCGAACATCACCCTCTGGTCACCTCACATTCCGGATACCGTTGCAATTGCTGCACGACGCCATACCTCATATTGGCGATTTCCCCTACGCGCCCTCTAGCGTTACGTGGGATGGTCCCACGATGTTCATGAAGGGTGAACATTCTAAATACCTGAATAAACATAATATTCCCATTGCCAAGGGATTCTTCCCCAATATGAGGTTGGAAGTGCTCGAAACTGGACATTGGGTACATGCCGAGAAACCTGCGCAAACTGTCGGTCTAATCGATGACTTTGTAAGGGGTGTACGGGATTAGCTTAGATGCCGAAGTCCGACCTGTTGATTATACATGAAACTAGCATTATGCATACAGGTATCAAACCCCTAGCTAATATTTGCTTTTCTCAACTAATCAATCATTATGTACAAGCAGCCAGAGATATACGAGCCGTCTGAGTGATGACTCTCAGATCCGAGCTCGACTCTGAGGTGCTGCTGTTGGCTGTGCCCCTATAATTACGAAAAACCCATGCCCATAAGTAGGTGTATAGTCTGCCATGGCGAAACTTGCGTCTGAGGCTATTGATAAAGTGGGGGAGCCATACGATCCAGCTCCCACTCCAGTTGGTATACCGCCTTGATACATTTTGCCCGTATTAGATAGATAAGGGATATATGAAGATATGAGAAATATGGATTAGGACGGTAGATTGAAATGAGTAGGGAACAAGAGGGACTGGGGTTTATCTCATTCCAAATCGAATTGGCGATCGACACAGGGACTCGATCGTGGCCACTCATACTCACTCAAAGGTGTCAAGTGGAGCCGTTGTATAAAGAACCGAGATAGTGAGGACAAAGGTCAACATGTGTGCTTTCGTTAGAATGATGGGGAGGGGCGGAAGAACATGGTTCTTAAACATACACAAAAAGACACATTCGAGAGGCACCAGTCCGAAGCGGACGCCCTTTGTCACAGTGATTGAATAAAAGGCGAAAGGATTCCTTTCGGGCCGGATTGACCTGTTCCTGAAAAGTTTTAGAGATTCCTGTCAACGTCCAAGAGGTGCTATGACAATGGTCAGAATTATCAGACACGGATAATGAGTATTCCCTCCACCGGGATCCCTCCTTTCTGATCTTGATGCTTCATTGGAAGATCCGAGCTGGTTGTCTGGACAACCGATTGAGCCTCTGGTGACTGTGGTAGTGTATGTAACGTATATCCGGACTTCGTCATCAGTCGTCCGATTCGTACAATCACCGCCGGCTTGCGCGACCTCTGAGCGGATCGCCGAATCGTCCGGTCCGCAAGGGATCTTCCTTGCGGCTGGACTTGCTCCCCGAAGAGACAGCAATCCCGGTCACACGGCGGCTGCATCGCCGAGACACGGCTTGAGAAAGGTGGAGCTATGCATGTCGTCGTAGATCGTTTCGTGCCGGTCCCTCTTGTGCAGAGGAAGCACAGCCTAGCAATAAAAAAGTTAGGTAATAGCAGTATTTACCCTGAAAATGGCGAAACGTCCAAACATCACCGCAATCCTTCAAAGTCACTACATTCACTTCAAGTCGATAATTTCATCGCCCACTGTTACACCTCATCAACAGATCAAACCATATCGACTGCGCAGTGGACCTCAACTAGCATGTGTGAGTACCTCTCTTCCAATTTAGCGTCGAGATACCCCGTGTTTCATGTTTTCAGAACTGTCAAATGGGCAGTATCGCTTCACTAGTTATGCCATAACCCTGGACACCCTTTTTCGAGATGACTGCAACAACCTCCCTTATCTCGCCTCAGCTACCATCCCTTTTCATCCTCCTATCCCTGGTAGGGAGTTACCCGAGATCCACGTTTCGTTCACACAGCTTCTTGTGCATGTTCGCGTTGTTGCTTTCCGCAACTTAACACCGTACCCATCTACTCCACCCCATTACCACATTTCAGAAGGCACTGCGAAAATAGATCAATTCCTTTATTAAGGGTCTTGGCTCTACGTCTTGCATTCATATCCGTATCTCTAGTCCTCAACATAAACTGTATCCATAGTCCCAGATTCCGCGTCAACAACCATATCAAGAATCCCTCGCTGACATGTCTTCCTCTTCGGCTCGACCGACATCATCTGCCTCTCCCTCATCTTCCGCATCAACAGCCTCCTCCGAATCTATCGCACAGTCAAGCTCGGCCGCCGCCTCCTCCTCTTCTTCGGTAGCGGCATCCTCATCGTCTGCGGTCGCCTCTTCATCTGCCGCTGAATCATCTTCCGCTTCAGCCGAACCATCTTCTTCGGCCGCAGCTTCGTCTTCCTCGTCCGCTGCTGCGTCTTCGTCCGCAGCAGCCAGCTCGTCCGCCGCCGACTCATCGTCAATTGCGGAATCCAGCTCGCTATCTGCTTCGGCCTCCGAGTCGAGCAGCATCGCAGCTTCAGTCAGCGCTAGCGAAAGTCTCAGTGCTAGCTTGAGTGCTAGTCTGAGTGCTAGCGAGAGCGCGAGCGCTGCTGCATCATCGTCATCAGCTGCCGCTTCCTCGTCTTCTTCGCTTGGTGTCTCGACAAGTTTCGTTCAGGTGACCGAGACCATCAGCGGGTCGACCTCAGTCGGTTCTTCTGCTAGTGGTGTCACCACTGGTGCAGCTCAGTTGAATGGTGGAAGTAAAACCAGTAAGTCTAGCTCAGTGGAACCATGAGGCCATGCTGATCCCTAGACACTGGAGCCATTGCCGGTGGTGTGGTTGGTGGTGTCCTCGGTCTCGCTGCTCTAATCGGTCTACTGGCCTGGTTCCTACTCAAGAGACGCAAGTCCAAGCAGCACGCCTTTGACGAAAAGACAGTGAGTCGACTCGGTGCTTTTGGAATTGTGGATCTGACAAACAGTTCGACCCTCGACATTCCACACATGACCCTCTAGACCTCCTCGCGCCCTCTGTACCTGACATGGGATCAGGAGCCGCCGCAGGACATGTCGGTGGAAATACCGCCGCTACAAACGTCGATCCCTTCCCCTACGACCCTTCGGCTGGCGCCGGAAACTCATACGCTTACGACCCATACTCTGGACAACCTTCTATGGATATGCCGGATGCTCGCAACTATACTGCTGGAGCAGGTGGTTATCCATCATATGGAGGTGGAGAAGGTGGGTACGGCGCTGCTGCTGCTCTAGGTGCTGGTGCCGCTGGTGTCGGTGCAGCGGGCTATGCTGCAGGACGTGGATACAATCCTCAGAGCAATACCGACTATTCTCAATACTCGACTTCGGATGGTGGCCATGGACAGACTTCACCACCCATGACTGCCGCTCAGGCAAAGCAGCGCGAAGCAGCAAACGAGCGTGCTAGGAATAGGATGTCACCACAATACGGCAACTACGGTGGGCAGCAGCCGTACGGTCATGGCGAGGCGGGAGGAAGTGGATCGCCAGAAGAGGATCCCGCGAACAGGAGACAAAGTCAGGCCTACAGTGAGGGCAGATCCACAGTGTACCAGCACACTGATTATGGATCGGCGCATGACGGCACGGAAGAGATAGCGGATGCTCCACCGGAGATCCCTCCAAAGTGAGTCCAACTTGCATCAACGATGGAAATGATAGCTGACTTCCAGTTATCACTCGATTAGAAACTAAATGACTAGTCTTGAATCTTGATTCGTCTGGTACGATCTGAACTGTCTTGCTAGAAATGTATACATAGTGCAATTATATAGTACACGCATTCTTGATGGATATACTGCTTTTCAAGTAGATGCGCAACGGCTTGAAATAAAACCAGTCGGCGTGATCTCGCCAGATCTCTCGCTAGATGACTTGTCGTCTTCACATACACACTAACAAACGGCATTCTTGCTAGACTGACATCATTTTTTCGCCCCGCTGAGATGGCATATCCTTCCATCATTTCACAGCCTGGTGCGTCGCACTCTCCAGCTACGTCGGACATCATTGATCATCTAGGTTCAGCAGACCGCAACTACTCGCCTATTTCCGAAGCACTCAGACCATGGATCACCGAGTCAACCGCATCCTCCTCTTCCGCCTCTGCTCCGTCGTCGGAGCTCTCGGCTTCGAATACACCTCGGCCTCGTGCTAGGATACTAGAGATTGGAAGCTACCCATACGCGCACATCAAACGATTCGCGGAAGCGTTTGGGGAGGTGCATTGGTATGGTTCTGGAAGGGATGAGTGGGAAGTCAAGTCAGTCGTGCGCAAGTCGATGCTCATCGATTGCCGAGCTCATCCTACAGCGAGATCATATCACAGGGGAACACTCTTGATAATCTACACGAGCCTTTCCTGCTCGATATAGCGAAAGACGAGGACTGGGCATCGTTGCGAACTGAGGTTCAGAGCCAGATTCCCCACCGCGGTCAGACCGGGACTTTCAATGGGGTCGTCATGTGTGAGTTGGCCCATGCAGAAAATGACTGATGGGATAGTGAATATCGTGCATTGTTGTCCAGAGGGCACGCCCGAACATGTATTTCGACAACTTGCCCTTGCCGACGAGGGAGCACAGCTGCTTAGACGAGGAGCTTGGATAGCAGTCTACGGTCCGTACTTGGCTGACGACGGGTCTTACAAATCTCCGGGGGATGAGGAGGTCAGTTTACTCGGTCAACGCGAGAGGGTCAAGGCTGATGCGCAGTTCGATAAAAGCTATATCAAAGCGAATGATCCGGATTTGGGTCTCAGAACAGTCGATTCTATCACTGCTTATGCGAATAAATGGGGGTTTGAAGAGGTAGAGAGAAGGGAGATGCCAAAGGGGAACATGTGGGTTGTATGGCGCTTGGTCGCCTAGACAACGCCGGACGCTTCCTTCGCTCCTGTCTCATTGGCATGGAGGAGCTCATCATCTGCATAGTGGTGTCATCCTGACGTCTGTAAAGTTCTCGTATGCATGCAAAGTATATGAATGCAAGGTGTAATCACATGTTCTAGTCAGGTTCAGGGTCTGAGACTGGCCATTACCAGTTGTCGCCGTAACACGTTTGTCCCCCTTGCTATATCATTCACTCGACCACACGGTACACGGTACACACTACACCAATTCAAACAATAACAACAAAGCGATATACACGAGCACAGTATAATAAATACTCCAGCAAATCCCAACAAGCCGCTCAGTATATACATCGAAACAACAACCAGCGTCAGTCGTGAACGGCGCTTGACCTTCACGCCTTCTACCCCTCGACCTTCCATCATCAAATGCCCGACGATGACCGACATGCCTCTTCTTCGCCGCCTAGTAGGAACAGTATGATAGTGGACGCGCCCACACCCGAAGCGGAAGCTGGGCCGAGTCGGATCCGCTCCTCATCGCACACCACGGACCCCATGTCTGGCCCGGACCCAGATACAGATAATACGCCCGCTCGTCCCGCTTCACCATCCAATACCCTTCCGATCAAATCAGATGGAGCCGTCAGCGATTCAATGTCGGAAAGCAAGGAAGAAGAGCCCGCCAGAGCGATGCCATATCTAGACCTGGCGACTTATTCTACCCAACAGCTTATAAGGATGCTCGCGTCTTTACTGCAACAGATAGCTTCGGCGAACGATCAGCTCCGGCCAGACGCTAACGATGATCAGGATGAAGAAGGAATGGGGGATGATCACAGTACGAGCAGTGGGACGAGATCAAGAGCCGATTCTAGGACCTCTAATTCACAACCACCTACTTCTACGGCTTCGCTCGGACAAGCACAATCACTCGTCAATCCCAATCTGAACCCAGCACATCCATCACCCACCACTGCTCTATTCTCCGAAGCAGACGCCGCTATCGCCCCTTCAATAGGCTTGAGACCAAAGGATCCAAGCAGGCGCCAATCGACATCACCCACCACCGGACGAGCCGAGACGTTATTCACAGCCTCGAAAACATCCCTCAATCATCGCTCATCTCTACTGTCATTCCACGCACGGCATATACCTTCCATCAGTGTCGAAGCTTATTTACTACGTATCCTAAAATACTGCCCAACGACCAATGAGGTGTTTCTCGGTCTACTGGTCTACTTTGACCGAATGAGTAGATTAGGTACGCCAGGTGGATTAGGAGGGATGACCACGAGTGGGAAAGGATTCGCTATTGATAGCTACAATGTCCATCGACTCGTCATTGCCGGTGTCACTGTTGCTTCAAAATTCTTCTCTGGTACGTCCCTCTTACTCCTATTCTGTTGGATTACACTGACGACCAGATGTGTTTTATACCAACTCGCGCTACGCGAAAGTAGGAGGTCTACCGCCCCATGAACTCAATCAACTCGAACTTCAATTCCTACTTCTGAACGACTTTAGGCTCGTGATCCCTTATGACGAAATGCAGCGTTATGCGAATCGATTATTGGCATATTGGGAAAACAAAGAGACGGAGGAGAACAATAGTAGTCTGAGCCATAGTGGAGTTGCACTACCCACTGGAGATCAGGTTCGACAAGCACAAGCCCTCGCCGCCACTACGCCTGTGAAGCCTGCCATGGCACCCAAGAGTGAGGAAGAAGACAAATCGACTGCGAAGAGTGACGAGACGACACCTTCGATACCGCAATCACAACCGCTGCAGGAGCCGGAATCAACAGATCGCGAGGAGAAGCCATTTAATCCCACCTCGTCACGTACTGTGTCTTTCGATCCCGCCGCGCCGACCAATGCACAAGCGCCCATGACGACCGCATAGAATGGAGGCAGGGGGGATGCGGAGGACACCACATTAGAGCTCGGCATAGTAGCACGTTATTGTTGCTGGTAATGACTGTCGTAGGAGGATTTTGGGATGCGGATACGACGACTCTCATGCATGTTCTCATCACGTAATACAAGTATTCTTTTCTCCTCTTCTTCTGCAGATAGGTCACTTTTACAGCCTACATTCTGAATACACCCCAGTCGCCCGAGTCGCCATCCGCTCCGATCTCGCCTCTCCCCCCCGGGCTAGCCGAAACTCTTGAAGCCCGTTCCTCAGCTGCCAGCTCAAGTCCGAGGCCGAGTACATCTCTCGTATCTGACGGTTCGATAATCCCGTCGTCCTGCTGATCAGTCACGACTTGAAGTATTGACGTACCCAAATTCTTGCTGTTGAATAAGTGGCCTCGCTCTGCGCTTCGATCTTTGTCCTCAGGTCCTTCCATCTATCTTCACCCTCCACTACTGGCTTGTTCTTTCCTGATACCGTCTGCATGACCGACGAAAGCTGATCTGGACCCATGACGCAGATCTTCGCATTTGGCCACATGAACAGGAATCTTGGTGAATACTGTCGATTAGCAAACGAGCCAAATTGTCGAAAGCAGACTGACTGCTCGTCCGCACATCCCATAATTACCAGCTCTGATTATCAGCTCTGAAACCTGTGATAGGTAGACATACCCGTAGCTCCCGCCAACGACTATCGTGAACTTGGGCACTTTAGCCCTCGCTACCGCTCTCACCATCTTGGCTCCATCTTTGGCTATACCTCCCCTCTCTGCCTTCTCACCAACCATGTACCCAGAGACATTCACCAAGAACACAAGTGGAATACCCCTCTGAGAGCAGAGTTGGATGAAATGAGTCGCTTTGAGTGCCGAGGGAGATAGTAAAACTCCCGCGTTGGCTACGATACCGACTGTATGGCCGTGTATCTCTGCGAAACCGGTAATGAGAGTCTTGCCGTATTCCGACTTGAATTCTCGGAACTCGGAACCGTCTACTAAGCGTGCAATGACTTCGCGCATGTTGAACTCTTGACGTGGATCGGCGGGCACGATTGAATTGAGCTCTGAACTAGGATACAAAGGTGGTTGGATGTTTTGTGGTCCAGAGTGTTTCTACCCGTCAGACCACTCCCGACCAGCCAGGTGACTTACAGTGACTGCGAGAGATTTCGGGGACGCCGCTCCTAGATCTTTCACTGCTTCCCTCGCGAGCCGGATAGCGTGGGCATCCGAGGTTGCCAAATGGTCTGCCACGCCCGAGACACCTGTATGCATCTCTCCTCCACCCAGTGTCTCTTCATCCACGACTTCTCCGGTAGCAGCTTTGACAAGTGGTGGACCAGCCAAGAAAATCCTGCCCTGATTCTTCACGATGATCACAACATCCGACATCGCCGGCATGTAGGCACCTCCGGCCACACTGATCCCATGGACGACCGAGATTTGAGGTATACCCATTCCAGACATTCGAGCCATGTTGTAAAATATACGACCGAAGTGATCGTGATCTGGGAATACCTCTGATTGGAATGGTAGGGCTGCTCCACCGGATTCGACCAAATATACACAAGGCAAGCGGTTCTCCAATGCAACTTCTTGGGCTCGAAGATGTTTCTTGACGGTTAGTGGGTAGTAGGCGCCACCCTTGACGGTGGGATCATTGGCGACTACCATGCACTTGCGCCCGGCTACCATTCCTGCTTGTTAGCGATTCGCGCTTCGCTCAACGATGTCGACACTCACCGATACCAGTGACGAGGCCCGCTCCTGGCAGAGGATCAGGGTAGACGTCATGTCCGGCTAGAGGGGACAGCTCCATGAAGGGGCTTCCGGCGTCCAACAAAGCGTCAACTCTGGCACTATCAGTATTCCACAAATATGGACCAAGCCAAAAGCTCACCTCTCTCTAGCTCCCAGCTTGCCTTTCCCTCTCGCTTTCCATCTTTCCAGCACAGCTGGTCCACCACCTTCACTAGCCTTCGTCCTGAGATCACTGAGACCTTTGATCAATTTCTCCATGCTCTCTCTATTTGTCTGGGATTCTGGAGACGATGCTCGCAGTGTGGTGGGAAGCGGGCGGGGCGTAACGAGTGGAGGAGGTGGTTGGGGAATGAGTGTGCGGTGACGAGGTACGAGGCATCTTGCATGGCTGTGGAGTCCTTGAATAGGTCTCAACTGTGGGAGCAAGGACACCATTTGAGCTGCTGTTGGCTCTGTTATGTGTTTTCGATAGGTCGACAGTACTTGAATGTGACCCCAACCTCCCCCACGCGCCGGTTATCATTTCGCCGAGTTCCGGCCGGTTAACATACCGGACCTTGCCACTAGAACTGGTCGTCTGAATATGTATGTATGCTGAGTATATGCATACAACTAGGCAGCTCGCGCTGCACTGGCAATTGGAAGTGAACGTCTACGATTGGTTAGACCCGAAAGACCTCCGCCAAAACCGATCCGCCTTGAATCGGTATGCACGAAATTATAAGCCTTTTTCCCCCCTTCTTCACCCAACAGACTGATCATTTCTTCCTTACTCAGTTCGACAAAGTCACTCAAACTCTCAATCTTGCCCATAACGTATTTGATCTGATTTCCCGATACTCCAGGGATGGCTCTTAGCATAGCTACTGCAGCTTCGTTTTCTATGCTGGGTCGTAATGCGTCTGATTCAGCAGCAGAGGAGCCCTTGAGTATGGCAGAAATCTCGTCGGGTTCGTCGTGATTGAGTTTCAGGTCTGCCAGGATTTTGACAGATTCGTGAGTTGATGATGACCAGATGATGCGGAGAGACGGGAAGTGAAGGGAGAGCAAGACGAGCTTTGACTGGAGTTCGAAGGAATCGGCTCGTTCCGGTTCATTGCGACCAGCGGATTCGCGGCGGGCATCTTCGCGCGTCTATTGTCAGCGGCTGTATGGGCTAAGACCCTTACTCTTAAGCTGAACTTGTCCTCTTCAAATTCGATCAGAAGGATACAAGTCTCGTAGTGGGCAGTCATGGCTTCGCATTGCGAGTGTCTGCTCATCAGCGCCACATATCATGAAGTGAAGACGAGAACTTGCAATCGACCGTTGATAAAACTCGATTCCAGATCGGGCAGAGCTTTCCTTTCGACACACATCTTTGGCGAGAGTATATAATCACCAACAGTCAAAGTAGCGGGGACCACCTTGATCCCACTATAGTCGATTAGGGAGGGTAGAACAGCTCCCATTTCTCGTATATCGACTATAATCTGGCGTCATCAGCCTTGAAATCTCCATGAAGCAAAACCACGAACTCTGCTCTCCTCGCCTGTCCCATCTCCACCAGCATTACGCGTCGAGTAAGTCGTCTTGGATCTCGTCACATTATCTCTCATCGGTGCTCGAGGGTTGTTGTTGAAGATTGGAATCACCATGCTCTATCTCGTCAGTAAACCTTATCGGAAAGTAGCTTACTGTTCTGTCATCAATAAGCTTCTTAAATGCCTCGGCCTCCCTATTGACAGTCGACAAGAATCGATCTTCCTCGAAGGAATTGGTATATGTCATTTGGTATACTCTCAGTGCGAGACCTGGATTACAATTTTTGTATACCTGCCATCAGCTTCGTGGTGGACGAAGGACTCACTTCTAGTCTTCTGATGAATGCAAGATTCGGTTCATACATTATGACGAATCTCGGTCGGAGCTCTTGCAGGAGTATATCGTCGTCTTCGCCTCCATAAGGCCTTATAATGACCGCATCTTCGGGAGCCATGAGACCATATGTCGAATCGAAATTTTCAGGCATGAGTCCAGCTTCCTCCATCCACCGCCGAGTGCTTGAGTCAAGGTCTTCTTCCTCTATCACACCTGCACGAGCTAGTAGTGATGTACTAGCGTCGATGAGTGCTGGGCCATCAGGCAAAGCCGCGCTAGACTGCCCGGTCTGTAACAGCGCAGGGAGATGTGGCTCGACTTCCGGCATGTCCTCCCCATCCTCGTCGTTGGCCTCGCCATTCCCACCACCAAAAGCCGAATGAGCCTTCATCATTGCTTCTTTGTGACCCCTATCATCAGCTCGTCGCCATTGGTATGACTTACATGTCTTCAGGCTGGCCTCTCCTTCCCACAGCCACAGCTCCCGCTCGCGTTCTGCGACGCTTGTAACTGGGCGTACCCCTTTTCCGCATTTGCTCTTCATTCTTCTTCTTCTCAATCTCACCCTTTGAACTGACTTCATCTCGGTGTAATTTGGCAGGGTTATCGAGACGTTCACCATTTTTCTCATGTTGCCAATTCGAGAGGAAGAGGGTTTCCATCATTTTTCGCCCTGCGTGAGGGCCGAAAGGTGGGTCGGTCTTCTCCATTGTTGTGAGATATTGACGGAGTTGTAAGCAGGTTCGATCAGATGCGGTCATAACCAGTACTATGTTTGTGCCAGGGTGGTCTGATGGATTAGTTAAAACACCTCATCTCGGGTGACAGACTTACCGGCATGACTTTCGGTCACCCTAGCTATCGTGTCCTCAACCTCCTTCAATACCTTGGCGAGAAGAGCCCATTTAGGTTGCTCCTCCAGAACGACCTCATGATCCTTCCGTAATCGCCTTCTGACGCTTGCCTCCAGATTGTCCTCCATCGCGAACGCTAATGGACGAAAGACAGGTGGGGCCACTTCTGACACCTCCTGCAATTCATCGCCATCCTCTTCATCCTGATCATCGTCGTCCGGTATACGCTGTGACTGCGGAATCGTCTGGGTCTGGGTCGCTATAGCATCCATCACATCACTTTCTTCGTTATTGCGCTCTGTGTCCTCTGCATCGCGCAAAGCCATCTCGTCCTCGTCAAAGTTGTCTATGGTCGGCACCGTACTGCCCTCTCCGTCTTCCGTGGCCTCGCTGTCCAATGTGAGTGACTTGCGCGAGACTCGTTTTTGTGAAGCCTCGACCAATAATGCTGCGGCCTTTGCGTTGAACCAATCGTGAACGTGTCGACCTGGTCCAATCGACATTTTCTCAGCCTTGAAATGCTGACGCTGTAGAGTGTTGATGTACGAAGCGAAAGTCGCTGAGTCATATTCTAGCAGCCAACTGGGAGGTCAGCCTATTATTGACCTAGAAGAACTGAACGAACGTATGTAGGTTTCGTAGCTCTGTAAGAGCGGCGACGTGTATTCTAGTCTTGGCTCCGACTTTGTGCCATACTGGCTTGAGGCGCATCCGAACTATCGTATCGAAGCTCTTGAACTGGGCGTTTCGGACATTGATGTCTTCTAAATCGAGGTTCTACTTGTCAGTCCCACATTCAGATCAGCTACTCGAGGGGCTAACCAGAGAATGATCCCTCTTCAACTCCACTAGCATTGCCTCCATACATTCGGTAATCGCTTCTTGGCATTGACGCATCGCATCAGTCATTGGCTGATACATCTCCACCACCTCAGCTTGTCTGGTTGCCATAGCCAGCTTGACGGCTTCGTTGTACCTTGTAATGAGCTCTCCGTCTAATTAATTACTGGGTTGGCCAACCTTGGCCAGATCATGACATTGGTCATGTTGAGATTGACAAGCATATCGCGCAAAGGTGACATCCCATGTGCGAACATCTCGGGTTCGTCGGAGAAAGCTTTACAGAAACCGCTCTACTCATTAGCTCATGGCGTTGCTAATGTCTTCAACAGATGCCTCTTACCTGATTCTCTCGACGGTAGAGCCGGATAGCAAATTCCTCTTGACTCCCATGAGATACTCTTGAACGTCAGTATGAGTCACGGCTGAGAGCTTACTTCTCGGCGTGTAAGATTACGAGTCCAGTAATTAACTTGGCCGGCACTGTACCCTCTACTCGTTAGCCCCATCTTACCTTCTGTGCAGGCATACGCACTTAAGAAGTCATTGACTAGGATCTTGCTCGTCACCGAGAACAATCCACCACCTCGATACATCTCCTCTCTGCATCTTAGCTTCGTCTACTTTTTAGCCTGAGACTTGACAGCTCACCGTTGTGTAATAGACATCTCATATGTCAAGATCCTGAAGCCAGGATCTCGAACACCCATGATCCCAAGCTCGTCTCCTATACCAGCTTCATCGCTCGGGCTTGCATTGACCTATCTTCAGCTGTGTCTATCAGTCCTCGCCGAATCACTCACAACGAGTACGAGGTCCTCTTTTCGATCGTAGGTCTTGAGTAGAGCACAGACTATCTATACATATCAGCCTCGAGTACTCCTGCACATGCCAAAGCTTACCCTCCGCATTCCAAGACCTTTCGCTAGAAGCAACAGATCATCTTTCTGTGGCCGACAGATTTCCCTGACTATCTGCTTGTGAAATGACAAGTAAGGGATATGTCGACGAGACATAGATGAGGAGGACATCTTGGCTGTCTTACGCCCAGCCTCTGACTGTTGCGCCTATACGATATTCTAGGTAAACGGTCACATACCGCACAAGTCAGCTCATCGATGACATCTTATCGGAAAGATCCGAATACTGGAATCTCAACATGGAATTTCACCGCGGAATGACTCTCTGCAATCGCACTTCTTACTGCCAAAAATGTTCGTTGTCAGAAGAACCATCACAGCCTCAAGCTCTACCTCGTTGAGACAGTTCAGTACCTCTCGAATCCTCCTGGCTCCTAATGCCTCACAATTGGAAGCAGCTCTCCGAGATGGCTTGAAGGCAGCTATGAAATCTAAAGATCGTCCCGCGGCCACTTGTATCAAGGTAGGCTGCCGACTTCTTGTCGCGACGACACGCTAACCAAACTAGACGGTCTTGGCTGATGTGACCAATGTCGCCAAGTCATCACCTGATCCAAGTGCACCAGCTACTCAAGAGAACGTCATCACAACTATCCGCAAAGCTATCGCTCAGAGGGTGAGTACAATAATTAGAAAATGTCGTGCTGAGTATCGGTAGACACAGGCAGCTGAATCATATGCTCCATCTTCACCTTCCGCTCATCCCGAAAACCACTCAGCTTTGATGTCCGAGATATCATTACTCAAATCATACCTACCTGCCTCGCCTTCGCCTGAATCAATTCAAGGCACCATCAAAGAAACGATAGAATCTCTAGAACAGAGCGTGAGGGATGGAAGAGGGGTAACAGGAGCTGTCATGAAGGAGTTGCAAAAGACGATGGGTGATGCTTGGAACGTCGTCGATAGAAAAGAAGTCGGCAAGTGGGTTGCAGAGGCGCTCAAGCGCTGAGTCGTATTTATCTTTGTACAGTGCATTTTTTGCTTGTGTCGGGGAGCTTGCCCGACATCCAATTATTGATTATATACAACGCAGTCCCCAAAATTTAATCTATCATAATATATATCTAGCCTCTTTTCCTGATCACTCAGTTTACGCGCTGAATCTTGACAGACGGTCCGCCGCTAGCGTCCGAAGCTCGTCTTTTACTCGAATGCAATCGAGTCTGGGTCTCACCCTTCTTTGCCGTTTTGTTCTCCACGCGAGTACTTGGTCCAGGCGTGCTGACGAGTGATGGTCCGGCCGAAACCCCTTCTGCCCTGTTGTCCGGTCGAGAAGCCGATTGATTGCCCAGAGCGGCCGCCTCCTGCTCTCTCTTCTTCTCCTTCTTCGATTTACGCTTCTTTTCGTTGCCTTCGGCAAACGGTGTCTTGGGCTTCATGTCCTGATGGTTCTGTTTTCGATTATCTAGCTTATGTTTCGTCTTCGGTCGCTGCTGCCTATAGTTTGGCGCTTTCCGCGGGGGCGGAGGTACCAACCCTCGATCACGATACTGTTTGATTTCTTTCCTCCTTTCTGCGATTCTGGCATTCTTCATATCCCTGATATCCTCATTGGCGATGATCTTCTGCCTCAACTTGTCCATATGTCGTAAAGATGATCCAATCATCTGAGGATGAGGTGGTTTGTCGGTGCCAAGCTTCTCGGATGCTTTTTCATGTTTGACCTCCCAATCTAGAAGATCTCCTAATAATTGTTGCTGAATCGGATCTCTGTTTCCGGCGGCTCGAGCGAAATATCGGGCGATCTCGATCTTGGACAGGGCGTTCCCTCGGAGCAAGAACGCTGGAAGATCGTAAGTGGAAGTAGGGTGATCCAAAGGGTATTGAGCGTTGACCGGTTCCGGGTCCTCGGCCATGAAATCGTCCTCGTACTCCTCTTCAGGATGATAAGGTTCATCGTCAGAGTGATTGACAATATCTCCAGTGACCGCAGCCTGTCTCGAAGGTGCTCGAACTGATCCCTGCATTTTCGAAGTAGAGACAACCTCGGGAAGTCGTGCTGTCTCATTTTTTGAGCCTTTGCGGGTATTTAGGGCAGCGGCGCCATTCGCTTTTGCAGCGACATGCTTTTGTCGGTTTGCTCGATCCGCTTCGCTGAATCCAGGACCATTAGCGCTGGTAGAGTTGAAAAAGTCGTCTGTGATATCCGCAGCCATGAACGGGTCCACTACCATCCTGACATCTCCACCCGCATCCGGTACATCCTCATACCTCGCGTGCTCGTCCCTTGCATCAAGTCCGCGAATGAGCATGCTGGCCGAGCTCAGTATGTCGCGTTCCTGCTCATTCAGCGAACTTCGCTCAGAGAGGTCCGCTAGCCAGGTAGACACTTCGATAGAGCTGAACGTACGCCAAGAATCCTCCCTTGTACCGTGGCTCGCTGGACGATTAGTCGAAAAAGAACGACTTTGACCATCAGACCGACCGCGATTGGCACCATTGAGCCGGTCCGAGGTGGTTCGGGAAGGATCAGGTTGAGGCGATACTGACACAGACAGGTTCGACATATCGTCGTTGAGATCTGTCGATGGTCGAGATGGCGAGTACCCGCGACGTCGTTCGGCTGGGACGGTATGACCGGGTGGATTGAGCCCATTTCGTCTGTTCGATTTCGAAGAGTGCGGAGCTGGAGACGATCGTGCCGAAGGCGAGGGGGCAACAAGACCATGTTCGAGGGGAATATCATACAGCTTCAAAGCCTCTTTGCCTTTATCGATCCACCGATTCAAAAGCTTGTCATCTTGAAACCAATGTGTAAAGCTTTCGTGCGTAGGGAGGCTGTCCAGGGCAGGAGCAATACCCGAAGCAGGTCCGTCGGGTGCCCCAAACCACATAGGATCGTCCGAAACCTTATCCGCACCTAGGTGGATATCCGGTTTCTTTAGGCCCCCAGCTCGGATCCAAGCAGGGATGTTTTCGCAAGAAGATGTAGCTTCCAAGATTCCGATGACGGCTAGTAAGATTTCGTCGCATTCTGCGCCAGTGTTGGATCGATCGTCATCAACAGCTCGATGTGAGGCCTGGTATGCGTCTCGGTCGTATTCGGGTAGTACAAGTTGATTCCATGGCTGATGGACTGCTTTTAAAGGCGAGTCATCGAGAAGCAAGATTGTTTCGAGCGGAAACCGTTTGAATCCAGTATCGGACTCGAAATGCGTCTCCACTTTACGTAGATCCTTTGTAGTCTGTGTTTTATGGGCTAGGATCAGAAAGCGCCTGGACAATCGTTGGCGAAGCTGCTCACAGTACTCTTGGTCACTCAGTCCCATCTTATCTCTCGCCCACACGCCAAGCACCTTTCCATCCTCGCTCAGATCCAATTCATCCTCATTCAGCTTATCTCCCCACAGCCCTTTGATATGCTCAGGATCAAAAGTCGATTCAAGCATAGTCCTCACATTATGCGGTTGCGCCGAACTCCACACAAAGACTTCCCAAGGTCTCGATGCGTTCCTATCCGCCAGCGGGCGATATAGATACTTGAAGAAACATCCAAGAAAGGGCCGCGGATATGAGGTCCTAGAATTCGAGCCGCCCTTGTTCCGATATATTAGCGTCCCGTTCAAATCCAGGACGAGCAGCTTTGATGCCAAGGCTACCGGATCTTCCTCTTCGTGGGGGATGAACGGGGCCGATAGCTCCATATATTCTTGATCAGGTAAGGGAATCTCGAAGACCGGCGCCGGAGATTGACGACTTCCACCGAACTGAGTGGGCAGAGGAGGAGGGTACGGTTGCTGTATAGGGGCGCGTGAATTGACGATTGGGTCACGCAGATGCAGTGGAACATATGAGCCATTGGGAGCTGGAGGAGAGCGAGTTGAAGTGGCCGAACGATCTCTTTGAGCCGTAGACGAAGATTGTCGTTGGGGTCGATGCGACTCGGTAGGTTGCCAGGAGGGTCCTGCCCGAGCGTTGTAGCTGCCATGCCCGATTGGCCCATCAGAGGAGTCGCCTAGATATGCTCGCTGTCCTGAGTAGCCGCTATAAGAAGGTCCTGGTCGGTAATCGCGATCGTCACGGTACCCTCCTGGACTCTGATATTGTCGATCATTGGGCGCTCGCCAAGTATTGTCGTGGTTATAAGGTACAGGAGGGCGTGGTGGTAAGGTCGCTCGAGGTCCGCTTGGAGGTATCGCTGGACGTTCCGGATCTATAGGATGTCTCCTTGGTCTTGTTGACATGGCGGGTCGCAAGCGTGTAGCCGGGCGGTAACTCATACAAGATACAATAGTGTCAGCCATCATCAACAAAGGTAAATGGATATGGGATTTATTGTCGGCTTATGTAATGAGAGCACGTGGCTTTCCCCTTCATGCATCCTCCATTCAACCTCAACTCCTGTCGTTCAAGGACCCCAAGAGATAGCAGGTGATCAATGATCAAGTACCTTCCTAAAACCTCACAAGTGTACATTAGCCTCCTGAAATGGCTTTACCAATCTTCCTGCGGCCGCTCCTACTGATCAGCCATTACTACCGACGACTGACCCGTGTTCTTACCGGATGGCTGGAACAGAGCAATGACCAGTATGTTCGCTTCTACTTCCGAGAGTGAAAGCTGATGCTAGGCTCTTTGGGCCCCTAGAACAAATGATAGTAGCTGTGGTGATTACTGGGCTTGGTACGCATGCCTTTGTTACAGAGCTGATGCCAGCTATGAATCCCGGACTTTTACCACAGTTCCGCCCACAAATGCCGGTGGGCATGCCCATACAATCTGTCCCGGTCTATCACCAACAAGAATCAGCGCTCTCCTCGACTCCTCCACAACCTGTACACGTAACAAGACATATCGACGTGAATGCCACGTCTGTTGGCGGTAATGCAACGTCACTCGAGACGACAGCGGCGGGAACAGATCATACTTTACTCGACTTCTTACCTTCCTGGAGACTTAACCCGATCGTTGTATCTCTCATCATACTAATGATCAGTGTAGCTATATACCTCGTACCCTCTCATCTCTTTCAGAGGGTGAAACACAGCTGGAACATATTCTGGCCTCCTTGGCAGGACAGAAGCAATACTCTTCAAGCTAGCAGAAGTGGTAGCGGAGAGTCGACATCGCGTCCTACTGCGGGAGATGTTCCCACGCCGAGAGTGGCCAAGGCTTCGGCTGTAGATCCTGATGGCAACAAAATTGAGCCAAAGGTGAGGTCTTCCGCACAGAATACTGAGACAGACGAGGAGAAGGCGAAGCGCAAGGCGATTTTGGCTTATCAAGCCAAGAAGGCCGCAGCAGCCCACATCGATGAGAAGTTGGAGCCAAAAGTCAGGCTAGCGGACGATCTGAACCCATCGATCCCAGTCTCAGAGAGTGTTTCAGCAGCAAGAAGCCCAGCGGCGGCCGTCATCGTCGACCCCAAGGAACCAGAAGAGGGAAAATCACAGTCTGAGAAAGCTCGAGATGCCAAGAGTCCCATCGCTACTGCACCAGAGAACAACGATCAGGGGGATCGTAAGAAAGGATCGACCGGCTCGGATTCTCAAGATCCATTGATGGCAGGTGATGTCCGACCTCTTCGCTCGATACTCAAGAAGTCAAAGAAGAAACCGCGTCAATCCAAGAATGTACATCACAACCACTTTATGACGATGCGGGGTAATCGAGCACATCTCGTCCCATTTCCACATGGACTACATCCTCCACCTGATCAGCCTAGGAGTACCCTCTGGCGGAGGAACATTCCTAAAAGCGCGGATCACATCATGGCTCCACCACCTGTACCAAAAGCGGTGACGGATGTATTGGCTGGAGAAGATCCGGTGGAGCTCGCTAAGAAAGCGACGATGACAGCCGGACCGAGTGTCAAGCTTGACCTCGGCAAGGAAGCCCCGAAGGCGAAAGAGGCTGATAAGGAGAAGTTGAAGGAGAGAGAAAAGCTAAAGATGGCAGCTGAGCTGGAAGCTAAAGAAAGGGCAAAAGCCCTACAGGCCAAAGAAAGAGCGGGCACTGCGACAGCGAGCGTATCGATTGAACTTCCTAGCCAGCCGGATATTCAAGTTGACCCGCAAGTGTAAGGCTCCCCTCTCACCTAGTCCAGACCAAAAAAATGCTGATCGTACCCAGGCAGAAAGCGACGTGGGCAAGCCAAGCAGTCTTGTGCCTGCTACTATTCTACAGTGAGTACAGACAATCGACTATAAATCGGAACATGCTGATTGTGCAGTCCAAGAACAGCTCGGCCTAGCCTTGCTAGCTTTCTTTGTCTGGCAACAGCTCAACGCAACTGCAGCTCGTCACTCTGGCGAAGTCACAAATTCACAGCAGCCAATCGCCACAGCGACAGCTCGAGCGGCTGCACCTCCGCCTCGCGAAACACCAGCAGCGGTCAAGTTGAGCAAGGAGGACGAGATTCCCGCAGAGATGAAAGAGAAGATGGCTCGAGCGAAAGCAGAAAAAGAAGCTCGGGCAAAACAGGGGTCAAAGGACGACTTGATGCCGACCAAGTTGGACAAGGGAAAGGGGAAAGAGGTGGCACGTGAGACATTAAGTCCTGGCGATAAGGCTACCGTGAGCAACAAGGGGGACAAGGCAGTGCCACGAGCCCTCACGACGGAAGAGCGAGCAGCGTATCGAGCTCGGATCGCCAGGGATCCTTCATCTGCTGCGACACCGTCTTCAAAATCGTCGGGCAAGGCGGTGACTGCCGAGGATCCGATGACGCAGGAGAAATGGGCGAAATTGTCAGATGAGGAGAAGAAAAGATACATGGCGGACAGGGAGAAACGGAAACGACCACTGCCCGGTGGTGACCCAATGACAACAGAGAAGTGGAGCAAATTGTCGGATAAAGAAAAGAAATTGTACATGAGTGAGAGGGAGAAGCGTGAGAAGGCCGGGACAAGTAGAGATCCGCCAACAACGCCCCAGTCAGGAGCAAAGGGAACAGCTTCGAGCAAGGAGAAACGGGACGGAATGTCGGACGAGGAGAAAAGGAGGTTCTTAGCTGAAAGGGAGAAAAGGCGATCTCCGGAATCGCGAGAAGCCGAAGCAGCTGCCAAAGCGGAGAAGTGGGATAAAATGAGTGATGAGGATAAGCAACGATATTTGCAGGAAAGGCAGAAACGGGAGCAAGCGAGACGAGCTGCATTGAAGGTTGGAGAAGGGAGTGGGCTGTCCGCGGAGGACAAGGAGAACCTCTGAGTGAGACGGCGTCGAACTTGTGAATTAGACAGTCTTGATGCATATTTTGATACAATAGGTGATGGACTGGTGATTTGTGATTTTGTGCGTTTCGATGGGTGTTGATATTTACATTACAGGTGATGATTGAATGTGGACATGCGATGGGTGATATATTGACGTCTATGTGGTTGATGTTATTCGTTTATTCTTCGTGAATCATGGTGGTACAGCCTATTTGTAACGATCGCGAACAGATGGCCCACCCGCAGGCGGAGGGTGTCCGTGATTTGGTTTCTTCTGCTACATCAGCCCGATCCTATATCAGAAACGAAGCACTGACCTTCTTCTTCTTGATGAATAATACATCCTCAGCCGCTCGAGGCGGAGCAGCAGGAGGTGGTGGTGGTCGACCAGGAGGTGGAGCTGGACGAGGTAGACCTTTCGGTGCGTTTGTACCGTTGGGTATCGGTCGATTGGGGGCCGATGTGGGAAGGGGCTTGGGAGGCGCGTTTCCGTTTAGATGCGGTTTCTTGCCTTCTGGGTTAGATGCCGAGGAGGAGATTTCGGACGACCGTTTCGAGGGAGTGACCTTTGGAGGTAGAGCGAGATCTTTTTGCGCATCGGAAGAAGGTGCTTGACCATTGGCCGTCACTGACGCGACGGGTTTGGCAGTATGCCCATTGGCTGAACCTACAGTCGGTACAGACTGTGTAGGTGCGGTCTTGACTAGTCCCGCAACATTGGACTTGTCCGTATGTTGTTTGGTCTTCTCCGATTTCTCCTTCTTGACTTTCGGCTTGGGTACCGCCGGGGCAACGTCCATGGGAGCGGATGCGAACGTCTTAGCGTCATACTAGATGATCAGCAGTACTCCAGAGCCATCGAGCGACATACGTTGATCAAGAAGCCCCTGTCTCTCGCATCGCCGACGATGGTTCTCCATCTCTCGTCCCCCCTTTCTAACGTTTGGGCATTCCCGATGACGAACAAGGAACTCTTTGCTCGGGTGAGGGCAACGTTCATACGCCTGGCATCTCTCAAGAAACCGATCGTAGGCGCTGATCCGGATCTGACGGTAGAGAGGATGATGATGTCCTTTTCTTGACCTTGGAAACCATCGACCGTATTGAACCTTTATCGTCAGTGACTGATTGATCGAAGGCGGACTGGACTCACTCAATCTTTTGCAGGATGTCCTCTCCGTGTTGCCGAGTGAAAGCTCTTTTCAGCTCCCCAACTTGTTCCTTGTACATGGAAATGACACCGATCCGGAGAGTCAGATTGACTTTGTCGGCAAAGTCCCGCTCGAGTCCAGAGTACAGCTCAACAGCAGCAGCAGCTTCCGACGGGTTGTACGTCGAGGTACCCCTTTTCTGCTCTATACCATCCACATTGAAGAATCGGTAAGGGCCATATACGTTTCTTCGATGCCATACAGCCGATGTTTTGCCAGCCATGTCTTCTCCGTCTTTCAATTGACCATCGTAGAAGACTTTCGATGGAAGCTCGGAGATGAAGGGGTGCATTCGGTATTGGATACTGATTTGTCAGCTTCGCTCAACTAGGCCGTAGGTGGCATACCTAAGGAGGTGCATATTTGCCTTGTCACGCTTGGCGATCCTGACAAACAAAGATTCGTTGTAGTGGAAGCGCTCTACCTCTTGACTGATTGTCGTAGGCGGCAATTGATTCGGATCTGGTCATGAGTCATTTGCCGAAAGTCGGCATGATGACTTACCTCCGACCATAATACACCGCTGACAGCCATACTTTAACGGAATCAGACAGCTCATCTCAATAGCCTGCGCTGCTTCGTCGATGATGACAGTCTCGAAAGTATATGGCGCCAGACTCTCGTGACCCGATCCAGACAAGGTTGCACAAATGATATCCGCATCCTGAAGGATGGAGTCCCTAGCCGCACGCCTAGCTCCATCGAGATGTCGACTTGCATCTTTCACCGCATCCCTCGCCCTCGAAGATTCCTTGACGAGCGCAATCTTCTCCGACATCAAAGCGTGTAGCTCACTTTCCAAAATCTTTTTTCTATCGTCGAAATCTTGAACAACCAGGAGCTGATTAGATTTCTCGCTGATCTTGTCTTTCAATTCGGCTTGTTGAGCTTGGATCCGAGTGTAATCATTTCCTACTCCATGAGATGAACTGGCTGATACAGCCGCTTCGACTAGCGAATCCAGCGAGACTTCCTTGACGGAGATATTGACAGACTTCTCGATACCAATTCGAACGATTGTTGGTTGCAAAAGATTTCCTTTACTGCTAGGAACGCCATTTAGTAGTCGCTTGCAAACTTCGTCGATAGCTGCATTACTCGGTGCACAGACCAGCAATTTCGGCTTGATCGCTTTCTGGCCGTCGGTAGGGATAGGAGTACGTCTTTCAGACAGGAACTTTCCAACGAGACCACTGATGGTCTTGGTCTTTCCGGTACCGGGAGGTCTGCTTATCAGCACCTTTCAGTTCCTTTTGCTGCTCACCCTTGAATCAGTGCGAATCCCTTGGACTCCATGGCCCCTAGAATAGCCTTCGCTTGGGGCTCATTGACATTGTATGCTCCCATGGCATCGTCGATGGCGGTGGTCGTTAAGCGGGGCATACGCGCAGCCCGACCTGCCAAGATATCGGACAGCAGCTCCGGCTCGTAGTACGGTAGACCTTTTAGAGCACCGAATTCTCGAATAGCAGTGCTCAATCTGCTCATCAGCTCTGCGTCTCCATCGGGAAAAACGAAAACTCACGAGAAATGTTTCGTCATTTGCCAGGTTGTTTTGGGCACTACCAAGTTCTTATCCATCAAGGTAGAGACTCTAAGCTTGATTGTTGCGACATTCTGTTTCTTCTTGAAAGCCTGTACCTTGGCCAAGACCTTTACACTCTGTCCAGGTTGTGAGAGTATCACGACGTCCGAGTCAGTCACGAAACTGCCGTACATTTGTTTCGAGAAGACGTCGATATCGACAAACCCATCATCATATTGTCGAGCAGCCACTTCGATAACCATCGGTGCGTCCATTGATGGTCTCTCCTGTTGACATTGAGACCAGAGTTCCTGTAGGAACAGCGGAAGCATAGTTTGCTCGTACTGCTTGGCACTTGGGAATGTAGGCGGCACAGGACCGAGTTTGGAAGTGACCGCGGCGTACTGGGGGTGATGAGGAGGTGTGGGACCGACGTGTTGAGGATCCCATGTGAGAATGTATCGATGGAGATCCGAGATGTCTGGTCGAAGTCGTTGCTTGATTCGATGCTGTGCGTTTCTACGTTCTTCACGAACTCGTAGGACATCATCCATGGCAGAACCCATAATCTTGATCCTACGCTCCTCGACCACTGGCTTCTTGACCGGAGATTTCTGTCTTTTCGATAACGCTTTGATTCCTGCATTGTCCTCATCCGACGACTCGGAAGCACTCGAGCCACTATCGATGACTTTGATCTTCCGTGGGGCTTGGTAGGCACCTAGACCTGTGCCGAGAGCCGAGGCAGCAGGCAATCTAGGTGTGATCCCACCGATCTGGCGTCCACGTTCCGCTTGACCCATCTTGTGCTCTCTACGGATGTCTTGCATAAATTTCGTTTTGAACGATGTCGCGGCTGGTCTAGTCGGAAGAGGTTTGCGGGGAACGACATTGATGTTGAGCTTCTGTGCAGCTGCCGTAGGTGTGTGTCGAATAGGTACAGCAGGTCGAGGGAAAACAGGCTTGGGCATCGTAGATGCGACCTTTGCCTTTCTCTCCATCATGTCGAGATCGCCGCCAGAGAGTTGTTCCATCCACGAATCATCGAAATCATCTTCGTCGATATCAATCACTTCCTGAGGTTTGCTGGACGAAGAGGAATCCTTCTTTGCAGGTTTGGAACTGGTCGAAGCTGGGGAAGATGTTGGAGTCTTGCTAGATTTCCCGGCCGTTTTCATCATTTCCTCGAAGGCATTCCTCTTGGTCACGAGCTTGGGCTCGCCAGACGAGGTTGGTGGCTTGACCTCACGATCTCGTGATGAAGAAGGTATTTCGGTTGCCTTTTGCTCTTTGAGGAATTGGACTTCATCATCTGCCAGACCGAGTTCGAAGGGGTCAAGGAAACTCGCGAGTTCAGAGAGGTAATCATCCGATAGACGGGTTTTGTGGTTGGAATCAGCTCGACGAGAAAATTTGTCGATGTCCTGGAGTGTGGCCTCTAAGTCGGGTGTCTTAGTGAGATCAGGCTTGGCCTTGGCTATACGCCCAACGATAGTCTTGATAAGCTCGAATGTCTGATGGAGGGTTTCGACACTTTAGGTCAGCTACCGCCACCACTTTATAACGGGAGAGCTCACTCGGTGAGCCTGAGCCATGTCACCAGGTGTTTGAGCACCCTCTCTAGTTTCTCCACCATCCGCTTCCCGACATGCGTAATCTTGAGCGGTGATTCAAAGTCGTCCCCGCTGAACCGTGATCCCGATTGACCAAGGAACGCAGCTTCGAACACCCTAATGTGTTCCGTCATTCCTCTCCCAAAGATCAAAGCATCTCGCATCCAATCAACCATGACTTCATTCTCGTACAAAGGCGCCCAGTCCTTAGTCCGGTCAAAAATGACAGCCAGCGATTCGGTCATGAGTGACCAGAGATCCCCTACTCGTCTACTCATACTGACATCACCCACACGATTGGCGAGGAAAGTCTCGTCGTGTAAAAGTGGTTGGGATGAGGAAGGATTACAAAGGACATCAAGGACGTCGGTAAAACACCGCACAAGCCATTTAGCGAGTGAACATGAGTCGGGTGTCTTTTGGGCGGTGTTGATGAAATTCTGGAGGAAATATCGTAGACCTTCCATCGCTTGGTCAGGGTATCGCTGCAGAAGGATTCTGAAGCAGTCCAGTCGATCGTCGGTATCGTCGAAGGCTTGCTGAATCAAACTGATGACGGGATCGTGGATCTCGTCGATTGGCGATAAAAGCAAGATGATGGCTGATTTGGGAACTCCGGGAATGTCCCATAATGTCCGAGTGAGCGCAGTGTCGGGTTGCATCGCCAAAGACTCGAGAGCGTGTGCGAAACCGTCCCGCGAATTCCGTAGTCCGTGATTGATCGCTCGAATCGATGCAGTCCAGTCTTCCTCTTTCACAACCGCCTTGAGTGAATCTCCTCTCCAGGCGTTGCGTCGATCAAGCAACTCGACATGACTGAACGTCGAAATCGTCTTTAAAAAGATAGCAACACCAGCGACATCGGCCGTTCCGACATTCTCGTAAGCCATACGCCAGAGCTCGCCGTGTACTGATGCCCGGTGCAACGTAGTCACGGGTTGCGGAACGGTAGCGTCCCTTCCTCCCCGTGCCCTCTTCAGTCTCCTCTTCTCGTGGAATGCGATATGAGCGAGTCCGAGCATACTCTCGTGTATATCCCGTCCATCGCTGTTGAAGCATTGTTCGAGTAACGATTGCGCAGATGACCTCGCTGGTAACCATGCTGTTTCCAAGCGGTCGCTTGGTCGAAGTGCGACGACAGCGATGTATTTCGCGTGGACTTGAAGTGTCGAGGCGAAGGCCGTCTGCAGTATCTGGTCGCTGTCCGAAAGACGCCTGCGGACATCTGTCAAGGCCTGTTGATCAGCACTTTACCCACAAATTTCCGACCTACCTCAAATCCACATTGTGCCGTTGCCGCTTTGACCTCTACCGAAACTCGTTCATGCTGCATCTCGGCAAAGCAAAAGTTCATTACTTTGGCCAGAGCCTGTGGAAGAGCTAAATCCTTGCTCGATTTGCGTTTCTCCCCTTTGACGGGTACGAGGGATCGCAAAAAGTCAGAGATCCACGACAATGGGTTCTCGGAGTTGACCTCTTTACCTTTCCCCTTTGACACCGACAGAGGTCCGTCTCCTAGTGGTGGTGAATTCGGCTGATAGTGTTGGGTGATGACTCGCTGGAATGAAGAATTATCCTTGATCTCGGAGAACAAGGTATGAGGGAGCTCGGGGGAAGTATCAAAAGTCCACAATGCTGGCGTAGGACAGGCTGACAATATTAACGCGAAGCAATCCAAGATTGTCGAGTAATCTATATAACGTCAGCACGGACGTCATTGAGCTCGGACTCACATTCAGATGGACTGCCCAGAAGATGGCTCAGCATGGACGCGAGGCTCTTCTGCCCATTTTCTTCCCCCTCTAGCTCTAGCTTTCCCCCAATAAGACCCTTTTCGATCGCCTCTGCCGACAAAGCCCCACATCGCAATATCGCTTCCATCCCTTTCAGCCGCTCCTGTTGACCAGCCTCCCCGGTCTCCATGTACAGAGCCTGATTCTCTTCCCCTATTCCGTGATCGGACCAATGTTCGAAGGAGACCGGGCGACGAGCGCAAGCCGGCAATTGAGACATCGCCCATGATCGACGCTTCGCACTGGCTGACGAGAGCAGGCGGATAATCAGTGGGCTGAGGCCGTACGAGGTGATATTGGGCTGAGCGGACGAGTACTGGGTAGTGATGGCGTTATCCAGCGATGTACCGATTTCCGCATTAGCAAGTGAGTTTGGCTCAGAGAACAGAAGTTGTATTGTCGATGCCGGTAAGTTGAATAATGTGGGCGATACGTCCTTCTCCGAGGGGCTGGATTTGAGAGTATCTAGGACTAATTTCGATTGATAGTCGTCCAAGGCACGAAAGAAGTTGCTTCTCGCCTGAGGAGGTAGGAAGGCGAGATACCTAATCAGTCAGTCCTTGGTCCATATAAGCTTACGACATACTTTGACCCGAATCTCCTCTTGACTCCCCCGAAAGCCCTAGCACAGTTCACACATCCATTCAAAGCCTTCTCAAGTGCATGCAGATATCTTCCAGCTGTTCCCCCTCGCTGGAAAGCGAAGAGGTACAGCAGGTAGGTAGCTGATTCTCGATGTATGGGCGATGGACATTTCGAACAGTAGAAGTGAGTCGACTTTGAATTTGAAGAGGAAGAGGACGAAGCAGACGTGGTGAGCGGTACATCTACTACTGGAAGTAGGAAGTTCAGAACGGGTAAGAGCTCGCCGTCGGAGGGATGCTTCCCAGGTGCCCCCGCTAAGATCGCTTCCACCTGCTCTGCAGTTGGATTGTCGGGATTCATGGCGGGATTCCCGGTCGGTTGAAGATGGCGGACGCTCTCGACAAGTCTACCGGGCTATACCCAATGCCCAGGTATTGACGTGTAGCTGTATAATTCAGAAGTACAGGACAGTCGAAATCTTGACTTTTGAGTGATCGGTTGACGCGATTGATTTTGGTCCCGTGGTAATGCTAGATGAAGCCAAAATACCATTGTGCATGCATTACTCTCATATCTGCTAGTCTGTCGATCACTAAGGGAAGCATCGCGCAGTTTGATCAGATCGCCCACATACACTAGTGCTACATGACTTCAGATCTTTCGCAACGAAGCTCGACCTAGGTACAACGAGCATGACCTCAAGACGCGCCGAGACAAGATGTCTTTGCCCTGCTTTTCTGCCGACGGTCCGGCAAGCTGTATATCTCTCGGCTGCCTGGCTGGATCGTCAATACTGACTCATTGATAGCGCGCTAATTGTGAGACGACAACTATCCAGGCGAGACATGCTCCACAGATGCAGGACTCAGATTAACCTACGGACGTGACAGATCCACCAGACACCCCGGAGAACGATAAACAAACCAAGCTCAACATTGGTTCAGGGGTCCAAGGTACTTTGTATATAATGTTATTCATTTCGTTGAGCAATCTCCATCCACTGACTCACATTTCTCACTTCTCACTTCAATCACCAACTCAAAAGACCCTAGTGGTTCATATCTTTCACTCGTTTGTAATCATTCGCTCTACTCTAAATTCACCCACATCAACGAAATGTTCAGTCTTTACACTGCTCCCCTTGTTGCTTTAGTCGCTGCCCTAGCGGTAGTCGAGGTTCAGGCTGGTCCTATACCTCACTCTGGTAAAGTAAGTCATCTCCCTATGCTTTTGTGACCTACAGCTGATGATCAGGGCGCTGGTCTCGCTGCTCGACACAACCATCACGATAATGGTTCTTCGTGCTGGGAACGAGGTCGACGTGGTCATTGGCAAGATGATATCTGCCTTGATGTACGTACACAGCTGTCGTGATACATGAAGTTGCTGACATACAGCTTGACCTAAATCTGGACGTTGACATCCACAAGAGGTCCCCATCTGGCCCTCACAGGTTCACCAACTACTACGCTGACCGCACTCCTTGTTGGGTCGATGGTCGACGAGGTTGGATGAAGGACCACACCTGTGGTGACCTCGTGAGCTGTCCATTATAATTCAAAGATCAAAGCTGATAGACAGATCAACATTGAAGCATCCATCAAAGTCGGCAAACGATTCCACAACTTTGACGATCCCTACTTTGCCAATGGTACCCCTTGCTTCCATAATGGTCGACAAGGTCTTCTCCAGGATCTCCTCTGCGCAGTCATCGATGTTGATGTCGACGTCGATGCTGCTCGATACGATCACGGTTACGCCGGACCATGGAGATTTAACAGGTACTACGACGAGGGACGACCTTGTTGGGTCGACACTCGACGGGGATACATTCATGATCAGACTTGTGGTAACTTGATCGACATCGATGCCGATCTATCCATCGGTAGAAGGTTCTACAAGGATGACCCATACTTCTTGAATGGTGTTCCCTGTTTGGAGAACGGCAAGGAGGGTGTCTTGACCAACTACCAGTGCATTGCCGTATGTCACCTATTCCAGACCATAATGACCCAGCTGATATCTAGGCTGAGCTTCATGTGCAGAAGCGCGGATACTGGGGATACTACTACCAAGGCGAGAACGGCTTGATTGACGGTGCTCCATGTTGGCAGGATGGGCGACAGGGCGTTGTCGGTGGGCTGCTTTGTGTCGTTGCCGAAGTTCACATTGGCAAGAGGCGATTGCTCGGTCCCCCCGATGGTGATTCTTGTTACCGATATGGTCGATGGGGAGCCATGAGGGCGGGTGAATGCGAACTTGTGAGTTACCCATCAACATAGAATCGACTTGACTGACAAGCAGCTCGATGTCGATGCCGACATCCTCGTCAAGCGAGGTATCCTAGGTTCGGGTCAGGGTGACATCCTCGGCAATATCCTGTCATCAGGACCCGGTCACAAAGGCGAACTTCTCGGTGATGTCCTAGGTGTCACTGGAGGAGACCATGGATACTCGCACGGCAGACAGTACGCTCACGGACACGAGTACGGACATTACTATGAGGACGAGCTTGTCGATGCCGCTGCCGATATTGAGGTGGACGACCTAGCCATCAAGCGAGGCTACTATGACCCCGATGAGCTTATGGCTGAGATTGAGGCAGAGGCCGAGATCAATGCCGATGGTATCATCTACGGAAAGAGGTTCTACCGATACGAAGGAGGGGACTTGGACATCGCTGCCGATCTCGATGTCGATGTTGATGCTGTTCATCACGGACACCGATACCACGAGCGAAGCGGTTTGTTGAACAACCAGAACGGCGTCAAGGGAGCTGTTGATGTATGTTGCCCTGATTACTTCGACGTTTCGAGACTGACAAGTAGACTATCGGCAAGACTACCCACAACACCCTTGGCAAGCGGAACTTTGGCCACGGATACGAGCATCATCACGAGTACGACCATGGTCTAGATGTCGATGCCAAGGTCGACGTTGACATTAACTCAGATCATCGACCACATGGAGTCATCCGAAGTCTCCTCACCGGAGCACACGGAGGCAACATGCAACCCCGACCAAACAGTTTCGGCAAAAGTGGTCGAGTCAAGAGCCTTGTCTCTGGTCTCGGCAACTTGGTCCACTAGGTCTTAGACGACCTGGTGTTGACTGCTCCTGATCCCTATGCTCTATAGTGTTGTATATGCGTATCCTCGTCCGTAGTCGTGTTCATCATTGATGCATGCCTTGCTGGACTTTTGTTATCGACTGCAGTGAATCTGCAGCACTTCAATTCATGATATGATTACAACTACAAACGAACCAGCTTTCTTTTGACAATATGAAGCAACAATCAATGTAAAGACCATAACAGTACTACAATTTACTACCTGTCTCTTGGCTTCGACTCAACAACTCATATGCTAACGCACAACTTATAAAGAAAATGGAGAATAATACTGAAACAACTCGAAATCGTTTGAGATTATGTTCGACTCTCAATTACACAGGAAACGCCTGTTGAGGCAATACTGCTTTGTCAGTCACTCATTCGTCAAATTAGAGCGCGAGAATACTTACCAAGTCCCGGCAAAATGATGGCCATGAATAGAGGATCTCTCTCTTTCTACGCGCACCAGGGGATTCAATGTCTCCGTCCGGCCCTGTGAGACCTTGTTCACGCATTTGAGCAGATAGGCGCTGCCGCTCGTCTTCCTCACGGCGGGCAAGTTCGACTTCCCATCCAAAGAGCTCGTGGAAGAAACGGAGATTAGGCTGGATCAAGACTGCTTGATCAGCAAGCTGTAAGCAGATGATGAGGGCAGACGCACCATTCAGCCTCCTGGCTCTTGTGACGAGATAGGCATCCATCAAGCTCATGTGGAGGTACTGCATCATGTAGGCCATCTGAAATCAGCGCTGAAGGCTTCTCAAGGGTGATGTGACTCACGACAATACTCGCACTTCGACTGACTCCCACACGCTAATTGTGAACTTCTCTCCGATGTGAGCACATAACGACAGCTTACACAGTGGACCAAAACCTTGCCACCATCCAACCTAGCTTTTTCGATCCAGTCACAAGCATTAGCGATGGTAGGTCGCAGGGGATCATTCCCGTCATCCCTGATAGCAAGGATATCCAATCTACTTTGTCAGCTCCGTGAAGGTAGGCAACATACACTTTGATCCTGCCATCTTGGTATGCATTGACGAGAGCGTTTGCACCGATCTTGCCGTACATTGGATCACAATCGCGTTGGCATGATATCAAGGTCTCGCCGACGGATACGACATGGGTGATACCTAGCGCTTCCAGCATGCCTGCATTACCGGCATGTTCCCTACACATCAGCAGATGAAACGATGGTCAGACTTACAGATTACCAAGGTACAAAAAAGGTAAAATCCTGGAGGGGAATCCGTCAAATCGCTTGTCCTCGAACCAGACTTTCGCCTTGAGGTACGCATCACTGCCGCCCCGCTCCTCCTGTGCCAGTAGCTCCCGAGCGGCTTCGATGGTATGTTGTTTCCCGGTGTCCCCAGTAGGTCTGGCTTCAGCCTTGTTAAGGCCCAGAGTCCAAGATTTCCATCGACCGAGGTTGCCCATGGACGCAGTGGAGCTCGCTGAGGTCGAAGTAGCCGAGTTCACCAGCTTAAGAGCCTTCGTCTTTCGATCGGCGGCCAACTTGGCATCGACCTTCTTCAGGAAAGGTCGATCGTTCGGATACAAAAAGAATGATCGTTGTGCTGTGTTTTGCAAATGCAAGTATGCCTCGGGTAGCGATATCGAGAGCGAAGACATGATGTATCCGAGGACGAGGATTGAAGACTCGGTATACCCATCTTGGCAGTGCACAAGAACTTTTCGCTTGATCCCGGACTTATCCCTTCCTTCAACGATTTTGCGTAAAAAGTAGATCAATTCGACAAACTTCTCTGCCAAGACATTGAGGTTCCTTTGAGGTCCATTGAACGGTCGACCCGATCCCGAGCACATGAGCGCAACGTATTCGTCGTCACACTTTAGTCTTCGTTGTCGACTGTGTTCATCTAATGGTGAAGCGCCCCTTTTGGCAGGCAAGTCGGGTAGAGTGGAAGCGGAGGCCGATGGGGAGAGGAGGTTTCGTAAAGCAAGGGTAGCAGGTGAAGCCGTCCACGATGGTTTCTCCTCTTCAATTTTGCTTCGGCGCTTATCTTGCTCAGTGAGCTTTCGATAAGTCTGGTTCAGGACTGCTGCTGAAGGCATCTCCAGACCTTCTACGCATCCGACACAGAGATCGTAAGACGATTCGAGACCATCTTTGCCGGGCAAATCACAACTGTTGCCGACCCAGAACCCCTCGACCACCTCGGACGCGCGCGTCATGGCCCGACTTTCGCTTGCTTCGCGCTCGAACAGATCCGTCAATGGCGACCGCTCAGTGGTATTGCCGTTAGAGTCGAGGTTAACCAAGTCGGGGCAGAAGGCTTCCAGTTTGTGGAATGGTTCTGGAGCTCAGCAAGCAGTATATGATGTCAACTAAAGGACTAACCGACGATACACCAGACCCCGTACTTGACTGGCCGGCTGACGCCTTCCTCTGCCGAACCATCTTCGACATGACGATAATAGTCATCTATTCTGAACTGATACATGTCCTCTTGGGCCTGAGCGACCATCTCGGCCACCTTCAGCAGTCCGTCAGAAACACCACCCTTGGCATACAGGATTATGTCCGAGATCGATGGATACTTGATCTGCTGGATGTTGAGATTTCTGAGGTTGATTGCACCCGGTAATCTAGGAGGCCGGAATCGCGGTTCTCCGATATAATGCCTACTCGTTCCAGGTAGATCAAAGATATCCTGTACATGAAGAGCGTTCATCAAGATGCAGTTCGGCGCTTGATCATCGTCCAGCGATTCGGATGAATCGGAGGTAAGTTCAGGTAAAGACTCTGTATCTTCATCTACATAGACTGGTGGACCACCGTATAGAGGTACCCAAGTCTTGTGCTCGTCTTTCGCTTCTCTGCTATCCTGACAATCGGCCGCAGCGGGCGATAGACGTTTTGATTCGGTGGGATGCATCTGTACATCGGCTTCACCCTCGCTCTTGAGCGTAGCAGGGGTTGGGGGGAAGTCGGACGAGAATGAAGAGGGTAGATCGCCCGCATCGCAAGAGTAATAGAATTCAGCAGTTGACATGGTGTCAGATCGTTGACGGGGTTCCGCTCGATCGAAGGCAGGAGCGTAGTCGACCGTTACGGATGGCTCGGCGCGTGTGAGGGGTTGAGGTCCGTCAGAAAGAGGTGATCTTCGTTTCTGTCTCTGTTCAAGTTTGTTGATCATTTGCTGCCCTACATACATCAATGATAGACCTCGGTATGGTGGAGGCTGGAATGGCGGAGCATAGCTGTGGATCAGTCCAAGATCCTCGAGGGAGACTTACCCAAAGAAGCTGGCCATGTCGACTCCCTTTTGCCCGTCATCGCATATTCCGTGGAGCCAAGGGAAAAGAACATGACTGGGCGTATCAATATGCTGGTGCTGAGAAATCAAGCCGGGCAACTATTCTTGTAAGCGGACAAGCTGGAGGTCGGACGGAAACACCTACCTCCTCCATACCCACAAGCCGAACACCTTTTCTGACTTCTCCCCCTCTTTCATTCTCACATCCCCACCGGGGCATACCCCACACAGTCGGCGGACTATCCTCCTGCAGCCCATCGACATCACTCTCCTCTCCATCGACATCCATCCGTAGATCCTCCTCAACTTGTGGTGCTATCTGGGGTGAACTGCCCTCGATGTGGTGCCATTCTCCTTTTTCTGTCGAGTGAATCTGTTCTGCACTGGGCACAGACTTGAAGAGTAGACTTGTAGCCTTGATATCCCTTCCTCTTCCTCCCCTTCCTAGATCCTGCTTCCGGTCTCTATCAGGCGCGAATGGGTTGCCGAGTACAGGTTCGGATGACCGACAACGCTCCATACCCAATACATGGGTTGCGGTGACCGGTGTTTGTGGCGCCGAGATAGGCTGAGAGAGGTGCGGCATCAAGGACATGAGCGGAGGTGGACGTGGTGTTGTAGGTCGTGATGTCATTCTTGGAGGTGTCGATGTTTTAGGTGTACTCGAGTGAGATAGGGGGTAATCGTGAGGAGATCGAGGAGGTGGGGGCAGGGCGAGAACAGCAGACGCCATACCTGAGATTTATTGATGCTTTGGATAGATTGAGCTGGCTGATGGGGATGAGAGACACCTTGCGGAGAGAAATGCGATTATGATTGTGGGTAAATGATCCGAGGCATGAGCCTTCCGGGATCGTGTGTCGTACGGGAATTGCCTGACGGTTGGACACGAGGCTGGTGATAGGTCGTGTGCGCCCGTATACAAAGACGCAAGCCACTACTGTCTGGAGTATTGTGTTGGGGACGAAGAATGAGTGAGTAGCCGCTAGCCTATGAATGACAGCTCTGGCTCTAGGTTGTGTGAATCCCAATTGGCAGCAAGCTGTAGAAGTAGATCCCTCTTGCCTGCCCCGCTCTCCTAAACCTGATGTATTTACCAAAAAGAGTAGTATTCTATCGCCGGACCCTAGAAAGTACCTTGCAGAAACCTGAACTATGACTTCACCCTGAGCAGCAGTGTGGGGTAATGCCAAGGGTAAGACGAGTGATCGGACAAGACCGAGATTGTGCTTACAACACTCGCAGTAGTAGTGTGACTCGTGATATGGTGACGAGCCTGCCGAGAGCTATATTCCGAACCCCTGGCCCTTGTCAGCTGGTCTCAAGTGTATCCAGAGAACGAGGAGCCTCATGCCGAACAATTCCCACAAAAAGAATATACTCCGGGCCCAGAGACGGATAGGCTCTGCGGCTACTTGCTTCGGCTACTTGGATTCCTTTCACCCAATCATAGAGCCTAAACCACGCTCTGGCGAACAAGAGTCGTGGATGTAAAAGGAGGCGAAGAAGTACTCCTAGACCCCTCGCCTCACTCTGTGTCCGTCGGACAGACCAAACCTGACAGGTCGACCAGGAAAACAACTCGGATGAAGTGACTGGATTGACGGTCTTATAATAGTACGTTATCGATACCTGCACAGGGCGAATGTGCCTATCCTGATGGCTGGCGAGATGTCCGCGGCCGTTACGGCTATATGCGCAGGATCACCTGTCACAATCGTTGAGGGATATGCATCATCTGAACATATTATCCAGATCTTCTAGCAAGTCTCTTTGGCCCCAACCAGTGACAACGGCATGCACAACCACCCAACACCTTCCCAATGTCTCTTCCAGTCCATTCTCACCTTTATCTCTTTCTCCGTCTCCCTTGTACTCCCAGCTAGCTTTCTCACTAGCATCCACCTCCCTGTCTGTCACGGCCTGTATCCACCGCCACGCCGCTACTTTCATCGCGCATCTCGCTAAATCGCGAATGGACGACATATCCTGTGAATCTAGGTTGTCGTCGAGAAGAACGAGGCAGGCGAATATCCATCGAGCGTAAAGAGGTGGGAAGGGAGTTATACTCGATTCTGGCGTCGAAGGGACAAGAACGAATGGAGATAAACGGTCCAGAGTCTCGGATATGAAAGTCGTGATGAGCTCGATTATACTCACTAATTGGTGCTGAATGTCAGATCGTATTGGTACGAGAGGAAAAGACGTACCGAATCGTATTTCTGCAAAACACTGATGAGAGGTTCATGCGTATGATGTCTCTCCCCTTCCTCCTCCATGACTTTCACTAGCACCTTCTTTGGTCCATTCATAGCTTCCTCCTCTTCATCGACCTCCGGCTCACTCTCTGAATCACTTCGATCTCCCTCACCAATGCCCCACTCTGCGTCCTCTCCTTCCAGATCAGGATCGGCACTTGCTCGTTCCTTTCCTTTTCCCTGGGTGGAATCAGGATTCACGACTAGCATCTTCCGCTTGTGACCATTTATGTATAACCAGACCTCACCCCTACTATGTGCATTCGGTCTTGGTGGGAGGTGATCGGGGTAAGGGACTTCGGGGTACGGAGGCCATTCTGCGCGGATATACTGATCGTCAGCCGCCAATTATGAGTGAGCTCGTATCACATACGCTACGGTAATTACGAAAATGTTCTGGGAAAGCAGTCATCCATGATTCAGCAGGTAAAGCCGGATGTCGACTTGAAGATGCCACCGGCTGAGCGATATATGCAGGTTCAGTTTGAGTGATGGGGATTCGGGTAAAGGCTGGTAGAGATGCGTTGGCTCGACTGTATCGTCAGCGGCAGCCATGTCTTTCAGAAGATTGGGCGTACTTTGACAGCGCTAGAAATGTAGCGCCATCTAATGCTTCTCCGTCAAAGTCATCAGGCAGCTCAGCTACAGGTAGCGCTCTGTTGAATGGGACATCGTCGTGGCCCTCTTTGTGACTTTTTCTCGTCTTCCGTCCTGCTTTTCCTTGATGATCCCCTTCAACGCCATTGGCATGACCATGGGCGTTTTCTTCGATATCTTCATACTCATAATCATCGTCTGCTACCGTTTGCTGCTCGACGGTCGTAGCTCCAGAATCGACTTCCATGGAAACATCAACTTCCCCCACCGAGTCCTCGAATCTGATTGACCGGACCGCCGACCCTATAGCCATTATCGGAATCTGTGTTGAAATACAATCAACATTTCGAATTCAGATCCTCATGACGATATCGGGATGATCGCCCCGAAATTCTGATTCCGTCGTCATCTGTCGACCGAAAAGTTAGAGAATCGAGTCATGTAGATCTTTCAGAGTGTATCATACATAATTATATATACAATGTCGACTTTTGGATCAGCATACAGGGTACATACCTATGGAGAGTCGCATTGCAAGTCTGTCGGGTGTATCATTGATGGTGTTCCTCCAGTGAGCCATATTCAGCGGTTGAGGAAGTGAACTGATGACAGGGATTGGAATTGACCGAGGAAGATATCCAAGTTCAACTGAGTAGAAGAAGACCTGGACAGAGTGATCTCACCACTGCTGTATGTAAATCTACTCTTTGGCACGCTGCTGCTGACCATTAGCGATCCGAGTACGACGCTGTTCACATCCAATCTGGAACCGAGTACGGTGTCACCCTCGGTACACCAATTGGTCTCTTAGTACACAACAAAGACCACCGACCCAACGATTACGCCGAAACTGATTTCTACCCCCGTCCATCGCATGCCGATTACACCTACCTCGCCAAATACGGTGTAAAAGCCTCTTCAGGTGGTGGAAGGGCTTCAGCACGAGAGACCATTGGCCGAGTCGCTGCAGGTGCAATTGCCGAGAAATACTTGAAACAATGCTTTGGTGTTGAGATTGTTGCTTTCGTTAGTGGAGTTGGAAAGATTGGATTACCATTCGATGATGGAGAGGATATTGTTGGAAAGGAGTTGATGAAGCTTGTCAAGGATGTTACGAGGGAGGAGATTGATCAGGAGTTGACTAGGTGTCCTCACAAGGAGACTTCTCAGAAGATGACCGACGTGAGTATTTCAGTCTGCCTATTCATTGAAAACTGCGAATGCCTGTAACAGTGACAGCGCTGATCCTTCAGGCTATCAGGGCGGCCAAGGCAGCCGACGACTCTCTCGGAGGAGCTGTAACCTGTGTCATCCGAAACTGTCCCCTAGGTCTCGGAGAACCATGTTTCGATAAATTCGAAGCAGTCCTCGCCCACGCCATGCTATCTATTCCATCGACCAAAGGTTTCGAGATCGGTTCCGGATTCAGAGGAACAACTTTCCCAGGAAGTACCCATAATGACCCCTTTGTCGAGGGCAAGGATGGTAAATTGAGGACCGCTACCAATTGGTCAGGAGGCGTTCAAGGAGGTATCACCAATGGAGAGGATATCTACTTCAGGTCAGTTCCCTTGTTACTTTCTCTTCGGAAATGATACAGTGTGCTGATGGATAGGGTTGGTTTCAAGCCTCCTGCTACTATTTCTCAGGAACAAAAGACGGCCAAATACGATGGATCAGAAGGCGTCTTGGCTACCAAAGGTCGACATGACCCTTGTGTCGTTCCTCGAGCTGTGCCTATCGTCGAGACAATGGCCGCTTTGGTTGTCATGGAGTAAGCCAATATCATCAATCAGTAAACGATAATACTGACCAGCAGTATGCTCCTCCAGCAGAACGCACGAGTCACCGCTGCTTCCTTACTACCTCCCCTCTCTCACTTGCCCCCTACCATGGTCTTGCCCGGAACTAGGGCCAAGATGGCAGGTACGATTGCCAACGGTGATGACGCTAGCAAGAAGGATGTCATCGGTGGAAAAACTGAGTAGAAGATGCTAGTGACTGCAATGTTACGGGAGGGAAAGGTTTGCATAGATAGAGGAAAAGCCAATTGGCATAGAGAGATGTATACCCTTGACATCGCTTCATTATAGGTTTAACATACGATTGGTTACTCTAGACACTGACAGGGGACATACTAGAAGAGGGAAGGTAAGACAAGATACTGTGCACAACATGAACAATACACTTGAACCGCAATGATCTTAGACTATCCTTCCGGGTTCAGCCCTTTGCCTGTCATCCCAAGTAGTAGGACTCCAAGTAGACTCTTTATGGATGTCTTCTTCTCGATCTCCAGAAGATGAAGAACCAGCATATGGTGGTCCTCTGTTGACCGAGTATATGGGGTCTTCCTCGAGTTTGCTCTACTCATCAGCCTATACCCGTACGTAGGTAGTTGGATTCACCTCTGAAACGTAGATATCGGTAGAAATTTGGATAGTGTCGGTCCCGGTCTTTCCTCTGGGCATGGCGATACTTGCATCCTGGACATTAGCTTGACTGAAGTGGGCGAGGAAGCTACATACCTGATTTCGACCAGTAGACTGTTCGGAAGAAGTCTTTTGTCTCAAGGCAATTCGAGAGTTGACCTGAGCTACATCATCAGCTTGGTTCGTAATCAAGAGGGACAAACTCACCGAGGAAACAGACTGCAGAGATCTTGGGATAGATGATCATCCAGAATACCAAGAAATGGGAGGTAGGTCGGGCAGAGTACCAAATGAGCATCAATACCGAACTGTTAATCAGCTCAGATCCTTGAGGGCGATTAGCTTGCTCACACAACGGTAGGGAAGAATTGAGTTTCATTGGTCATTCTATTCATCAGCTCGTCCCGATGCCAAGGGAAGTACTCACTTGAGGAATTTGACAAAGAAGTTTCCTGCTCCTTCTAACGGACCGTTGGGTTTTCGGAAGAGCCCGACGACGATTGTTGAGAATAGGACGAGCTGAATAGCGACATTGGTTGCGAACTACTGGTCAACGACGTACCTAAGCGCTTTCTGAATAAAAGCAAAAGAGCGTCGGGGAAGGCGGTGACGCCAAGAGACAGTGGAGAGATTTGACTTACGTGAAGAATCACAAATGGTTTAGTCCTGTTGAGGGAATCTCTCTGGAAGTTTTCTGCAGTAGTCTCCAAAACTTTCTGATTGACACATCCAACCATCTCTCCAACACTTCACATCAGCTTGGCTGCCGAAATGCCAGCAAAAGCTTACAGTAATACGGCGACAATTAAGGGGATGACGAAAGATTTATCGTTGAGCCTCCAAGCTCGTCTAGCGAAGTATGCTTGAATAGGAACGGTGATCATCATAGCAAAGAGAGGATACCAATTGAACCCTGTTTATTAGCCTTGCTGTCCAAGCCTCATGGCTGGACTGAGCTTACAATCAATTGGAAGGAACTGGATGAACTTCTCATAGTTCCACACGAACAGATGGAAGAGATGGGCAATACCGCTATCCATCAGCCAAGTCTCAGAGGGATGGATAGGAGAGGACATACAAGCAAGTAGAAGCTAGAGCGACGAGGCAGACCCAGTACTACTCATCAGCTTGGCCGTAACATGGAAGGGTAAGGTAAGCTTACAACAGTGACTTTCCTCCATGCTTTCTCCTCATTCGCCCATGATCTCCAGTATAGAAATTGATTCATAAGGATACCCATCAATACCATATCGAGTCCAAGACTATCGTCAGCTCAGACTCTAGAGGTACGGAACAGCTTACCCAATGAGATATGAACCGATGTTGACACGTTTGTTCATCTCAATGATACTTTTGGTGGATAGCTCGAGAGGTGAGAGCTGAATTGGTGGTGAGACGGGTGGTCCACCTGGGGGACCTCCAGCACCTGGGGGCCCACCGGCACCAGGTGGACCGCCAGCACCAGGAGGAGCACCGGCTGGTGGGCCAGTAGCGCCAGGGGCAGCAGAGACGCCAGCGGGTGGACCAGTAGCGCCAGAAGCGACTGAGATACCGGGTGGAGGACCAGTAGCACCGGGAACAGGGGTTACACCAGGAGGTGGACCGGTCGGGGCCGCGGTAGGACTAGCTGACATGATGAAAGATGGGGTGTATTCAATGTTGTCGTATGTCTTTCCCGTAGAGTAGATAAGCGGTCAGAACGATTATTTGATGGAGGTGAGATTGGATAAGAAGAGGAGAAAGGTATGAGAGAGCAGAGAGAGAGAGTATGATCAGCGCTTGGACGATATTATATCCAAAGTTATCCCCCTTGCCTTCAAGCCACGATCGGCAATCCATTTTCTCATAAAGGTATCCTTCAAGCTTCTTTCTGATTGATTGTCAAGGTATTCCTTTCTACCGAGACTTCTGTATGAAGGAGGTCTTCTATCCGTATGTGGAATGGGTGACCTCATTATCATCTCGGTCTTCCTTTCCCTGTTCCTTTTCGGGTCGGGCAAACTAACAGGCACCTTTGGGTCCAAGGAGGCGTACGGAGTAATTATGGTCAGCTCCATGTGAGTGTGTGAGGTATCATTCGGAGGAATAATGAGGACATGGTTCTATGGGGCGTTTGTGTGGTCTATCTGCTTAGGTCTCTGGTGTGTCTGTGTGCGTCGAAGTGTGCATCTGTTCTGTCAGGTATCCTCATTGACACGTGTGATACTCGGCTTCGGCCTTGAGTGACGTCTCCACTCGCTTCGCCAGAAGCCGAAAGAGTGGAGGTGGAGTGAAGCTATTCCAGGAGGTGGATTGCACTACCTCTTTCTATCTTTGTCATTGTCAAAGTACAACAAAACTCACAATAAAGATGAGCTCCGGTAAGATTGACTGTGATCGATATCACAGAGACACAGCTGATCAGGTAGCATGCTGTAAACTACCACCCGTCGAGGCAGAGTACTCGCCCAAGGGATCCTACGAGAAGATTAACGGTTACAAGACCTATGTCACTGGTCCCGAGGATTCCGATAAGGCTATTGTAGCCATCTACGATGTCTTTGGATTCAGCCCTCAGATTCTGCAGGGTGAGTCTGCCTCCTTTTGAATCAGATCAAGCGGGGGCTGATAAGCAGGTGCTGACCTCCTCTCTTCGACTGGAGCTAGGGTCTACATGCCCGATTTCCTCAAGGGTGAATATGCTACCGCAGACATGTTCTCTGGCACCGAAGAGTATGTTCTTTCTTCGTGTATGAGGAATTGAGCTGACAGGTAGGGGAAACAAGAAGAGAAGCGATTTCTTTGCTGGATTCCCAGGAGCTGTCCACACTCAAGCTAAACCCGCTGGAGAATGGTTGAAGTTGCTCAAAGAGGAGAAGAAGTACAAGAAGGTTGGAGCTGTCGGTTACTGCTGGGGATACAAGGTCAGCGTTACTGCCGACCATGCCAGGGAAGTCTTGGATGCCATTGCTACCCCTCACCCTTCGTACGTTCTTTGATTGCCTTGTTCCCGTAAGACAAAGCTGATTCTCAGTTTCGCCGAAGAGTTTGATGGAGAGAGGATCAAAGCTCCTATCCTCTTGATGCCTTCTTCCGGTGAGGACATGGATGTCGTGAGTCTATTGTTGTTGGTCATCCAAGAATCGTGACTGAGTCTGTAGATCAAGAAGATCTACGAAGCTGTCGAGGCCAAGAACCCAGGAAAGAATGAGCTTAAACCATATTCTTCGTCTGCTCACGGATGGACCGCTGCCCGAGGAGACGTGAGCAGAAAATGTCCCGTCCATGGGAACATACTGACAAGTAGCTCAAAACCGAGGAGGGTAAGAAGGAGTTCACTGAAGCATACCAGGACATGGTCAACTTCTTCAACAAACACCTCTAGACGGCGGTAGAAATGGTACTACAGGGCAAGTAGTCAAGAAGTAGCTAGTCGTATATGATGCATAGCGATTTATCAACAATTAATGTACGGGTGTTTGGAATCCAGGATCGGATTCGAAAAGAGGAAGAGACATCGGCATCAAGCTGGGATGTGGGGTCGTGAACAGGCGGTAACGCAGAAAAGGTCGTCAAGAGAAAGGGAATGATAGGGGAAGAACTGCAAGTCAGTGTTAAGCGCAGTCAAACATCTGCAAGCTTACAAAGTCTTGGAGATCGCTCTAGTTGGGCTTGCTCGTACTATCCCTCATAGCGACGAACGACTGGGACAGCGATGCAGGCTTGACCGACTTGTTGCTACACATTAGTCAAACACTTGGCAACGGCTGATAGACTCACGGAGCAAAGTGCTTCTGCTTGGCCGAGTTGAGCTTAGCGGTACAAGGAGATTGTAGCTGATCTGTGGGAGAGATTGTAGGTTTGCTATCCTGTCAGCGTGTTCCTGCAATGACGGAAAGACAACTTACTTCGCCTTTGCCATCTTCTTTGCTAGTAATGCCTTGACTCCTAGTCCAGCTGCTCCGGTTGTATCCTGTCCAGGAACAATATGAGCGTTCTCTGCTATCATCAGACTTTGACATCATTGGGGATGAAAAGGGAAAAGGGGGAACGTGCGAGGGTTGAATGACTCACGATTTGAAGTACCCAAAGGAGCCGGCTTGATTACTTTTGCCTGATGCTCAGGATCATGTAGAGGAGTGATGGTTGGTGATGAGGGGCCTGATTTGGCGGGTGTAGAGGTATTGGAGAATTGGTTGGACATTGCGAGTAATGTAATCGGTAAAAGGAGGTTCTTGGCTATTGTGACTGAAATAGAGGTAGTGATGACTCGGTGGCAAGATAGTGGAGATGACGGTTACGATAGAACGTGTTATCGCTGGCGAAGCTGGTGGCTGAGTAAGGCTGAGGCGTACTCTAGGCGTTGAAGTATATGAGATATGAGGAATATAGGGAATATAGGGAATGAGGAAATGATATATCTCATTCAACGTTCAACGCGACTGCTTTCTTTCGAGAGTTCCTGAAGGTTAGGCGCTCGCGATATTCGTACTCGGCTCCAGCACGCCTATTTGTCCCTCGTTGACTCCACTCCTGTACACAGAAGACATCAACCTTCAATCACAATTCCACTCACACAAAAGCATGACGGAAACGAATTACTCTTCTCCATCTCCCAGTCCCGCCGAGCCTGCCGTAACGAACCAATGTGCCATAAAGGCCCCGATTGACCAAGCTTGACCAAAGCCTCCGACCTAAAACCAAAGGACAGCCTTTCCTCAATCAATCCGCTTTCAACCACTGATCCTCGGCTCGCAGAAGGATGTAGCATGGCTAGCGCGAAAGGAAATGTTCCCTGTCTTCTTGGGAGCATATCGTCTGGCTGAGAAACAGGGCGCCCAGCTGTCTTGCATGAGTGCGGTGCTTACGCGGATCATGTCGTGTACATCATTCCGCTGGAAATTAAGTTAGGCCCCGAAGGGTGTGAAACAAAGGAACAACTGGTTGATGAAGGATGATGGATTTGGCTATATATGCCAAGAATCCCAATCTCCCCTTCGACTTCCTTCATTTCAGCATCGCTCACTATATCAACCATTAATCGCGTTTGATCACAATTGTTCATACCCACCGACATTGTTGTACTCGCCCCGCAGCTTGTCTTTCGACATATTCCTTATATCTCTCTCTTTTTTGTTGCATACCACAATCATCAGACTATATCGCTACAGGATGAGCGGTCCACCACCTGGCGTTGGGGCACCTAGTCCCGAACAGATCGCAGCGATGAAAGAAGCAGGAGTGAGAACAACTTTTGTGGCGGACTTGGGAATGGGCTTCGGACCTTTTATATTAGGGTAAGGCCAATTTCTCCTTATCGCGTCACTGATGATAGGTATGTAACGGATCTAGCACTACTGGGTGTACTACTCTCCCAAGTCTGGCATTGGTATACCTGGTCGACGAAGGAGCGCAATTTCATCCGCGTTCTAGTCGTGAGTCCCCTCCCTTTCTACCTTGACGGTGTCACTGATATAAGTACTGGGTGCTAGCTTTCTCTGTTGGTATCAGTATATTCATCTTCAATTGGATGATGCATCTCTTTGTCGACAACTTTGGTCAATTCTCCCAATTCGTCGATAATGCTTGTAAGCTCGTCCACCCCACTGGGAATGGTAGTTAATGATAGGGTTCAAATGGCTACCGCTTGTTGATCAGGCTGTTCTCCTCGCCTGTCAGGTATTCAGTTTGGAAAGGGCTTTTAGACTGTTTAACCGGAGTTGGTGGGTGCCAGCCATCGCTCTTCCCCCTATGTAAGTAAGGGCAGCTTATACCGTAGCCCATGACTGACACTATAGGCTGGTCGCTACTGGTGCTGTGATCGGTACCAAGATTGATAAGACGCCGATCGTCTTCGATAGTGATGCCGCTAAGGTGTGTTGATGTTCCACTTAGTGGGATTTTCGCTTACAAATTCAGATGATGCGTCCGTATTTGTACACCTATGTAAGCCCTCGCTATGTAGCTGGGACGAAAGTCGCTGATCCGCAGTTCTCAGCCATCCTACTTGCCGATCTGATACTCACTGCTATGATCGCATACGGTCTCTGGAAATCGAAAACAGGATGGAAGGATACGGATGCGATGATCAAGCGGATAATCATGTAAGCACCCTCGCCCCTCGTCGGCCGGTGACTAATCTCCAATAGTTTCAGTTGTGAGGCACAACTCATGCCTACTGTGATGGCACTGGGGATGTTGATCCAGTATGCTACCAGCTACAACTCGTTCATCAATTTCTTTTTCATGTAGGGTATTTTAAGTCTTCAGTCGAAGTGAGCTGACGGATAGGCTCTGTCATCCTAAGGTCCCGGCTGTTACATTCATGGGTTAGCTTACTGTCTCTCTTGCTACTCAAGCTGATAATGTAGCTGTATTGAATTACCGATTCTCGCTCAGACGCGATCAGAACATGCATAATTTCAGCACTACCGAAGTATGTCATCCCCGGTCTTTCGTGACTAGGCTGACATCAGGATAAATGGAACACTGGTCAAGAATCTACACCGCAAGAAGGATTTGTGAGTACCTCCATTCCGTCGTCCCACAGAGACTGATGATAAGCGAGCGGATCACGATGATATCCCCATGATCACGCGATTCAATACCGACAAGAATGGCTTGAATCAGACTGATTGGCAGCCTCAAGTACCTACGCTTGATAGGAAAGGCTTCAGTAATCGCGTATGATACAGTCCTTCCGAAGGTACGAGTCTCAGTATGAAGTCTACATACACTTTGTTCGCTTCGTTAAGCAGTTCAGACCAATGCAGAGGATATGAAATGGTCTGTCCAAGGAGGTCGGGTGGATGTTAATCAGATGTGACAGGGAATCCAGCCGGATCGCTACTGACTCTCTTGCGGGTCTAGAGGACAGGTGAAGTCGGCCGCATCGGGTTGAGTCGACTGGCATCACAGGTAGATGGCGCTACTATCGATCACATGGTCGCAATTGAAAGAAAAACATCAACCTCGCCACGAGCCCGGGAGACCGAGGTTTCAAGGCCTGAGACGGAAATAACATGCCTTCAAAGCTGAACCAGAAGGGATCATACGCTACCTTCGGCGCCCTATATCTCAAAGGACACCGCTTTCTGCAGGATGGACGAATCTAAATGGACAAGCTAAATTAGTTTAAGAAACTGATAACCGCGGAGAATTGGGTCCGAAAGGAAGATAAGAGATGCCAATCCGGACATCACACAACGCACTCCGCTTCCGTTGACGATCAAAGCGTATGTTCAAGCCATTGCTTACTATACACAACGCCAAACGAGGGCCCTTTGTATCAGCCCATGCGCTATGTGTGTGTCCCTTTCGGCATCGTACACTACAAAACGCCCTTGAACTTTACTTCTCGGAGACGATTAGTCTCCGAATCACAGCACCGGAAAGGACGGGTACCTTCAAGATAGTTTTGATTGCTCGGACCTAACTGAACACGGATCCGAAGCGATCATTGAAGGGGTGAAGCGGTAAACAAAGGATTTTGCCTGGGGCGCAGAGGGCTATATATGGATCAAGTTAACAATCGATAATGGACCCCCTTCCTACGAATTGCTCAACCACAGTTTCAAGCCAATCTACAAACACGATGAGCGGTCCTCCTGAAGCTATGGTAAGATCTAGATTTGTGGCGGACCTCGGTGCGGGCTTTGGTCCATTCGTCATGGGGTAAGGGGTAAGGCGGCTCCCTATAGAATGCAGCTTATCATACAGCTACTGCTTCAACATGCTCCTACTTGGCGTGTTGCTTGCACAGGTATGGCACTGGATCCGATGGACCTACAAGGAGAAGAATTTCATCAAATTCATCGTCGTGAGTGCACCCTACTGCCGGTTGGGCACTCCGGTAAATTGATGAGCAGTACTGGGTCCTCATCTGGTCTATCGCATCGAGTATCTTCGTCATCATTTGGCAGTTTGGCCTGTTTGTCGATAATTATGGCCAGTTCGCCCAATTTGCCGACAGCACAAGTAAGTATTGCTTCTACTATCAACCCACGTGTAGTCGTGGTGTCCATAGCTAAAGACAGTCTTCTCTTGGTTGCCCGTTATCGACGAGACGATCGTGCTAGCATGTCAGATCTTCAATCTCGAACGATCATATCGAATCAATGGGAATCGTATTCTTGTTCTCATCCTCATTATACCTTTCATGTGGGTCCAGGCAACGCTCAATGATAACTGAACGACAGGCTAGCTACTACCAGTCTGATTCTAGCTCGCAGAATCGCAACGTCCATCTTGAAGAACCCGGAATTCAACGTGACTCAAATGATCCAGCCTCCCCCTCATGCTTACGTGAGTAACAGCCGTGGTGAAACAGTACCACGCTGACAGATCCAGCTATTCACGAATGTCGCTACCGATCTCCTGTTGACGACAAGTATCGCTTATGGGCTCTGGAAGTCAAAAACTGGTTGGAAAGACACTGATAATCTCCTTACGCGTATCATCGTGTAGGCTACCATTCGGACGATACCTGCTATAGGATACAGACTGACGATCAGGTATACCATCAAGAGTCAACTCCCCCCCGCTGTGGCCGCGACGGTGATCGCCATTCAATTCGCAAGCAACAACAAGACCACCATGGTGTTCCTCTACATGTCCGTTATCCATGAACATCGCCATGGCGAAAAAACTGATCTGATAAGGATTTGCAACTCCAAGATCCCAGCAGTGATGTTCATGGGTAAGTGAACGATGAAGGTGACTCAAGCGAGACTAACGGTCAAGCTGTACTGAATTTCCGACTTCAACTGCGAAGAGATCGTCCCACGACTCATGTACTGTCGTCAAGTGCTGGGCTAGTACACGATCACTCCCAAGACGATGGAAGTGCGATGCCATATGTACGTTCAGCGAGCCAATGTAGTTCCCATACTGATGAACAGTCCAACAATATGAACGATATTCCAATGGTCGAACAACGATACCCGAAGCGAAGAGTATCCACAGACACTGATTGCGGACAAAAGCTCGGGATGGATAAGAAGTGAAACCCTACATTGTCGCTAAAGTCGGGTCCAAGATCCCTGTAACTTAGTGTTGGAGGTGGAATGGAATGTGTGTAAAATGTCAAAGCCCTGATATACACACTCAAAGCCACATTTATACTGACCTGATTCAAATCATGCCCTCCTCGCAAACAGATCGCACCAAGGATGACAATCACGCTACCAACTCTGAGCGAAGCTCGAGCTTCGCGAATGATATCGCCGAATACCAAAGTATGCCCGGACGCAAATTTCAAGAACCAAAGGGCCCTTTGAAATATACACACCTGTCCCCCTTCGGCCTTCTTTTGCCAAGCGTACATCTGTGTCCGTGTCCGTTGGATCGTCAGATTGTCTGTGCCTCATACTGGTCGCTTCTTCCCCGAACGCTTTGCCTCCGGATTGATTGGTATGATGAGGCTTTGACGGTGCAGGTCTTGGGTCAAGTATAAAAGACCCAGCTCTTCCACTCCTCTCACTCCTCTCACTCCTCTCACTCCTCTCACTTCATCGTCACTTATCCTATCTTTACCACTTGTCTCCTTCTTAATCACCTACTCTTGACCACTATACATACTCTGTCTGAAACGATGAGCGGACCACCTGCTGGAGCTGGACAACCTTCTCCAGAACAAATCGCAATGTTCAAGGAAGCTGGTATCCGAAAGATCTTCATCGCCGATATTAGTGGTGGCCTAGGTCCTTATGTCATGGGGTCAGTCATTCCTGTCTGGTTAATTCAGCTGACTGACCATCAGATATGTCTTCAATCTGATCATGCTTGGAATCCTGCTATCTCAGGTATGGCATAGCGCCTCGTGGACCAAGAAGGAGAAACCTCTTATTAGAGTTATCGTCGTACGTCCGCTCTTCGCATCGTGTGGTTCAATGCTGATGTGCAGTGGGTAGTGACCTTCTTCTCCTTCGCTTCGACCGTTTTCTGTATGGTCTGGTTCTATCAGTTGTTCGTGGTGCACTACGGCAAGTTCAGCCAGTTCGTCGATAATACCTGTATGCCCTTCCCCCAATCTACCTGATTGTGGTTTATCGTACCGAGTTTTGACACTGATCAGCAGGGTTCTCTTGGCTACCAATCATGGATCAGGTCGCCATCGCTTCTTGTCAGATATTCAACTTGGATAGGGCATATAGGCTCAATGGGAATAGTAAACTGCTTCTGGTCGTCTCAGTGCCCTTCATGTAAGTGTGTAATCACTCTACGAGCTATGTAGCTGACGATGAGGCTCGGCTCGTGCGGCATGATCATAGCCAGAAAGATCGCGGCCGGCTCCACTGATTTCAATGCTGCAATCGTAAGTGCCCAGCGAAGGTGAGGCAGAGAAGGCTGATTTATAGGTCATTCGACCATACATGTATACCTACGTAAGTCCTACTTCTTATCTACTGACGATAGCTAATGATCAGTTCTATTGCTCAGTAGTCATCGACGCAATCCTTACCATTGCTATCGCTTTTGGATTATGGAAGTCCAAGACCGGATGGAGCCATACGGATGTTTTGATCAAGCGAATCATCATGTTCGTCTTCTCATATCTAGCTTATCCAGTTACGGGCAATTTTGCAGTGAACAGTGGCTGATACGCAGCTAGACCGTTGAGACTCAACTCCTTCCCACCCTCGCCGCCATCACCATGTCAATTCAGTACAGTATCAGCAACTCCACATTCATGGCCTTTATGTATATGTAAGCAGTCCCTCTCACTCCATGATGGCAGCTGATCCGTAGTATCTGTCAAGGAAAGATACCCGTGGTCATGCTCATGGGTACGTTATTTGAACCCGATACTCAACTTGGGACTGACAAGTAGCTGTCCTCAACTATCGACTCTCCCTACAACGATCCAAGATCTCGAACCATATGTCGACCGAAGCTCTCGTGAATCTACACACACGAGACTGGACTGGAGCTAACGATCAGGTTGACGAAGAGGTCAAGACTCGAAAACTGATAATGTAAGACACTTCTTGTCGAAAAACCGAGCTGCCTAACGTATAGTCTTCCGAGACTCACAGTATCCCGATGGGTCAGTATACTCCCAGCAACAGCGACTACCAGCTACCTATCGCTCATTGTAGTAAGGTCCCAGATGCTATGTGAGACGACGTCGGAGGTCCGCTCCGGACGACAGGATCTGTATATACGTGTGGTCAGATATAAGTAAAGCAGGTAACGATTGTATTTAGCGAATCCAGGGATTATGCACAGATATAGTGCTAGACTGCAGTACTAGCGAGGATTGATGGCAGACGAGCGACGAGTTGCTGTGATTCTAGCCAGGTCAACTCTAAGGCAACAGCACCAGCTCATATTGCTTAGAACCGAATTGCTAGGAATGACCGAGATGACCGGTGCCTCATTCCATAAACTACGCCCTAAAAGCCACCACTCTATGTCACGACTATCCCGTCAATCGTGAATCGTCAATCTGAGGGACTGCCTTTATCCTGCGGCCTAGGGTCTACGATCTGCCAAGCTTCTGAAATCCGCCTCCGAGTACGAAAATAGCTCGGAAAGGATGCCTTTGCCCCAACGCTGGCGCAAATGTCAGCATACTGCGGCGGATCGCATACATGATTGCTTCTGAATGGACCTTGCTTTCATAATTTCGATCGGCAGACACAGGGGCTTGACCTAGAAGCCGGTGACTTGAGATGGAATCAGAGTAGTGAGGCCCAAGCTTTAGCCACTTGATGTCTTCGGCCTCGATTTCGGAAATCAATTTTGAACCGTGATGGAATTCCGGGCTGTGGAGCTCTGCATGAGGTGCTTATATGGATGTATCTACCGATGATCTAGCGGACTGAAGTCCAACCTGTACACCCACTCACTTCTCAAGTATATATCATGGGAGGACCCCCAGAAGCGGTGGTGAGGACCAAATTCGTATCGGACATCGGTATTGGTTTTGGCCCATTCATCATGGGGTAAGTATGACACTTTATATCCTGCAAAGCTGATGAAATAGGTATTGCTTCAACATGCTACTATTAGGCGCCTTGCTTGCTCAGGTGTGGCATTGGCATAAATGGACCGCGAAGGAGAGGACATTCATCAAGGTCATTGTCGTATGTCCTTTGCTCCTGTATCGCGCCTTAGCCATTGTGATGAGCTGAGGAATAGTACTGGGTCCTTCTGGGATCGATCGCATCTAGCGCGTTTGTCATGATCTGGGAGTATAACCTGTTCGTGACTGGCTATGGCAAATTTGCCCAATTCGTTGATAGCTCTTGTGAGTGGTCGTATCCGTCTATGTGAACGATGTTTCGACGGACTTCTGAAAAGATCATGGCTGATGATAGTCTTTTCATGGCTGCCAGTCATTGACGAGACGGTCGTTTTTGCATGTCAGATCTTCAATCTGGAACGCTCGTATCGACTCAATGGACGTAAAATACTGGTGCTCATTCTCATCGTTCCTTTCATGTACGTCTGATCCGAAGGAGTGGCTTGACCGTGAGCCCTGACGATTCAGGCTGGCTACTGCAGGCTTCATTATCTCTAGGAAGATCATAACGCTTCTCCAGGGCAGTCCTGAATTCGATGTCACCCAAGTCATTCAACCCCCTCCCCAAGCATGCGTAAGTTCGCACAGCTACACAAGTACGTTTGACATACAGCTGATTAGTAGCTATTCACCAACGTTGTCACAGACGTGCTCTTGACGCTGAGTATAGCTTATGGGCTTTGGAAGGCAAAGACTGGCTGGGAGGATACGGATAATCTTCTCAAACGAATCATCGTGTTCGTCCATCTCAAGTGTGGATGTTCCGGACTAATGAACAGATACACAATAAAAAGTCAGCTCCCACCTGCTATCGCAGCTTCCGTTACAGCCGCGCAGTTCGCTGCCAACAGCAAGACGACCTTGGTGTTCCTGTACATGTTAGTCCCTCCCTGATTCGGCAAGGTAGATAGCTGACTTCGACAGGATTACCAATTCGAAAATCCCGGCAGTCATGTTCATGGGTACATGACTACCCGAAAGCAGGCTGATAGCTAGCGGTTCTGAATTTCCGCTTCGAACTTCGAAGGGCAAGTCCCACTACACATCATATCATGTCGTCAACTGCGGGTCTTGTGAATGTACATGTAGAATACGACACTGATTCCACGAAGACCATTGTGAGCTGATTGCTACGCTCACATTCTACGTTCTGAAGCTGAGTAGCAGCATAATCAGATGGACGATATTCCTATGCTGGAACGACCTTTCGCCTGCTATGATCAGCCAAGCGACGGAAATGAGGTGATGCTGGTAAGCCAGCCTATACCTATCAAATAGGCTGTGTATACTTGTAGGAGTGCAAAAGTGCATGCATGTGCGGCTTGTCTCCCACATGGCCTAGTCCAAATCTCTTTCTTCCATCCGGACCTTTGGACCGGATCTGATGATTGATACCAGACCCGGAAACACGGATCTTGGCTAGATACTGTACCCAGTCTGAGAGACGGGACATTCGCCACTGCAGCTTACAGGCGGTTGACGATGGCATCGTAAGGTGGTTTCGCCCGAGTTGGTGGATTGACAGATCCGCGATTAGACTTCAGGAGCTTAATTTGGTACATAGTTACTAGAGCTACAGAATTGTATAAATAGTAGTTAACCAAGCCTAATGCGATTGGCACCCTCTACGGCTTCTTCTTCTTTTCTTCTCGCTTCTCCCTCCAAAACCTCCCTTTTCGCATAACGACCAATATAGTGAATGGGAACGAAACTACACAAATCCCAGAAAGCAAGACGAATGTCCATCCTGCACCCAGTGCTGAGGAATACATGATTTGAATGACGCCAGTGCCCACTGCTCCAAATAGGCATCTTACCAGGTTCAACTACTTTATCAGTAATGTCACAATCAAACCCATATTATCAGGACATACAGAGGCCGAGACTGCTCCACCTTTACCTGGAGTTAGATCTTGGCCGTACAGCGTCGCTAAGGCATTAGGATTTCCCCAATGGTGGAAGCGGTCGACGTACCTGTATTATTCGTCCCTGATCCAAGGCCCACAAAGAAACCTACGACAAGTACAGCAGCAAGTGGCGCTCTAGCTTGTAAAGTCCACCCGAGAGCTGTTGCTCCTAGTAGAAAGCATCTTGTCGTCAGCTGCGAGACTGCGAGGCTGCGAGTATATATCGGTGACTCACACTGCGAAAGGGTAAAGACATGTCAATCTTGTTCGTTCAAGCCTAAACTCCTCGCCTACTTTCCTATGATCTCCTCCTGCTCGAGCTACTTCTTTGCGATAGCGATAATCAACTTGTAGACCGTTTAGGTAGCTTGAGAGGATCGTGCCGAATCCTGATGGTCTAATTAATCAGTTTGTGGTCGTGAGTGAGAAGAGGACGTACAGGTAGCATAGACCTATTTGTAATTCTGTAAGATTATATTTATCTTTTAGTGCTGTCGAAAATACCGTTCTGCTATCAGCTATCTCTCTCGCCCTGTGCGAGAAAAAGAAGTGATCGACATACAAGACACAGTAGAATTCGAGATATAAGAGTGATGTAAAGACAAATGTCAATGTGATTTCCGGTTTAGTGAGTAAAATCTTGAATGATGATAATGGTTGATACTGTCGATCAGTCATTCTATCGCTTCCGAGCCGTTACGAGCAATGTGCTTACCTTCTTCCTCGGTGGTCGATCTATATGTTCACCTTCTTCCCCTGCTTTGGCTAGTTGATGTTTGACTTTTCGATGACGCCATAACATCGGCGGAGACATGTTGAGTGGTGGAGGTGGTATTGAGCCGTCTCCAACTATCGACCGAAGAGTTTCTGGCATCAGGCTATATATCAGCTCGATTCATCGGTTTACTCAGGTGTGATGACTTACAAGATGAGCGGAACAAGGATTACACCAGTAGCAATAGCCAAGAACCAAAATATCGATCTCCATCCCAAAGTCTGGGCAAATACACCACCGAGCAGTGGCCCCAATGCAGGTCCAAACATGCTACTCCCCTGGAAGAGTGCCATGAACTTCCCCCTCTCTCCAGGTTCTGCTATATCTGATATAGTTCCAGATCCAATTGAAATAACAGCAGATCCACCCGTAGCTTGAACTGCCCTCAGTACTAGGAGTAACCAGTAGGCTGATGTTGGACATAATGCTAGACCGATATTGGCGCCGAGGTACAGGGTAAGGGTGGAGATGTAGACTGGTCGTCGACCGTAAGTGTCGCTCAGGGCTCCGAAGAAGGATGGGGTGATAGCTTGGAATATCAGGTAGACGGTAATAGCTAGAGAGATTTGTTCTTCGCCTCGATTGAATTCTCGAGCAAGGGTAGGGATGGCGGGTACGAAGATGTTTGAGCTATTGTCAGGCAGGTATCTTTGACAGTCTAGAAGTACGAGTAACCGGGTACCCAACTAGTAATAAAGACTCACCTGATTGGAGAAAAGACAGCGGCAATACCAGCAAGTGTAACGATAAACCACTTCATCCCGCTCGAGAACGAAGAATACGGCTTCCCAGAAACAGAAGTCATAGTCCTTAAAGTAGGTGGGAATCTCAATCCATCCTCTTCCATCCCATGTCCCCGGTCATGGTTTCCATCTCCATCGGAATGAAGTGATCCTGATCGAATTTCCTGACTGGGGTCATTTATGGCTGTTGTACCTGTGCTTGGTCGAGAGGATTCATTCGTGGACCTGTTATCGACCCCAGTGTCACTCATTAGATTGGGAGCTATATCGCCGGCGGCTGGATAGGCGATTGGGCCAGTAGTGCCAGTGGATGGTGGATCGTCAACCATTTTGTTGTCTGTCGTTTCTCGAGTGATACAATGCGAGGGGGATAGTTCGTCATTCACACCGGACAGCTCGTAATTATACACTTGGCCAGCTCGGGCATCTACCTATCTTGAGTTCAGTATACAGTATACAGTAGAAACACAACGCAGGAATTATCGGCCCAGGCAAATATAGCATCAATAGACATAATCCATCTTTGATCGGATTTGACCGACCTCGGCCGTCGGGTCATCAAAGCCGATGCAGTCTCAGACTCACTCGGCAAGAGGTCAGGCAAAGTATACAAGACTAGATGCATGGAAGATCTATGCTATATTATAGAACGATGATTATGGTATGATCATGATTATGATGCACGAGAATTGAGCACTCCCAATCCCTGTCCACCTGGGGTAGGAGGCTGAGAAGCGAACTGACCTCTAAATCTAAATTGACTATTACTATTATTACTATTATTCGTCGGTTGGCCAGGTCCATTCGAGCTGGGCGCAACGGATGATGTCCGACCTGTCGTTGGTAATCCACCCGGTATCCTCAGTGCAGAAGACTGAGCGCTCATCTGCGGTCTCTGTTGACGGCGTGAATCATTTGGAGTCGGTGTCAAGCCAGGTGAATCCATTGGATTCGTGTATCCCGGGAACCCAGCTGGCATAGGTATACGTTTCCTCCCCAAGGGCGGAGAGGCGGGTGGTGATGGAAGATGTGATTCGTGTTGTTCCGAAACTAAGCTTCCATCAGGTAATGATTCAGTAGGACCGAGATTGATTAGATCGGAAGCTGCTTTGGATATTCCTTCACGGACAGCTTCGACAGCGCGTTGTCCTAGGTCCGTGACGATTGGTACGCCTTGTTGGGTGGTCTGTAGGCGGGGGAGAGTGAGTGTGACATGGTTGGGGTGCACTAGGCGGTCTTGAATGATAGATCGGAGTCGAGTCATGATGAGTTGTTCTAGTTTTGGAATGTCTAGTCGTCAGTTTATCTGTGGGTGGATGGAAAAGACAGGAAATATGAGTTACCCTGTAGCTTTGCTCGACTACCAAGAAGGGTGGTTGTCTTTAAATTAAGGTGGAAATCGGGTAATAGGCAAACATGTAATTGTTGTCGCTCATCAACAGGATCATGTATCTGAACACTCATCTGATGATCAGCTACCACCTATGACCGAGGCCTATAGCTTACAGTCCCACCGATAGAAGCTAGCTGTACACCGAGCGAGACGGGCAATACGGCGAATCGTGGTCGGGGGAAATTGATAAGTAGGGAGGTGGAGAGTGAGAGTGATGTAGTGTCGAGGTAATCTATATCGATCTCTGCTCGCTGCTTCGTCAGCTGCTATACTATCGAGTGTGGCCACGGCGACTTACAATATGTCCTTGACCGTCTGAAGGTCTTATTCTGGCATTTGACAGTAAAGGATAAGCCGACCCTAATGATAGCGCAGTAACTTGGATCGGATCCTATTTATTAGCTCCTCACTGGACACAGATTGAATCGAGATTAGACCTACGATCCAGCTCAAACCGCCATCAGGATTCAACCATTTTTCAATCTTCTGCCGAGCCCCTTCCTCTCCTCCATTTGATAGCATATCATTCCTGTATCCCTGTAGTATCTGCTCATCAGCTAGGCTCACTTCCAGCGGAGACAGTGACTGACCTGAGCAAAGAGGACATTTATCCAATCTGCACTTTCCGCTGGATGGGTTGCCATTTCGTATCCCGTTTTACCCAGTATCTGGCTTGGAACAGGTGGAGGTACTACATTGGTAGATAACAAGACCTTCTTCTCGATCAGCTATGCCTTAGGCTTCTCAAGGGAACGTACCTTCCTCTTCTCATCCCTTCTTCTCTGCCATTCCTCTTGATCTACATCTTCCGCTGGCTGAAATACGACATATCGAATAAAGATCAGACACAAGATCACAAATGAAGCTTGACCCAGCAGCAAGCCTTGCGTGAATGTCCAGCCGGAATGTGGTGCCGGAGTAGGGAGTGTTGATACTTGCGACATGACTCTCATGTACCTATACAAGGCATTCTACTTGTACTTTACATTCAATAAAGTCAATTGAATCTCTTGCGACACTCGTCATACAATGTCTATCCTATTTAATCCTACCGTTTAGTGTATAGTGCCATAAGCCGCGACTGATTTTCTTTCCCTTTCCAGACCCTGGCTATATCAAAACAATACTCTACATCTATCGTACACCTATACTCGTAACTCATACACTACATCATAACCACAACAATGTCCAACCAATCTCAAGCTCAAACCACCGCCCCTCTACAGAACTCTACTGGTATGTCTCCTTAGCTCCGTAGTGATACGCAAAAAACAAACACTAATGTCTTAGCGGTAAACAACGCCTCCAACAATGTCTCATCTCAACCTCAACCCCCTTCTTTCCTTCAGAAAAAGGGTCTGCTAGGTGGTAAACAGGGCAATATGGGGTAAGTCTAGTCTTCACATATCGAGTCTGATCTTGTTATGGACGGAGACACTAATTCTACAGATCGATCGTTTCACCTACCGATAACGTCCTTTCTCCTTGTTCCGCAAAGTTGTCATCTTCCAAGCAACGTCATTTCGCCAAGTATGTCTTCTTTCTCCTTGCTCAGTCCGATCTGTGTCCTCATCGATAAGACTCATCAATATGGCAACCCAGCTGACATCCAGGGGAAAGCCAGCAGGAATCTCGAGCCAACTTAGTAAACTCGCTTCAAGCGGAAACAACTCTTCCGACAAATCAAAGGTCGATTTCTAAGGTCCACACGACCCACCGACCCACCGACCGCTCCACCCCCCCCTCCCTCGCCTGTACATGACTGTAAATACCGCCTCGTTGTTCTTGTTTCCCTCTCGATCTGTTCCACTCATAATTACCCTACATCCTATGCTTTACACATTTTTCATACGGGTCTTGCACATGCCATGCCATGCATCCACTACATCTCATATTTCGTCAAAACCTGACCATCACTGATGACTGGTTGGCATGTCACTTTCATCACTGATACACATATAGTGGACATCCTCACTTAGACTCTACTTCTCGCTCACATCAGGCCAGAACCTCTGTTCGAGATACATGACCCTCCTGAAAACCTGACCTGTCAGCCTCACTTCATGAAGAAAGACCACGAAGACTATTCACCTGCTCACACCTCCTTGACATTTCCGGGTCATTCTCCAATTCCAACCCATCGACCACTTCCTTACAATGATCTACGAACCCCACAAACTCGTCACAAGTCCAATTATCAATAAACTTCTCCAATGCTTTCTGCGTCTCTGTTGGATTGTCGATTGATTGCGAATGGGATTTAGCAAAAGACCATGCTTCAAAGTACGCCTCGTTGTCAACTGTCAAGTCTAGCACTTAGGAGGACGAATCGACATACCTTCTCCATAGCCCACAATAACACCAGACCCTCTTCGATACTTCCACCAGCCCCTACTCCCCATAAATAATCGACGTATGATCTGGTGATCTCTTCATATTCCCCCAAACCATTATGTTCATCAATCACTGGCATGATTCCTTCAGGTCGAATATCAAGTCCATGTTCTTTAGCTGTTTGAACAAAGAAGTCCGTCTCTCTCTTCACATTTGAGAGCGAGAATGTCAAAAGATCTATGGCCGAATAGAGGGCTTTTTCTCTAGATGAGGTAGGTGGTGACGAGGGGAGAGGAAGTCGAGAAAGGAGTAGGGAAGCGTACCACTCATCAGCCCATGCACCTACCTATCTCCAGCGCGAATGTAGGAGTCGAGGGCTATATCTAACGCACTTTGATATATCCCACAAAAGCGTATAGGTAATCTTGCCTACACCATTTAGTAAGTGTTCCAGCATCTAGAGATCCGTCGCCTGCTTGAACCAAAAAGGGGTGTTGAGTCGCTTTCGTAAAGTCGACTTCCTAGATGTCAGGCTGATCAATACTCGGTATAGGGTGAATACGCACGTAGCGCTGCAGCATGGTCTCGGTGAAGGACGACATCGTAGCTATAGAGGTGTAGAGACAATAGACAAAGATGCTCCTCGCAATGGCTGATTGGACACACACGGACGGAGGTCCGCACAGTCCTCACCGGGATCCGGAGATCTGGCAGCGTCACAAATTAGGTAACGACAGCTAGATTGACAATAAAGACTTGATCAAGTGATATCTTAGATACTCGAAACCCTCCCAAGGATGTGACAATTCGCATGATGTACAGATGCATCTCCTCCATGACAGAACCCAGAATACCTAATCTAAATTATAGAATAGATTACTTCTTCTTGGATGCTCCCTTGACGGCGACCTCCTCAACCTTGAGCCCTGATTTATCAGCAATGCCCAAGCAACGAATACAGCTAGCTCTTCAGAGACTAGAACATACCTGGGGGAAGGGACTGCTTGAGCTTCTCGGCCTTCTCGGCGTCATTAACGAGCAAGGTGTATAGGTATCGGGAACATCGGATCTTGAATTTAGTGACGGTGGTGTTTTTGGAAGAAGCCTTGGACTTGGAAGAGGTGGTCGAGTGGGGCTTGGCCTTGAGGGTGGTCTTCTTGATTCGTGCGGCTGTTGATGCAAGTGGATTAATGCGAGGATGTAGGGTAGGTGTAGATTAGAGTTCATAGACGAGTAGGTAGGCGGGAAGGCAGCAGGAAAGAGAGACTAGATCAGCTATGTCCATGTTGTCCAGAGCAAACGACATACAGGTTGCGTCCTTTCTTCGGGCGATCTCGAGGAACTTTTTGATGTCGTGGATTTGCTTGGGCTAGAAGTTAGTCAAATCCTCCTGTTGTCCGCAGATCAATGTTGATGACAGCACGACGACCCAGCACAGCATAGCAGATCTCCCTTCCATCACATATCTCCATGCGCCTTAACGCAGCCCGACGTTCCTAGGGCGAAGATGTCCTCAACTCCATACTTGGGCGTCTACTCTCCCCGGCCGAGTCGTATTCCAATTCCTTCATCTCATGCCCTATTCCTTGACTACGCCTGTCGTGACCATCCAGGTCCTTATCCGAATCTCCTGACTGTGCTGTGTCGTACTGCCCTGTCCCCAACCTGTCTCCATCTCAAATCTCACTCACCATTTTGACTATGTTACCACTTGACGGATAGAGATACTCGTTGACACCCTTGCACCAAAACACAGACAGCAACAACGGGATCAAATTATCTTAGGGAAATCGAAACTCCGTCCAATCTTTGTCCTGCACCAATACTATATCTCCGACGTGTGGCACTCCTTCTACCATACGAAATTCGGCGTTAAGCAATTTTACATTCCGTTCCCTTCTGTTCCCTTTGATTCCCCCCTTGTGCCATCGATCTCACCCTCTCTTTACTACATTACTAACGACAACGACAATCAACAAAATGGTGAGCCATCGTCGCAACATACATGGCATCACGCCGCAATCGAGCCTAGATCGCTGGTAGATACTATGATCTGTCGGAATGGGAGAGAGAGAGTAAGAGGGAAATGGACAGAAGGAATTAGAGAATGATGGTGATCCGCTTTCAAGGCGATGAACCACTTTTCGAGTCCTCTTTCTGTTCACACCTCTTCTACACTTCAAACTCAATCCGACGATCTCAAAGAATCAAGTATTGAACGAGTCCAAAGTTGTCCCTATCCCACCTTAGTGTGAAACAGGATAGGATGGACTGCAAGACGATGAAATTCAATAGGAGTCAATCATATACCTATGGGAACAGGTGATTGCATACTCCCGATCAAGCTGCACCCTTTGATTCTCTCCTACCTCTTGTCTAGGGTGATTCCAGACAAGTTGGTAGATTGATGTCAAAGGGTTAGAGCGTGATGCCATTCCAGTCTTTAGAAAGATGGAATACATTGCTGACTCAATGACCCGCAGCCCAAGGCCGCAAAAGGAAAATCGAAGCCCGCATCCGCCCCTTGTACGTTACTATTTATCTGCTATGCCTTGACTCGAGCAATCAGACTGACATTTTAGACGGCACCAAGAAGGTCGCCAAGACCCCCCAGAACCCCCTTTTCGAGAAGAAGTCCAAGACCTTCGGTATCGGTATGTAAATCCCCCTCTCCATGGCAACATCGCTAATATCAGGTGGTGATCTACCCCCCAAGCAGGACTTGACCCGATTCGTCAAGTGGCCCGAGTACGTCCGACTCCAGAGGCAGAAGGTCATCCTCAACAAGCGACTAAAGGTGAGCTTCGCGAGATGATAGTACCATGAATACCCGCTAACATCTCAGGTCCCCCCCGCAATCGCCCAGTTCGGTCAGACCCTCGACAAGAACACCGCCACCCAGCTCTTCCAGCTCCTCAACAAGTACAAGCCCGAATCCAAGCAGGAGAAGAAGGCTCGTCTCTTGTCCGAGGCCGAGTCCCGAGAGAAGAAGGGAGACAAGGCTACCACCTCTGACTCCAAGAAGCCCGTTTACGCCAAGTACGGTCTTAACCACGTTGTCGCCCTTGTCGAGGCCAAGAAGGCCAAGCTCGTCGTCATTGCCGACGATGTTGAGCCCATCGAGCTCGTTGTCTTCTTGCCCGCTCTCTGCAGGAAGATGGGTGTCCCTTACGTTATCGTCAAGGGCAAGTCCAGGCTCGGTCTAGTCACCGGTAAGTTTGGCTTTCCTTTTCGACTTTGAACACTTCTGACATTTCAGGCAAGAAGACCTCCGCCGCTGTTGCCATCACCGATGTCCGATCCGAGGACTCTCAGGCTCTCGCTAACCTCGTCTCTGCCTCCAAGGCAAACTACCTCGAGAAGTCCGAGGAGTCTCGACGACACTGGGGTGGTGGTATCCGAGGCAACAAGTCGTGAGTTATATATCCACTTGTAATGATCAGTCGCTGATATGCAGTATCCACAAGTTGAAGAAGAGGGCAAAGGCTCTTGGTCAAGATGCCAAGAAGGTCGACCTTACTCTATAAGTTTGTGGTTGGTAGTTGCTTGGGTTTTGTGCGTAGTGATAGGTCTGTCGGATCTATCTGGCATGTATGATATGAGCACAACTTTGTTGAGCATTGCAGCGTGCACAATCTTATCTTGACTACTGCCCATATTGATGAATCGCATCAATACTGTAAATCGGTATATGCCGTGAAATAGGTAGGGTGCATAAATGTTTGCCCCACCAATAAAAAGATCATGCTTTGACCGCCACGCGTCAGAGAAATCGACTTTGTCGTTCGATCCATATAAATCAATTCATTTTATACTCCACTCACTTCCACTCTTAAGCATTCATACAAACCACCAAAATGGCAGACGCATCAACATCAACCGAGACTCCTACTCCTCACCCATACACCATTGAAACTCTTAAAGCACACAACACAAGGGACGATCTTTGGTTATTGATTAATGGAAAAGTATACGATGTTACCAAGTTCATGGATGAGGTATGTTTTCTTTCCTGTAGTGGTCAAGGAAGGGGAGGCTGATGAGTAGCACCCTGGTGGAGATGAAGTATTAGTAGAGGAAGCTGGTACGTTGATCCTTTATTCTTATACTCAATCCTCTCAAAATCCATTGGGGCGGGTGACGGGTGCACGTGCATTTCCATACTCCTCACGGCCCATTTGGAGATCGAGACGACTGTAGAGATCCATGTGGATGAGATTTTGAAGGCTGACAGATAGGGCGAGATGGAACAGAGGCTTTCGACGATGTTGGACATTCAGATGAAGCAAGAGATATGTTACCGAAAATGTACCTAGGTGATTTCCAGGGTGCTGTAAGTTTTACCATCCCCACCTCTCATACGTGTTCGTTGTTCGACAGAGGACGAACAACAGATGAAATTCATTCGGATGGAGCTAAACAAATAGGCTACTGAGAAGAAATCAAAGAAATCATCTATCGGAGTAGCAACATCAGGTGCACCTTCATCTTCATCGTATGTCCTGTCTCCTCGCTTCAGTGTTGTATTCATAAGAGAGAAGAGCTGACAGAGGTAGGAACTTGACTTACCTCATCCCAGTCGCTTTGATTGGTGCTTATCTAGCTTGGAGGCTGCTTTACGCTTAGAGTGGGAATGGTTGGATGTGGATAGATAGATAGTACAGTCGAGTTGTTATGTTTGGGTAGATTAGATTGTTGGTATGGGTTGTGATGCATTTTAGTTATGGGAACTCGTTTCCGACCACATCGGTACTCATACTGTCATCCGGTAATCGCGCTTAGATTGCGGTACAAGGCAGGAGCACGCTGGGATACTACAACATGATATGCATTGTGATTAGAGGGTTGAGGTCGATCGCTGTAGAATCTATTGGAGTCTAACAAAGGTCTGCCCCTCCACCCACATCTACGCTACAGTGCCCCCACTATGGCCGCTTAGCCTGTGCCACTCCCCATGGCCCACCTGGCCTTGCCATTGTCCTCCTGACAATCTCATCACCCGTTCCCATTCCTTTTCCGCCATCCCTGTCCAACGCAAACACAAAGTCTGAAACTGTCAAACATCTATCGTCCGGCACCATCTTTTCAGTTCCCGCCAACCCAGGCGGTCCAGGTGTCGTGACAGGGACCATTCGCCTAGAAGGTAGACTGGGCATACGGCGTTTCTTCTGCCTCTTCCCACTCTCCTCTCCTACTTCATTCGATAAATTACTCTTTTTCCTTTTCTTGCTACCTTCCAGATCCTCTCCCAATGGTTCACCTCCTTCTTCGGTATCTTCTTCTTGTTGACCCTTTTTGCCCTTTTTCCTTCCAGATAATGGACTACTGATATTTGGCGCATTATTCATCCAGCTGTATTTCTTGCCCATCCCCGTACTTCGTATAGCAGTCGCATTCGACATTTTAATCTGAACATCTGGCGAAAAGGTGGGTGTCTTCTTATTCCTATTCACCTTCTTGGCCGACACACCTCCAAAAGTCGGTGTAGAATTGACATCCGCCTTGGGAAGTGGCGAATTAGCACGTTCGGGCGAAGTAGCTGTTGGGGCATTCGTATTCGCAGAAGTCGACGTGATATCCTCATTCGGTGACGTTTGTTGGTTACTCGATTCCGCTCCAGTCTCGCCTCCAGTCTGCCTATCCCTAAATCGATCCATCTCATGTTCCCTCGCCAATCGAGTCATTCGGGAAGTCCTGAATTCCCTCTCTGCTTCTTTTGCTTGTTTGTTCAATACTTCGAATAAAGCATTCGGGTCCGAGTTGACGGATACCGCCCACATTGCCCTTTCTTTTCCCTTGCTGCCGCTGCCGCTGGCGTTGGGAGCGGTAGGTGGTGGATGGAGGTATGAGGTGGTTGTACGGTGTTGTTGTGCTGATATTGATGATGTGAGAATATCGCGTAATCGGGTTTCAGCCGCCATCGATAGGTATGCAAGGGATTCATCGTCGAATGTGACTTGATGGTCTTTTGCTATCTCGTTAGCTTAATTCTGGCCTATCACAAAGAAGGTCGTACCCATTCGCTCCAGCTTCATCTTGAGTTCCGGACCAAATAGATCGGTCCGTTTTCCCCTTGATCCAGCTCCATATCGATTATTCCCAGTGACCCTTCCTATATTATATCGTCTAGCCGCATCTTCCTCTGCCTATCATATCAGCCTGGTCTATGTTTTATGTAGGCTTACTCTTATATCAATAGGTCGATCGTTCTTGACTGTATTCACAGGTTTCACGTCGGGTTGTTTACTAGGAGATGTCGAGCGCGGTGGGATTGAGGGTGTGGACATTCCAGTCATTCCATTAGAGCCGGGATTCATGGTCCGAGTCGCGGAGGGTGTCGAGAAAGAGGATGAATCGCTAGGCCCAGCGGTCTGGTTTGGGCCAAACTGAGAAGGAGCTGAAGCCATAATACTCTGAGGATCACTAATATATACGTACGAGACATGGTTGACTTGTGTGTGTCGGTAAGTGCGGGGATGACCGTGCGCCTGTGTTTCTACAGAGTTATAGGCGCGTCTAATCTGTCGCGTCTGTGTTTTCATGTGATGGGTACTCTTTCTAATTCATCTGTCGATACATTACACCCTGGCCATATACCTACCTGGCAATATGGTACGTGTGCTTTGATTCATAGATAGTGCTTACAAATCACTTGAGAAAGACAAATACTGATATCCAGAACCCCCTATTGGCAGCGGCTAATGCCAATCGAAATCCAAACGATGATGATACCTTATCGGATTACGTGCCCGAATCTCGTGATATCTCGGTCTCTCGTGCGGTACGTTTCGCCAGCGGGCTTTCACATGTGTACTACAGGTCTTCCGAATGTTCTAACAATATAGCCATCGGTAGCAGCTGCAGATGAGCATCACATCAATACCGCTCCTCAATCTTTGATGGAATCGGACGGAGAGGATGAGCTACTAGAGGAAGACGAGGAGTTCGATGAGGATGCCATCGCAGGCGGATCAGTGAGTCAACTTCAATACACATGTAGGATGGTCAAGCTGACGGGCAGAAAATTACGCCATCGGCTAAAAGACGCGCAGACCAGGTAAACGCTAGGAAAGCTGCGAATGATGAGAGAAGAGCACATATCACCAATATCTCAAGTAAGAGAAGTGCGGTTGAGCAGAAGAAGGTACGCTATTGTCTTTCCTGGTATCGACAGGGAATGCGGTCTGATGATAGCTTGCCGATTCGATGAAGAGGTTTACATACCTCCTTGGACAGACTGAATTGTTTCAGCACTTTATCGATCTCAAGGTAAGACTACGTGCGACAAGAGGTTGGAATATGATCTGATATCAGCGTCAACGGGAACCTCAATTCGCTGCTATGCTGGATGAACAACTTGGCAAGCAGGCCGCGGGAAAGAACAAGAAGAAAGCCAAGTATGTCACCATTCACATTTTGTACACAGAGCTGATGGATAGCGACAATCGACACCGTAAATCCGAGAAGGAGGAAGATGAGGAGTTGTTGAATGAGAACAAGGACGAGGAGGAGGAACCATTCGTCTTTGAAGAAAGTGCTCCTTGTACGTCTCGACATTATCGTATAGCATAGACTGATTGGTAGTCGTTAAAGGGGGAAAGATGAGGGATTACCAAGTCCAGGGATTAAACTGGATGATCTCGTTACATCATAATGGTATCAATGGTATTCTCGCTGATGAGATGGTGAGTTCCCATACTAGGTGATATCAACTTGCTGATATTGTAGGGTTTGGGTAAAACACTTCAGACAATCTCTTTCTTGGGTTACCTAAAATTCCATCAGGGTACCGCTGGTCCCCATTTAATTGTAGTCCCCAAATCGACATTAAACAATTGGGCTAGAGAAGTTGAGAAATGGGTTCCAGGTTTCAGAACGACCGTACTCCAGGGAACCAAAGAGGACCGAGTGAGTCAATATAGCTAGTATTCCGGAGACGTCAGCTAATTATTCAGGCCAGCATTGTTACCGACGTTATCCTGGCTCAGAAGTTCGATATCTTAATCACATCATACGAAATGTGCATGAGGGAGAAATCGACTTTGCGAAAATTCAGTTGGGAATATATCATCATTGATGAAGCTCATCGAATCAAAAATGTCGATTCGCTCCTCTCGCAAATCATTAGGACATTCGTCAGTCGAGGACGACTTTTGATCACTGGTACACCTCTGCAGAACAACTTGCAAGAGTTGTGGGCTCTACTCAATTTCATCCTGCCCGATGTGTTCTCATCTAGGTCAGCTTGCCGATGCGGCCGTCGAGTTGAAACTGACAAGTAGTGAGGACTTTGACGCCTGGTTCTCGAACCGAGATGCTAGCGACCCCGACGCTGTTGTCAAGCAATTACATAAAGTCCTGAGACCTTTCCTTCTTCGACGAGTAAAGGCGGATGTAGAGCATTCGCTATTACCCAAGAAGGAGATCAACCTCTATGTTGGAATGACGGAAATGCAGAGGAAATGGTACAGGATGTTATTGGAGAAGGATATTGATGCTGTCAACGGTACGTACCCCCAACACAAGGAATCTCGGCTGATCAGCAGGTGCCTCTGGTAAAAAGGAGGGAAAGACGAGGTTGCTTAATATCGTCATGCAACTGAGGAAATGCTGTAATCATCCATATCGTAAGCCCCTCATCGCTTGATGGGATCAGAGCTAACCTATTCAGTCTTTGATGGTGCTGTAAGCTGGATCGTGCAACGTGTTGCAAAGCTGATTTGCAGGAACCAGGACCACCCTTCACGACCGATGAGCACCTCATTGATAATGCCGGTAAAATGGTCATTCTCGATAAACTCCTCAAATCGATGAAGGCAAAAGGATCGCGAGTTTTGATCTTCTCCCAGATGAGTCGAGTATTGGATATTTTGGAGGATTACTGTCAATTCCGTGGTCACCGTGAGTCCCCATTTCCACGTAATTGACCAGATCTGACGAATACAGAGTACTGCCGAATTGATGGTGGAACCGATCATGAAGCCCGAATCGCAGCTATCGACGATTACAATGCTCCCGATAGTGAGAAATTCGTTTTCCTCCTGACTACCCGAGCTGGTGGTTTGGGTATCAATCTAGTCACTGCCGATGTCGTCGTTCTATTCGATAGTGATTGGAATCCTCAGGCCGATTTACAAGCTATGGATCGAGCTCATCGAATTGGTCAGACCAAGCAAGTCTATGTGTTTAGGTTCATCACTCAGGATGCTGTCGAGGAACGAATTCTGGATAGAGCTACACAAAAGTTGAAACTTGATCAGATGGTTATTCAGGAGGGTAGGGCTCAGCAGGCTCAGAAAGGTGCGTCCACCAACTTGTCTTTTGATGATATGCTGATGGGAAGTCGGCCAGAACAAAGACGATCTACTTGAAATGATCCAACACGGTGCTGAAAAGATCATCAACAATTCTCAGAGGTATGTGGTTCTGAATATTCATATGAACGGGCTGACGGGTAGTATGTTGATCGACGACGACATTGACGAGATCATCAAGCGTGGAGAAGAGAAGACAGCCGAGATCAACTCGAAATACGCCGGGCTCGACCTTGACGCTCTAAACAACTTCAAGTCTGAAAGTATGGTCCAGACATGGGAAGGTGAAGAATTCTCTGGCAAGGTCAGTCCACTCATTGAATAATGGAAGCAGACGCTGGAGCTAGGGCTGATGTATAGCACAAGAAGACTATGCTTTGGATTGAGCCTGCAAAGCGTGAACGTAAAGGCAATTACTCGATCGATCAATACTATCGGGACAATATGAGGGTCGGGGGTCCAGCTACGAAATCTGATAAACCAAAAGTACCCAGACCACCAAAGCAGGTGCACATTAACGATTTCCAATTCTATCCCGCCAGACTCGTCGAACTGCAGAACAGGGAATATGATGCTCATCGTGTAAGTTGGCTTTGTTCGGTACAGGCGAATTTTAGCTGACCGAGATAGAAAGCTCAGAATTATATCGTGCCCGCTGCTGAGCCTGAGGAGGGCCAGACTGCTGAAGAGGCAGAAGCAGAGGTCATCGAGGAGCAAGAGCGAATCAACAATGGTGTGTATCTCGCTTCGCCACTGGATTCCGCTGAACAACAGCCGTACCTCTGACAGAAGAGGAGGTGGCCGAAAAAGACGAGCTGTCAGGCGAAGGCTTCTTATCCTGGAAACGACTCCATTTCCTCGCTTTCATCAAGGGTCTCGAGCGATATGGACGAGATGCTCTAGATAAGGTTGCTGCCGAGATTCCCGATCATGACGAGGACAATGTAAGAGAATACGCAAGAGTCTTCTTTGAGCGATACAAGGATCTCAAGGGTGGGTCTTCCTTCTGATTCAACCAAATGGCAGTAGCTGATCATAGATGCCGACAGATTAATGGATCGAATCACTGCTGGAGAGGCCAAACTCCGTGAACAAGGCTCTAGGATTGATGCTCTACATCGCAAAGTCCGCTCGGTCAAGTATCCGATGCAGGAACTTAAATTCCAATATGGTCAAAACAAGGGTAAATCATACACAGAGGACGAGGACCGATTCTTGATTGTGAGGATGCATCATCATGGGATTGATCGGGATGATTGTTATGAATTGATAAAGAGGGATATTGGAGAGTGGCCTCTTTTCCGGTATGTCTTCTTTGACTATTAGTTTGGGTCATGGAGAAGAGGCGCTGATGTTTAGATTCGATTGGTTCTTCAAGTCGAGGACACCAGAGGAATTGAGGAGAAGAGGAGCGACATTATTGTTGTTGATCATGAAAGATAAGGAACCCGAGGAGGAAAAGAAGGGTAAACCAGCTGCTGGCAAGGTATGTTTTCCCTCCGTCTCTAGGGAGCGCGAAGAAAGGGTCTAATGTGTAGAAACGTCCGATTGATGAGTTGAAGAATGGTAACGGAACGAATTCTAGAGATACAACGCCAAGCGCACCTGCTAAAACTAGTATGTCACTTCAATGTTACTTGATCGAAGTCAGTACTGACAGTGTAGACAAGAAAAAGAAGGTGTAAATGTATCGCGGAGGAAAGAGTAGTGTAAAGCTAGTAGCTAGTAGAGTGTCTGTCGGTGCATGCATCCGTGTATTCTAGCTTATCTGGCTCAGCTCGAGGTCGTCTGCGGCGAGGCAATCTGTCGAGCTAGGACGACCGATGACAAGAGGCCGGAGGGGGTAATCATAGTGCGATGTGAACGAGACTTGATACATACACGATAAATGCTAATTAGGTAATTATCCGAATCACAATCCTAGTCTATATCTAAACTACTCCTATCTTACACGACCGCGAGTCACCCAAGACTCGGGTCCACACCTCGACCACCACCTAATTCCTCTTCTCTTGAGCTGGCTTCTCCTGGTTGGCTTCTCCTCCCTCGATCTTCTTCTCGGGCTCAGGAGTTCCATCCTCGGTAGGTTTCTCCTTTCCGCTGTTCTTTGGAACCCTAAAGATCCAATAGAACAAGATAGCTCCGATAATGTTGACAATACAGTATGCCCATAGAATACCAAAGTTCCTCCATCGATTTCCGTAATCGAGTCCGAAACTCGTCAAGAATGTATCGGTATCTCGTAGAGCGCAGAATTCACAGTTGGTAGTAGCGCTTGGGTCTCTCAAGTAACCGCCTGCCTGGGACTGGTATGGAGCGATGTAGGTTTGACAATCCTGTCCGCCGGCTGGTTCGAATTGGAGGAATTCAATAGCGGAGCATTCGACTGTTGTTCCGGCGATTGCTGTTACCAACATTCCTTCAACGAAGTAAGTGAATGGCGAGACTCGGTACATGAAGATCCAGAAGCCAGGTAGGGCATCGGCGGGTTGTAACACACTATTGGTCAGTTTTGACATTAATGTTCAACTTGAGAAAAGGACATACCCGCAGAAGATGAGGGAGAGAGAGAATGCTAAATTGGCGATATTACCGGCGTTCTCGGCGGTATCCTGACCAGCAACAGCCATGACGGCGAAAGTAGCAGTAAAGATCATGAACATCAGGACATACAACCACATGAGAGCACCTCGAACGTGGACGGTATCGGTAGGGATGGCGTTCCTGTAGTATCCGATGGGGTAGTACCAACAGAAGAAGAGGATTGTTCCGACGAGGACCGACCATAGGATTTCAATGAGGATGTACGAGAGGATGAAAACTTTCCAGGAGTAGACTTTGGCGGGTCGTTCTCGGACTTCGTACAGACTTCGCTGGGTGACGAATTGAGGCATGATCTGTTGTACCAATTGACCGAACATGGTGAAAAGCTAAATGTTAGCACTGTACTAATTTGTACAAGTTTAGACATACTAAGAAGACCGAGAAGAGTTGATTGGCAAGACCTTGTTGCGATGTGTCGGCTTTGAAGAATGAGAATCCAACAAAGAGACCAACAATGATGGACAAGAACATTTTCGAGTAGATGTAACTTGGAGTTCGCCAGAGTTGTTGACTGACTCGAATAAAGACAGTGATGAATTGAAGACCGAAAGGAGCAGCAAACTCGGTGTAGGCAGATTTGTCCTTCTTCTCCTCGCCCTGACTTTCAGACTTCTTCAATCCCTCATCCTTGAGGTTCTGCAATTCCTGCCTAACAGCAACCCTTTCCTTACTATCCAGCCATGCTTGATGCCAATCGACGTCGGTGTGAGATCCAGGAGCGGCTCCGATAGCGGTCAACATCCATTCAGCGGGGTTTTCGCCCTCGGGACAAGGTGGTGCGCCGGTCTTCTCAAAGTAGTCGATCAAGATTTTGGATCCAGCGCCGACCTGACCGAAGTAGACAGTTCTACCACCTTTGGCAAGGAAGAGGAGTCGATCGAATTGCTCGAACAGCATGGCAGAGGGCTGGTGGATGGTACATAGAATAGCCTGGCCGTGTTCAGTGAGTTTTCGCAGAAGTAGAAGAATGTTCCAGGAAGTCTGGGAGTCCAATCCGGAAGTAGGTTCATCGAGGAAGAGCAGTAGAGCGGGCTTGGCAACGAGTTCGACACCGATAGTGAGTCGCTTTCGCTGTTCGACATTGAGACCTGATTATCAGTCCTATTCTTTCAGATAGAGCGGTATTGACGTACCTTCTCCGGGAACACCGACAACAGCATCGGCATAAGAGTCCATTTCCAAGAGTTTCAAAACCTCCTCGACGTATTCCAGCTTCTCTTTCATGGGGACTTTCTTAGATTGACGCAGGATAGCAGAGAATCGGAGAGCCTCCCTGACGGTAGAAGTTTCCAGATGTAAATCTTGTTGTTGAACGTATCCAGTCTTTCGCTGGAAAGAGACATCTCGTTGTCGGCCATCAACCAGCATCTCACCAGTGACGACACCCATGGTTACTCGAGTGGCGAGAACATCGAGCAAAGTGGTTTTACCAGCACCGGAAACACCCTAATCGTCAGTCTGTCTTCAACATGGCAATCGAGATGCGACTTACCATGAGTGCAGTCAAAGTACCTGGCTTGACCCAACCATCAACGTGATCCAGAATTCGCCTAGTCTCCTTCTTGATCTTGATGTCGTAAACAACATCCTTCCAAGAGAAAATAGCAGTCTGTCGCTGAATGATGCTCTCGTTGGCTTTTCCGCCTTCTCCTTCTTTGACGTTATCAGCTTTTACAGTTCCGTTTTCTCCTCCAGACTCGGCATCGGCGTTCTTCTTTTCCTTGAGAGCCTTGGGGATTCGACCTCGCTGGAAAACCAAGACTTCACCCTTGGATTTCTGGGCAGAGATGTATTCTGGATGTCAGCTCAAGTGAAGTGACCAATTGAACGGAAGTTGACGTACCAGTAGCGACGAGATAAGTAAAGAGGAAGAAGATCATGAACGCGACGAGAATACCGAAATTCCTCCACTTGTGTGAAGGGTAGTATGCGTACGATTGGATGATGTAGGCGGTACCCTGAACGACGTCGGAGCCTGTGGTCGCACCAAGTGTTGAACAGATCCGCGAAGTAGCAGGTACATTGGCGTAACCAGGACCTTGAGGAACGAAAGCTGAACAAGCAAATTCTCGATTGTTGAATTCGTTGATCATCAATGCCTCGAATGCGTAAGCGATAGGGTTGATGTAGTTGATCCATCGAGACCAGCCAAGCATGTAGGTGGTTGGAATGGCGAAACCAGTGTACATGACGAGACCGAGGATGATAACTGCGGCGGGCGTCAAGGCTTGTACAAGTGTTCGAGAGGTAGCGGCGACCGTTCGGAAGAACATCGACATCATGAGGGTAGCGAAGAAACTGATCAGGAAGAAGAAGAAGAAAGCGCCTGAATATCAGTCGAGATCGCGGAAGATCAGAAAGTACGTACCGACCTCTCGCCTCAGATTGGGCAAGAAGTAAATGATCAAGTTGAAAAAGATGGCGTTGACGATCTTGTATGGCAAATCGGTAAGCATAGAAGCGAAAGCCTCAGCAGAAGAGTGGTAGCTGATGGTAAGCAGTACTCGAGTGGTGAAGAAGGTGGACTCACAAAGCGTATTGGACATGTTTCTCGACAATGTTTCGCTGAGCGTACAAAGTCAAGATTTCAAGAGCAGCACCGAAGGCATTGAGTAAGACAGCAAAGAAGAGAGTAGCACCTCGAGATCGGAATGTGTCGGTCGTTTCCGCCATGTTGTAGAAGACGGAACCGAGAATGAGGGCCATGGCCGAGTTACCAAACAGTTGGAAGAATGTCAGACTGGGATCGGCTTTGAGTCGCCAGAATCCTCGCTTGAGACAGAGCTTCACCTGTTGGACGTAAGAGAGGGTATAGGGCGACTTGGCGGAGCTGTCGATCAGCTGCGGCACTATCTCCATTCCTAATGATGACTTACATATGCTTCGACTGTTGGGCTCGTCGACTGGCCAAGAAGTCATCGTATCGCTGACCCTGGACTGGGTGCTCATTGTTGAAATCCTCGATATCCTGCATCAACCTCTTGTATGCGTCACTCTTCCTCCAGGCGGTAGCGAACTCCTGAGGAGTAGTTGGAACTTTGCCCTCGAATCCTTCCCTTGGTGTTCGCTCACTGGCAGAAGTGAGGGAGGTGAGGAAATCAGGAGTCGTCTGCTGTTCGGGACAGTAGAAACCCATGTCGAGGAAGTATTTCTTGGCATCGGTGGTCTTTCCGAAGTAGATCTGTTCTCCCTCGTAAAGAACTGCGACCTTGTCGAATAGGTCGTATGCTGATCCAGGAGCTTGGTAGATGGCGACAACGGAGGAGGTCCCCATGTATTCTGCTCCCATCTTCAAGTTCTTGACGAACTCGATGGCGTTGGCGGAGTCGAGACCTCGGGTAGAGTTGTCCCAACATTGTAGAGGAGCTCCAGAGAGGGCTGCCTCAGCGATAGTGACTCGCTTTCGTCTGTTGATCAGTGTCATTCGTGAAATGAAGTGGTCAACTCACTCTCCACCAGAGACACCTCGTACGAAATCGTTACCAACGATCGAGTTGACAGTGTGCGAAATACCAAAGACAGACATGATCACGTCCCTCAGGTGACGGGCAAATTCAGGCTTGCTCAAACCAGCCGGAGGGGTTCGGGGAGCTCGAGCCTCAGCGGCGAAGCTAGATCATCAGCGGCTGGTCTTGCCTCAGGCGTGGATGCCAACTCACGACAAGGTGTCTCCGACCGTGAGCTTGGGGAAGTGAACATCGACTTCGGCGGTGTAGATGGCCTCTCCTCTGAATTGAGACAACATCTGCTTGGGGGTAATACCTCGGTAGTTGAGCTCGGAGTCTTCCTCAAGGTAGATTCCGTTCATCTCTCCAGCAATGGTCTTGAGCATAGTAGAACAACCACTGGGTATATCAGCGGAGATTTTACCGTGGTCGAAGTTGACTCACGATCCAGGAGGGCCAAGGACGACTAGCATCTCTCCAGACTCCAAGACACCGTCAATGCCGTTCAAGATCTGGACCTTGCGCTTTCTGCCAGAGATCTTGTCTCGAATAGCTCCTGCCCATGACAGGGGCATGTTGGAGACTGTCTTCTGGTAGTCTAGTTGTCAGCTCGCTCATACTTCCGACGGAGGTGAACTTACCGGCATCGGAACCGAAACCGTGGACCGACATGTTCTTGTATGCCAGACCAGCTTGTCTTCCTGGTGAACCCTCGTCCCTCATAGTCGACAGTTGCCTCGTCCACTTCTGAGCGTTGAAGTTGTTGGAGAAAGGATCGAGATCTGAGCCCTCCTCGTAGTCAAACAAGTTTCCCTGCTGATCCGACCTCCTGGACAGGTTTCGAGCAAGCGAGGTGACATGCTGTGTTCGAGAAGTGAGAGTATCGGTCATGGACATGGGGGTAGAGCTTTGATCGTTGTCGGAGCCTCCAGTGGGGTAGAGTTGACCATCGGTGGGAGGGTAATTCTGGCCTTCCTGGGCGATGGTGGGGAGATGGGATTTACCGGTAGTCGAAGCGTGAACAGTATCGTCCTGGTGGAAGGAGACATTGGAGTGAGCTCGTTGGAGACTCGATCCACCTTGTTGGGTAGATCGGTCGTAGTTCTGGGTGAAATTACCGACTAAAGACATCTTGACTAGATGCTCTTTATAGTGTATATCAGCGGGTGGCACTAGTGGTGATTGGCCTAATTAGCTATCGATTGCTGAAGTCGATGCGAATTGTCGCTGTAGTCGGGACAATGTGAATGATAAGATGATGATCACTTCCCTCTGTGTTATATATGGTCAGATAAAAAGTAGACGTATTGCTGCCCGAAGGCCTCTGAACCGTCGGCGCCCATGATCACGCCAAGCTTGTTTGAAAGTCGAATACGAAACCGGAAGCCGGAAGAAGTCAGGAACGACAAACACTAAAAGACACCCATTGACTCAGCAAGATGACATCCCGCCGCCCCCCTTCTGGACCGTTCCTGGATGATGGACACTGTCTGATCTCACGCTTCGCTCTGTCCCCCTGACATCTGGCTCGATCATATGATAGGCACGAGTCCGGATTCAAAATCCTTACGACATGCAACCATCAAAAACGCATCAGCGGCACCTCGAGATCCCGTTATTACCTGTAAGCCAACCGCCGCCACAGCTCCACACGGGCCCGCTCATTTGTTACGTGTTTGTCACAGAAGAGAAGCCAGCGAACGTCCAGCACCGAGAATCTTCCCACCGAAGTGTGATATCATATTACGGCGTCTGGGTTTTGACCACGTCGCTAATACCATGATAGACAGGAGTGGGCGGAGGCACAAGTCGAGTGCATTCCTATTGATAATCTCTTGACGCAGAGCAGAGTACGACAGCTGGTGCATGGGTGCAGATCTTGCGACAAGTACACTACCATGAGTCAGATCGTGACACTTGATTGTCCGTCGTCTGAACGTCGTAGTCGTAGAATTCGATGTTCACCGAGAACAGATTACCCTTTCTGTCGCATTCCAGCGTTCGACCGTGAGCTGAACATATTCTGGACCGTCCAACGACCTTTGTCTGTAGATCTACTTGATAGTGGCTCGTGTCGACCTTTCCGTCACCTATCGCAGCTAACGAGATCATAAACCCATTTTTCCGGTCCTCGATCGAAGGCGTGGGCCAGTCATAAAACCTTCCACCTCCAAGTGCTCCCGACCGTAAGCTATGAACTTAAGCGATGGTCATGATCCTCCTGGTCTCGTCGTCCGCGAAGCGTCGTATAGCGTATCGACTTGTCTCATTGCCACGGTTGTCTCTTACGACGCGATACAGTGTGTTGGCGATGTTCAGGCTGACACTGCAAGTTCTGCCTGCAACGGAATGCCGACCTTGCGGGTATCCAAGACTCATGTTCCGCATAGGGATGTCTAAGTCACCAGGTGGTGGAGGTTCCGTCTTGAGCTCGTGATACGACGGCGAGGTCCAATAATCTATCATAACTTGCTTCCGCCACGCGTCGTCGGCGACGATTTCGACAAGAGACCGCTCGTCCGGTCCATTTATAGATCGGGGTCGTGCGGAACTGCGGGCAGCATTCGAGGCGGACGCGGTATACTCGAAATTGTACTCAGTGTCGCGAGGCCATTGAGCGGGAGCTCCAATGTGGGAATGTACTGGCAGGAAAGCAGGCGGTTGCAGGTATGTCAGGTATGGAGGTCGGTCCAGTTGTGTCGATTGTGGGTGGTACATGATGCGCGCCACCTTCCGTAAAAGTGGTTTACAAGTAGACTTTGCCTGTAAATTCAGCCTTTGAATGGGAAAGGCGGAGTTTGGTGTGAAAGGAGGTTCTCCGGCCGATCGCTCGCGACATGCCCTTGGCAAAGACCTCGCATTCACTCTACATCTTTCCATCAGTATAAAGGAACCGACACAGCTATACTTCATCAACTTCTTTTAAGGATACGGCAGAATAGCAAAAGTCGATGGCGCGCATCGATAATGACACGTATATACATCACGCTACTATATTACCAATCAGAGAATCATTGTCCTAGCGGCCGGTCAACCATACCTTACAACTCCCCTAAGAATCCAGCATCCGCCACCAACTCATTATCTGGCTCGTTGTAATCATGTAATCCCATCGACCCGGGATCAGCCTTGAACCTCTTGGGAACAGGCATAGCAGCTCCACCGGGTGGAAGTAATGACGTTCTCTTCCCCATCTTTCTAGCATGTACACTAGTTCCCAAAGCAGATTTACTAGGTGTTCCCACCCCCACACTACCATCGGTAGCTTCGAGATTAGCCAGTTGACTGTTGAAAGATCCTGGAACCAGGTATTGGTCTTCGGTCATCTTGACCAGAGTATCGAGCGAGAGATCTAGGTTGTCGTTGGTGAGATCCTGGAGGGGTATGGCGTTGTTAAAAGCGTCATTGACAGCTGCGATGGTCGGTACGATATCTTCATCCGGTTGAGCGTTGATAGCTTCGATTTCTTGAGGTGTGAATTGTTTGACATCACAGAACTCGCGCGTGCTTTTAACGATGGGTCGTAGGTGTTGAAAAGCGTTGTTGGCCATGACCTCTTGTAACGATGGAAGAAGAGAATCGCCCTCTGGGATGGGTGGATTGTCGTATAGTCCTTCGGCCCACATGGCATTCTCAGCGGCGACCTTTTCATCGACCTGGAATCGGAACAAGAAGAGCCCTTGTGTTCCAGGTATCGGAAGACCTTCAGCATCTTTGGGGCGAAGGGCAGGTAGGGTCGAGTACTCCCATAGCTCGCGGGGTAGGTGAAAACCAGGTGCAGGCCCCTTGGGTTTACCCTTTCTCTTCAAACGGGAACTCTGGTCGGTCGCAGAGACATCCAACACACACAAGATTGATCGCGCCTATACAGTCAGTTGGGGAATATTCGATTGGGGCTCAGACTGACGGTTTCGGACAACCAGAACTGGTCCAAGACTTCATGCGCAGACTCCGCCTGAACGCCATATTGCGATTTCCGATATGCGTTCCACTCTTCCTTGGAATATCTCCGGTGCTCGTCGGGTCGCTCGACTGTCTTGGAAGCAAAGTCGAGCGTGAGGAGTGTACGGTATAGTGATCGAAGTTTACAGGCGTTGAGAGGTGATTGATCGAATGCAGCTTGACGTCTGGCCACCAACTGTGATGTCAATATTAGGATTCTGTGAGTGTGAAATATGACGAACCGATTGCTGACGACGATACTGGTTCTGTTTTCGTCTGACTAGCTCATCCTTGTGCACACCGCCTACTGCTCGAATACATTGTTCATTCCACCGTTTCTGCCATAGTCAGCACAGTGCACCAACGAGACAGTATGCTACTCACAGCAAGTCGGACCCAGTAAACCTCGACTGCCTCTCTGATCTTGTCGTTGGATGTTACCGGTTCTCCATGTGATAATCCCATCTCCCAATCGCAAATCACATCATCAGTGACTTGCTTCAAGTACGGTCTAACGGTGGGAGCCTTGACATCGGCCGTGAAATCAGGTCTGAACTCTTGGCAGTTGTTGACTGATTCCAAGGGGCCTTTGGGTGTAGATGAGGGATCAGGTAGGTCTCGAGTGCCTTTCGACTCAAATTTCGACACATTATACTCGATACCCAATTTCTGATTGGCATGTTGATGTATGAGGTGCTAATGATCAGCTACTAACAACTTTTCGTGGAAGATGAGACCGACCTCTAACTTCATGCTCCTCTTCTTTCTAGACTTTTCGTCTACCGGTGTGACACTTGCGTCTCTCTCCATCTCACTATCGACCCTGGTCTCTACTTGTGAAGTGGACGGCCGAGCTCGCTTCCTCGCCTTTCGAGCTTGTGCATTATCGGTGCCAGCCCACAGGGCATCGTACTTCGACCTCAATGAGTCGTAGTCGGATTTCAACACATGATAGCTGCCCAGTGATGGGTCAATGAGTGCTCTTAGTCAGCTGTCTGCTCCACACACATAACGTTACTGGTATCACTTACAAGGCTGTGGCTGCTGCTTCACCAATTCAAGCAGATTCTTGGTCAACTGCAATTGTTTCTTGCCATGTCCTTGAATTCGCACTAGGGTGTCGCCTGATATAGGAGCGTTTGCGGTTTCAATTTCCCATAATGAGGCCTGACTGACTTCCAACAACTCGTTGAGGGATTTCTCCAGCTGAGCCACGTTCACCCCGGAAGTTGAAGACGGTCCTACTGAACCGCTAGTATCCTGTTGTTCTAGGTGTCCTTCCTGATCCTCATGGCTATGATCATGATTGTGCAATACGTCAGACAGAGGCTGAGCACCAAAGTCGGCAGATTGACCAATTGCCACTCGAATAGCTTCTAGTGCTTCTGCATCTGTTTGTGATTCATGATTATCCAAGTCGACGAATGGATGGTGATTTTGTTGATCCATCCTTGAGTGGAGGGAGGGGCGGGGCGAGGGGCGGGTGATAACGATAAGGAGGATAGGCTTGTTAAGAGTGAAGGCGCGCAAAAGAACAACACCTTAAATACAACATCGGAGTTATTGCACATCGAGATGCGAGTGTGGCACTCTGATACCTGAGTATGCATCAACTGCAACTAGCATCAAGTTAACCTATAACCTATAACCTATAACCTATAATACACTCTATACTGGCACGATGACAACTATCCCATCCCGTCTAGCAAAACTCACTTCATCATCCACGACCATCGAACAAGCACGCAGTAAATCACTAAATGCTTACCGCGCATGGTACCGTTCCGTATGTCCCCATTGCAATCAACCGTTAAGTATAACACTAATGTCAGGCTCCCGAGATAGTATCTCTTTATGCCTTAAATATCGCACCATCAATGATTAGATTAAAGATCAGGCAGGACTTTGAGAAGAACAGGGATATCACGGATCTACCAGTCATCGACATGTTGCTACATAAGAATCAGCAGGAGTACCAAGAGACAATGAACTGTTGGAAGCAGGAGGTAGGTTTTCTTCCTCAATGATGGTTCACGAGAAGAGACTGATGACCAGCCACATCTCCTACATTGGTTCAAGAGCTACGAAGACCCACCTGCACCCCAGACATTCCTCGAAAAGTTCTACGCGGGCAGGGATGACCCCAAGCAGGTCGCTTCATTCTAGGCCGAGAATTGGATTTGTACAAAAGTGGAGCTTGGCAGGATATGTATGCATGGATTTTTTCGGAACAACTCGAAATACATGGTGTTGTTACAATGACTATACAGCTGACACCTGCCTAACATAATCGCATGAGCTCCTCTTCTTGCAGCCTCAACGATAGGCGCTATATATCCGGACGGTCAGGCGCAGCCATATCCGGCACATCCAACAAGGCCAACTCATCATCCCCGATTCCTCCCTCGAAATCCATCTCTACATCTTCCATCTCCCCACTCATGCCATCATAGACAGGCGCAACAGTTCGAGTCACATCGATGCCAGCGTCCCCAGCTTCCCTCATTGCCCTTTCATTCTCTTCAGCCGTTTTACGTTGTTTCGCTTCTATATCTTCTACTGTCCATAATGAAATTCCGGTTTGGGTATGATCGAAAGGTTGTGATATCTGTCTGATAAACTTTTTGGCTAGATTCGTACCCATGTCCGTAGACAGATTTGAATGAGCTTCAGTGATATATTGATTGATCCATAGAGGAAGCTTCGACCTCTTATCCTGACGAGCAAACCGCTTATCATCAGCTGATCCCCTGGTGATAGATCAATGAAGGTAGACGTACCTTGTCGGCAAAGATCATGAGTCCCCAATCTGTTTTACCTCTCAAAACACGTCCGACACATTGCGCGGCATGTCGCATAGCGTCGAAAGTGAGATAATCATTCTCTTTGATTCTGTGATTGTCTCGAAGGAATTCAAGTCGGGCTTTAAGAATACGACTTTCAGTATATTGGTATGGGATACCAAACATGATGACCGCTCTGCCGTAGTTGCTTTGGATCAGCTGTACTCCTCATCGCACGGGAAGGCGCAGCTCACTGGTCGAAATCGATCCCCTCAGACACCTTTCCACGAGCTACCGAGAGCATGACAGCACCTCGTCCATTGTTACATGCCTTTTTCATCAGCTTGATCCCTCCCGCTGTACGATGTGATCATACCTCTCTGAAGTTCTTCAATGCGACACTGGTCTCCATGGCATCAGGAGTCTCGACAAAGAGCAATTTGTGTTTCCAGACCTCACTCAGAATACCCTATACGTCAGCTGAATCACCACAAACGCAGATTCGGACGTACCATATCATACCAAGCCGAGACGATACTCTCCATATACAGATAACTAGGAAAGAAAGCCACAACTCCATCAGGAACAGTCTTGGCCATATCAATCAAGATACTACCGAAATTCCTCACTACCGCGGGATCATTACGGACTTCGAATCGACTTGATATTGGGACTTGATCCGAACCACGAGTGATGACCATCGGGAAGAAAGCGTTTCGCTGGAGCGTCATGGGGTAGGAATGGACTAGAACAGGTTGAAATTGTAGGATCTTGGGGTACATGTCCAAAGGCGAGATTGTTCCCGATGTAATGACGACCGAGGAGAATCGTTCAAATACGGGTGCTATCGCTAATGAGGGATCTAGGCATCTGCCCATCAGATCCTCACACTTGAAGAATGGAGTGAGAGGGAGACGTACACAGTGTGGAAAATTGGATTTGGGACGGTGGCATGTTCCGTCTCGTAAGGTTCCAGAATCAACAGGAAGCCCTTCTCATATGTCGCAATCAAAGTACCAAAAGAGGCGACTTTTTGTAACGCATAGTGCTCGTCGATGTTCGTCAATTCCAATGTCCGGACAAGTGACGTCAAACGTTCAGCGGCGAATCTGTGTTCAGCACCCTGTTCAATTGGACGACATCAACAGGACTCACTTAAGAGGTCTCTTCTCGATGAAAGTGATTTCTTTTAAATGGGCCAAGAACGACTGTGGCGTTTCGGCGACTACATGTAAAACTCTCATACGAGTCTGATATCAGCCTCAGCCTGTATGCAATATAGCATACCTTGAGGTACTCGATAAAACGTTTCAAAAAAGCAATAAAGTGTTCTGCTTTCCTGATATTACCAGGAATAGCTTCATCCAACATGTCTTTCGACAATACTTCTCATTAGCCCAACACCATATAGAGAGGCAGACGAAGGACGTACCTGGTGAAGCCATCATATCCTCATCTTCACGCGTATCATTTGCTTGTTGAAGTCCCGAGACTAGTTTTTCATATTCATCCTGCAGCTTCTGGGCGTCTGTGTTCTTGATCCTATTGATCAGCTCACACCGCCGTCAAAGGGGTTCCGAAAGCTCACTCTTCAACTCGATCTCCAATTTTGTTGACACTACGAGCGGCAGATTCCAACATCGGTCTAGTCAAATCAATCGATAACGATTCAATACAGACGTTATCTGCCCATCAGCTTCACTCAAGTCGCTCTGTGGGTTACAGTATGGAGGGACTGACCGATATTGTGCGCCTCGTCGAAAACGATGATGCTCTCCTTCGATAATTCTGCCGAGACATTCTCGGCGACTTTGGGATCTAGCAGATAGTGGAAAGAGAAAATGATGATATCGACATAAGGCATCTTACATCAGTATCTGTTTCTCCACCGCAGATATCGGAGAGGATGATCATCAAAAGAGGTCAGAGTTGCAAAGACAAAGGTGTGAAGTCGGGGTGTGTGAAGAGAGTGGTCGTGAAGCATGGCGACTCACCATTCGCCTGATTGTGAAATATGGGCAAACCCCTTTCTCTTGTCCATACTTCTTGACATCGTCCAGC
>Ga0265798_10000242_pt1 | contig 99351 bp, 92 predicted proteins | sample P3T30metagenome_FD_192430 | JGI IMG/M metagenome (GOLD analysis project Ga0265798, IMG submission 192430) | Plant litter microbial communities from East Loma Ridge, Irvine, California - P3 T30 | ecosystem: Environmental > Terrestrial > Plant litter > Unclassified | place: USA: California... | reverse complement strand
CGGTCACATTCCGAACCCGGAAGCTAAGACTCTCAGCGCCGATGGTACTGCAGGGGGGACCCTGTGGGAGAGTAGGACACCGCCGGACTTAACTTGGGTAAACGGGAAGGCCCGTCGCATTCGTGCGGCGGGCCTTTCTGCGTTAACGGACACCGCCAGATCCGCGGGTCGCTCTTCGCCGGTGCATGCGCGACGCTGTCCCGCGTACATTGCGGAGCCCCGAACGCGGATCTCGCGGCTCCCAGTTCGCGGCTCGTGGGCTGTGGCCGGTCGTCGCCGTTCCTGCGCTGCCGACTAGCGCCGTGGAGCGGCCCGGGCCGAGACCGACCGGGCCCGGTCCACGCGGAGCGGGCCTGCGTGAACGGCTAGCCTGGTCGAGGACTCGAGCACGTCCCACAACACCACAGACATCATCTGGCCCGCGGGGCCGACAGGAGCACAGTGAGCGACTCATCCGATCGAGACAGCCGGCCCGAGGGCCAGGACCGCGGATCGTCGCACTCCGCGCGCGGACGCGACGGCGGGAAGCCTCCGTACGATCGCGGGTCGTCGGGAGCGCCGCGTGGTCCTCGCGGCGACGGAGCCGGTTCGGGTGCGCGCGGAACGGGCGCCGGTCGTCCTGCGCGTGATGGTGAGCGGAAGCCGTGGTCGAAGGATGCACCGTCTGGTGGCCGTCCTGCGCGTGATGGTGAGCGGAAGCCGTGGTCGAAGGATGCACCGTCTGGTGGCCGTCCTGCGCGGGATGGTGAGCGGAAGCCGTGGTCGAAGGATGCACCGTCTGGTGGCCGTCCTGCGCGGGATGGTGAGCGGAAGCCGTGGTCGAAGGACGCACCGTCTGGTGGCCGTCCTGCGCGGGATGGTGAGCGGAAGCCGTGGTCGAAGGACGCACCGTCCGGTGGCCGTCCTGCGCGGGATGGTGAGCGGAAGCCGTGGTCCAAGGACGCATCTCGTGGAGGGGATCGGGGCGGTGCTCGCCCTCCCCGTGACGGCGACAAGCTCTGGACGCGCGACGGTCGTCCGGCTCGCAACGACCGGGACGCCCCGCGGTACGAGGAGGCGCTCACCGAGGAGCAGCTCCGCGCCCGTGAGCTGCGGTCCGTCCGCCCGCGCCACGACGACCCGGAGATCCCGGAGGGCGTGCAGCCCGGCGACCTGGATCGGGTGGCCCGCAACGAGCTGAAGACGCTGAGCAAGGACAACGCCGAGGGGGTGGCCCAGCACCTCGTGATGGCCGCGCGGCTCATCGAGGAGGATCCCGAGCTGGCGCACCGGCACGCGATCTCGGCGGCTCGCCGAGCGGGGCGCATCGCCGTGGTCCGCGAGTCGTTGGCCATCACCGCGTACGCCGTCGGCGACTACGCCCTGGCACTCCGGGAGCTGCGGACCTACCGGCGCATCTCCGGGAAGGACGACCAGCTGGCGCTCATGGTCGACAGCGAGCGCGGCCAGGGGCGACCGGACAAGGCGCTCGAGCTGGGCCGATCGGTGCCGAAGGAGACCCTGCCGGCGGCGGAGCAGGTCGCGCTCGCGATCGCGATGTCCGGCGCACGGCTCGACCTCGGGCAGACCGAGGCGGCGCTCGACGAGCTGTCGATCGCGCAGCTGAACCGCGACGTCGCGTACTCCTACAGCGCGGACCTCTTCCACGCGTACGCGGAGGTGCTGGAGGAGCTCGGCCGCTCCGGCGAGGCCGACGAGTGGCGCCGCCGTGCCGATGCGGCCGAGGCGGCGTTCGCGGATCCGGATGAGGGCTGGGACGACACCGTCGAGGTGGTCGAGGAGGACCTCGTCGTGGACACGTCCGATGACGACGCCGAGGCCGACGCCGGCGCGGAGGCCGGCGCCGAGACGGGCGCGTACGACGCCGACGCCGACGCCGACGCCGACGCCGACGCCGACGCCGACGCTGACGGGGCCGACTCTGCCGACGCGAACCAGGCGGACGCGGACGCCGACACGGTGCCCGTGCCGCCGAGCGAGGACGGGGACGACGACGACATCGCCGTCGACATGGACGCCGAGATCGCGCAGGATGAGGACGACGGCGACCGCGACGCAGCCGCCGCGCACGGCGCATCCGCTGCCGCGGACACCACCGACGCCGCGGCTCTCGACCCCGAGCACGCGGAGGGCGACCGCGATGTTCGCTAGGGCGGCCAAGGGCAGCACCCCGCTGGACGGGGTCGACGTGATCCTCGCCGACCTCGACGGGGTCGTGTACGCGGGTCCGGACAGCATCCCGCACGCGGTCGACGCGCTGAACGGCGCGGCCGCCGCGGGGCTGAGGCTCGGCTACATCACGAACAACGCATCGCGCACGGACGCCTCCGTCGCGGAGCACCTGAGCTCGCTCGGGCTGACCGTGGCTCCCGAGGACGTCGTCACGTCGCCGCAGGCCGCCCTCCGGCTGCTGGCGGATCGCGTGCCGGCCGGATCCACCGTGCTCGTCGTCGGCGGCGAGGGACTCGTGCACGAGCTCGAGAAGGCCGGGTACGTCGTGACCCGCTCGGTCGAAGACCGCCCGATCGCCGTCGTCCAGGGCTTCGCGCCCGACGTCGGCTGGGCCCAGCTCGCCGAGGCGTCCTTCGCGCTGGCGGACCCGGACGTCGTCTGGGTCGCGACCAACACCGACTGGACCATCCCCGTCGCGCGCGGCATCGCGCCCGGCAACGGGACCCTCGTCTCCGCCGTCCACACGGCCGTCGGGCGCCTGCCGGTGGTCGCCGGCAAGCCCGAGACGCCGATCTTCGACGTCGCCCGCGAGCGCTTCGGCGCCGAGCGGCCGGTGTTCCTCGGCGACCGGCTCGACACCGACATCCTGGGCGCCACGCGCGCGGGCATGGAGTCCGTGCACGTGCTCACGGGGATCGACCGGGCCAAGCAGCTGCTCGCGGCGGAGGAGGACCAGCGGCCCACCTTCATCCTCGAGCACCTCGGTCAGCTGCACGAGCCCTACCCGGAGACGCGGTTCTCGGGGCAGGGGAGCGTGGCGACCGTCGGGAAGGCGTCCGTCCGCATCGTCGGCGACCGGGTCGAGGTCGTGAAGGACGGCGGCTCCACGATCGACACGCTGCGTGCGGCGTGCGCGGTCATCTGGAACTCCGGACGGCCCATCTACGGGCTCGATGTGCCCGAGTCCCTCTACGTCGCGGCGGGCGCCACCGGCGCCGGCCGGGCGTAGCGTGGCGGGGTGAGCGACGAGGCGGGCATCCGCGGATCGGGTGACGCGGCTGCCGCGGCGGATGCCGTGGGCACCGTCGACGCGCCGTCTGACGCTGCCGAGGTCGACGCCGGCGACGCGGACGTCGCCGAGGAGCTGGTCTCCCGGCTCGAGCTGATCGAGGGGCAGCCCCTGGGGGAGCGCGCCGCGTCCTTCGCCCTCCTGCACGACGAGCTGCGCGCGCGGCTCGAGGGCGGCGACGGGGCGTCGTCGCGTGGCTGACGCGACGGACGACCCCTCCTCCTCGGGCGGGGACATGCGGCTCGACGCCGCCCTGCCCGCCCTCGGCCTCGCCCGGTCGCGCACGCACGCCGCCCGGCTCATCGCCGACGGCCTCGTCACGGTCGACGGGCGCGGCGTGGTGAAGCCGTCCTTCCGGGTGCTCCCGGGATCCGCGGTCGCCGTCGCGGGCACCGACGCGTACGTCAGCCGCGGCGCCCACAAGCTCATCGGCGCGCTCGACGCCTTCCCGGGCGTGCGGGTCGCGGGAAGGCGCGCGCTCGACGTCGGCGCGTCCACCGGTGGGTTCACGCAGGTGCTGCTGGAGCGCGGGGCCCGGCGGGTCGTCGCGCTCGACGTGGGCCACGGGCAGCTGGATCCGCTCATCCGCGGGGACGCGCGCGTCGACGTCGTGGAGGGCTTCAACGTGCGGGACCTCACGCCCGAGACGCTCGCGGGTGCGCTCGGCGGCGAGGCGGAGGCGCCCGACCTGGTCGTGGGGGACCTGTCCTTCATCTCGCTCGGGCTCGTGCTGCCGGCTCTCGCCCGCACGGCATCGCCCGGCGCCGACCTCGTGCTGCTCGTCAAGCCGCAGTTCGAGGTGGGGCGCACCGGGGTCCGCGAGGGCATCGTGCACGACCCGGGGCTCCGCGACGACGCCGTGATGCGCGTGCTCTGGGCCGCGTGGGACCTGGGCCTCGGGACCGCCGGCCTCGTCTCCTCCCCCATCGTGGGAGGGGCGGGGAACCACGAGTACCTCGCCTGGTTCAGCGGTCGCGCGGGGAGCAATCCGACACAATGGAGATCGACGTCGAACGAGATCACAGGAGCGTGAGCGAAGTGGCTGGACCCGCGAGGCACATCCTGGTCGTGTCCCACACGGGACGGCGCGACTCCATCGACGCGGCGCTCAGCGTGTGCGCGCAGCTGGCCGAGGCCGACGTGCGCATCGTGCTCACCGCCGAGGAGAAGGCCGACATCCTGCCGTTCGCGCCCGAGATGGCCGGGGTGGCGGTGCTCGGCGAGGACGTGCAGACGGCCGACCTCGAGATCGTCATCGTGCTCGGCGGCGACGGCACCATCCTCCGCTCGGCCGAGCTCGTGCGCGGCACGTCGGTGCCGCTGCTCGGCGTCAACCTCGGGCACGTCGGCTTCCTGGCCGAGAGCGAGCGGGAGGACCTCACGGCCACCGTGCGCCGCGTGCTCGACCGGGACTACACGGTCGAGGAGCGCATGACGCTCGACGTCACCCTCAAGGTCGGCGCCGACATCGTCTACCGCACCTGGGCGCTCAACGAGGCGACCGTCGAGAAGGCCAGCCGCGAGCGGATGCTCGAGGTGGTGGTCGAGATCGACGGGCGGCCGCTCGCGTCCTACGGCTGCGACGGCATGGTCGTGTCGACGCCCACCGGATCCACGGCGTACGCGTTCTCGGCCGGCGGCCCCATCGTGTGGCCGAGCCTCGAGGCCATGCTCGTGGTGCCGCTCAGCCCGCACACGCTCTTCGCGCGGTCGCTCGTCGTGGGGCCGGAGTCCACGGTCGCCGTCGAGGTGCTCAGCCGCACCTCCGGCTCCGGCGTGCTGTGGTGCGACGGCCGGCGCACGCGGGGCATGCCGCCCGGGGCGCGCGTCGAGGCGCGGCGGTCCACCATCCCCGTGCGCCTCGCGCGCCTCAAGCAGTCGCCGTTCACCGACCGCCTCGTGAACAAGTTCGAGCTGCCGGTCACCGGCTGGAGGGGGCCCGTCGACCGTGATTGAGGAGATCACCATCCGCGACCTCGGGGTGATCGGCCAGGCCACGCTGCCGCTCGGGCCGGGCTTCACGGCCGTCACGGGCGAGACCGGCGCGGGCAAGACCATGGTCGTCACCGCCCTCGGGCTGCTGCTGGGCGCGCGCGCCGACTCGGGCGCCGTGCGGCAGGGGAGCGAGCGCGCGGTCGTCGAGGGCCGCTGGATCATCGCGGCCGACGGGCCCGTGCCCGAGCGCGTGCGCGACGCCGGGGGAGACGTCGACCCGTTCGGCGACGGCTCGCGCGGCGAGCTCATCGTCACGCGGCAGCTGTCGTCCGAGGGGCGCAGCCGGGCCTCGGTCGGCGGCCGGGGTGCCCCCGCCGCGCTGCTCACGGAGATCGGCGAGCAGCTCGTCGTGGTGCACGGCCAGTCCGACCAGATGCGGCTGCGGTCGTCCACGGCGCAGCGGCAGGCCCTCGACCGGTTCGCCGGATCCGCGCTCGCGCCCGTGCTCGCCGAGTACCAGGAGGTCTTCCGGCGCTGGCAGGCCGCCCGCGCGGAGCTCGACCGGCTCGTCACGGAGCAGGACGCCCGCACGCGCGAGGCCGAGGACCTCCGTGCGGCCATCGACGCGATCGAGGCGGTCGCGCCCCAGCCCGGCGAGGACGAGGAGCTGCGCGAGCGCATCGACCGCCTCACGAACCTCGAGGACCTGCGGGCGGCGGCGTCCGCCGCGCACGAGCTCATGTCGTCGGAGGACGCGGCGGGGGAGACGGCCGACGCCGCGTCGGTCCTCGACACCGCGCACCGGCGCCTCGACCGCGTCGCCGCCCACGATCCCGGGCTCGCCGAGGTCATCGAGTCGCTCGACAGCGCGCGCATCCTCGTCTCCGAGATCGCCGTGCAGCTCTCGGGCTACCTGGCGGGGCTCGACGCCGACGGCGCCCGCGAGCTCGAGTCGCTGCAGGACCGCCGGGCCGAGCTCGCGGCCCTCACCCGCGTGCACGGGCCCACCGTGGAGGACGCGCTCGCCTTCCTCGACACGGGCAGCGCGCGCCTCCTCGAGCTCGACGGCGACACCGACCGGATCGACCTGCTGCGCGTCGAGGTGGAGCGCGACGAGCAGCTCGTCGGCGAGCTGGGCGCCCGCGTCACGGGCGTCCGGGAGGAGGCCGGCGCGCGTCTCGCGGACGCCGTCACCGCGGAGCTCGGCGCGCTCGCGATGGCCGACGCGTCGCTCGACGTGCGCGTGAGCCCGCGGGAGGAGCCCGCGCTGTCGGGCGCCGACCGCGTCGAGATCCTGCTGCGGCCGCACGCGGGCGCCGAGGCGCGGCCGCTCGGCCGCGGGGCGTCCGGCGGCGAGCTGTCGCGCGTCATGCTCGCCATCGAGGTCGTGGTGGCGGGCGACGACCCCGTGCCCACCTTCGTGTTCGACGAGGTCGACGCGGGCGTCGGCGGCGCGGCGGCGATCGAGATCGGCCGGCGGCTCGCGCGGCTGGCCGAGCGCGCGCAGGTCATCGTCGTCACGCACCTCGCGCAGGTCGCCGCGTTCTCGACCAACCACCTGCGGGTCGTCAAGGGCGGCGACGGGCAGGTCACGGCCTCCAGCGTCACGCAGCTCGAGGGCGACGCGCGGATCCAGGAGATGGCGCGCCTGCTCTCGGGCCTGCCGGACAGCGAGAGCGGCCTGGCGCACGCGCGCGAGCTGGTGGAGACGGCGGCGTCGCTGCGCTGACGCGGGGACGCGGCGCGTCGGGGGTGTGGCGGCGCGCCGATTCCCACGTAGGATGGAAGCCCGTGGCGGACATCGAAACAACGGACACGGACTCGAGCACGACGGACAGCACGACCAGCACGGCAGGCGGCAGGATCACCCGGCACATCTTCGTGACCGGCGGCGTCGTCTCCTCGCTCGGCAAGGGCCTCACGGCGGCCAGCCTGGGCAACCTCCTCACGGCGCGCGGCGTGCGCGTCGTCATGCAGAAGCTGGATCCCTACCTCAACGTGGATCCGGGCACCATGAACCCCTTCCAGCACGGCGAGGTCTTCGTGACCGACGACGGCGCGGAGACCGACCTCGACATCGGGCACTACGAGCGCTTCCTCGACATCGAGCTGGACCAGGCGGCCAACGTGACCACCGGCCAGATCTACTCGGAGGTCATCGCCAAGGAGCGCCGCGGCGAGTACCTCGGCGACACCGTGCAGGTCATCCCGCACATCACCGACGAGATCAAGCGCCGCATGCGCCTGCAGGCCTCGGACGAGCCGCAGCCCGACGTGATCATCACCGAGATCGGCGGTACGGTCGGCGACATCGAGAGCCAGCCCTTCATCGAGGCGGCGCGCCAGGTGCGCCACGAGCTCGGCCGGAACAACGTCTTCTTCGTGCACGTCTCGCTCGTGCCGTACATGGGCGCGTCGGGCGAGCAGAAGACCAAGCCCACGCAGCACTCGGTGGCGGCGCTGCGCTCCATCGGGATCCAGCCGGACGCCCTCGTGCTCCGCAGCGACCGGCCCGTCTCCGACTCGAACAAGAAGAAGATCGCGCTCATGTGCGACGTGGACGAGCAGGCCGTCGTGAACGCGGTCGACGTGCCGAGCATCTACGACATCCCCGAGATGCTGCACGGGCAGGGCCTCGACAGCTACATCATCGACCACCTCGGCCTCCCGGCCGCGGATGCCGTCGACTGGTCCGGCTGGAGCGACCTGCTCGACGCCGTGCACGACCCGAAGCACGAGGTCACGATCGGCCTGGTCGGCAAGTACATCGACCTGCCCGACGCGTACCTGTCGGTGACCGAGGCGCTGCGGGCGGGCGGGTTCGCCCACTCGGCGCGCGTGAAGCTGCGCTGGGTCGCGTCCGACGAGTGCGAGACGCCCGAGGGCGCCGCGAAGAGGCTGGGCGACCTGGACGCGCTGTGCGTGCCGGGCGGCTTCGGCATCCGCGGCATCGAGGGCAAGCTCGGCGCGCTGAAGTTCGCGCGCGACAACATGATCCCGGTGCTGGGCCTCTGCCTCGGCCTCCAGTGCATGGTCATCGAGTACGCGCGCAACGAGGCGGGCCTCGCGGGCGCGTCCTCGAGCGAGTTCGACCCCGAGAGCGAGTTCCCGGTCGTCGCGACGATGGCCGAGCAGGTCGACATCATCGCGGGCGGCGACCTGGGCGGCACCATGCGCCTCGGCCTCTACGAGGCGGCGCTCGCGCCCGGCTCGCTCGCGGCGGAGCTGTACGGCGCGCCCGTCTCGCACGAGCGCCACCGCCACCGCTACGAGGTCAACAACCAGTTCCGCGAGCGCATCCAGGACGCCGGCCTCGTGTTCTCGGGCACCTCGCCCGACGGCACGCTCGTCGAGTACGTGGAGCTGCCGCGCGAGGTGCACCCGTTCTACATCGGCACGCAGGCGCACCCGGAGCTCCGGTCGCGTCCGAACCGCGCGCACCCGTTGTTCGCCGGCCTCGTCCGCGCGGCCCTCGACCGCCAGGCGGCCAGCACGCTGTTCGCGGAGGACGACGCCGAGGCCGTCGCGTGACGGACGCCGTGAGCGGATCCGGCGACGCCGAGCTGGTCGACGACCCGGCCGCGTACGAGATCACGTCGAGCGAGAAGGCGTTCGCGGGCATGGTCTGGGACGTCCGGCGCGAGACGTTCCGGTACGGCGACGCGGAGATCACGCGGGAGTTCGTCGACCACACGGGCGCCGTCGCGGTGCTCGCGATCGACGACGAGGACCGCGTGCTCCTCATCAGGCAGTACCGGCACCCCGTGCGGATGCGCGAGTGGGAGATCCCGGCCGGGCTCCTCGACGTGACCGACGAGCCGCCGCTCGCCGCCGTGCAGCGCGAGCTGGCGGAGGAGGCCGACCTCGAGGCCGCTGACTGGAGCGTGCTCGCGGAATTCCTCACGACGCCCGGCGGCAGCGACGAGGCGATCCGCGTGTACCTCGCGCGCGGCCTCACCGCCACGGCGGAGGCGTTCGCGCGCACCGACGAGGAGGCCGACATCGAGAAGCGCTGGGTGGACCTCGACGAGGTCGTCACCGCGGTGCTCGAGCGGCGGATCCAGAACCCGTCGACCGTGATCGCGGTGCTCCAGGCGCACGTGGCGCGCTCGCGCGGCTGGACGACGCTCGGCCCCGCGGACGCGCCCTGGCCAAGGCACCCGAAGCTCCGCGACGACGGGACCGCGCCGGCCTCGTGACGGACGCGGCCGACGCACCGGGGGGAGCGGCGCCCGACGCCGCCCCCGAGGTGCCGGTCGCGCTCCGGCGCGCCGTCGACCGCTGGCTCCGGCACGTCGAGGTGGAGCGCGGCCTCTCCCGCAACACGGTCCAGGCGTACCGCCGCGACCTCGCCCGCTACACGGCGCACCTCGCCGCGTCGGGCGTGCGGGATCCGGCCGACGCGGCGCCCGCGCACGTCACCGGCTTCGCGCAGCGCGTCCGCGACCCCGCGCAGGGCGGCCTCACGGCGTCGTCGCTCGCGCGCATGCTCTCCAGCGTCCGGTCGTTCCACCGCTTCCTGCTGGAGGAGGGGATCGTCGAGGTCGACGTGTCCGCCGACGCCCGGCCGCCGAAGCTGCCGAGCCGCCTGCCGAAGGCCGTCTCGATCGAGACGATGGGGCGGATCCTCGACGCCACCGACGGCGACGACCCGCTCCGCGTGCGCGACAAGGCCCTGCTCGAGCTGCTGTACGCCACCGGCGCGCGCGTGAGCGAGATCACGGCGCTGACGGTCGACGACGTGCTCGGCCCCGACGGCGCGGCCGACGAGCTCGTGCGCGTGCTCGGCAAGGGCGGCAAGCAGCGGATCGTGCCCGTGGGGTCGTTCGCGCGCCGGGCCGTCGACGCGTACCTCGTGCGCGTGCGCCCGATCCTCGCCGCGCGCGGATCCGCGACGCCCGCCCTGTTCCTCGGGCTGCGCGGCCACGCGCTCTCCCGGCAGAACGCGTGGCTCGTGATCAAGGCGGCGGCCGAGCGCGCGGGCGTCTCCGAGGAGATCTCGCCGCACACGTTCCGCCACTCGTTCGCGACGCACCTCATCGCGGGCGGCGCCGACGTGCGCGTCGTGCAGGAGCTGCTCGGCCACTCGTCGGTCGCGACCACGCAGATCTACACGCGCGTGACCGTCGACACCCTGCGCGACGTCTACACGACCGCGCACCCGCGTGCCCGCCGGGTGTGAGCGACCCTCCCCGGTAGACTCGCAGGATCCGGCGGACGGCGTCGGAGGAGCGGCAGGAAGAGACCCACGTGACGCGCAAGCCAGATGTGACCGAGCTCCCGGGAATGGACGTCCCCGTGCTCGGACCCACCGGCCGGGAGCTGCGCGAGTTCGCCGAGCCCGAGCCGCTCGCGGGGCACGGGCCCGCGAAGATCATCTCCCTCTGCAACCAGAAGGGCGGCGTCGGCAAGACGACCACCGCCATCAACCTGGGCGCCTCCCTCGCCAGCTACGGCCGCCGCGTGCTGGCCGTCGACTTCGACCCGCAGGGCGCGCTGTCCGCGGGCCTCGGCGTGCAGACGCACGACGCGGTCACGGTGTACGACCTCCTGCTCGGCACCGTGAAGGACCCGCGCGAGGCCATCCAGACCACGGGCTTCGAGGGCCTCGACGTCATCCCCGCCAACATCGACCTGTCGGCCGCGGAGGTGCACCTCGTCAACGAGGTGGCGCGCGAGCAGATCCTCGCGAGCGTGCTGCGCAAGGTGAGCGGCGACTACGACGTCATCCTCATCGACTGCCAGCCGTCCCTCGGCCTCCTCACCGTCAACGCGCTCACGGCGAGCCACGGCGTGCTGATCCCGCTGGAGTGCGAGTACTTCGCGCTGCGCGGCGTCGCGCTCCTCGTCGAGACCATCGAGAAGGTCAAGGACCGGCTGAACCCGGGGCTCGAGCTCGACGGGATCCTCGCGACCATGTACGACTCCCGCACCCTGCACTCGCGCGAGGTCCTGCAGCGCGTGGTCGAGGCGTTCGACGCGAGCGTGCTGGAGACCGTGATCGGCCGCACCGTGAAGTTCCCGGACGCGTCGGTGGCGGGCAAGCCCATCATCCAGTTCGCGCCCGAGCACCCGGCCGCGCTCGCGTACCGCAAGGTGGCGCGGGAGCTCATCGCGCGTGGCGCCGTCGCGTAGGGGCTCGTCCCCGGCCGGCGCCGGCCTCGCGGTGGAGGACGCGCCGCGGACGGATCCCGAGCGCGCGTTCCGTGTCAGCATCGGCAACTTCGAGGGGCCGTTCGACCTGCTGCTGTCGCTCATCGGCAGCCACGAGATGGACATCACCGAGGTGAGCCTGAGCCTCGTGACCAACGAGTTCATCGCGCACATCCGCGGGCTCGACGGACCGGACGACCTCGACGAGGCCAGCTCCTTCCTCGTGGTCGCGGCGACGCTGCTCGACCTCAAGCTGGTGGGGCTCCTGCCGCAGGGGGAGCTGGTGGACGCGGAGGACGTGGCGCTCCTGGAGGCGCGCGACCTGCTGTTCGCGCGCCTGCTGCAGTACCGCGCGTTCAAGGAGGCGGCGAGCTGGTTCCAGCAGCGCCTCGCGACCGAGTCGACGCGCGCCTTCCGCGACGTGCCGCTCGAGGAGCGCTTCCGGGCGCAGGTGCCGGAGCTCGTCTGGACGACCTCGCCCGCCGACCTCGCGGCCATCGCGCTGCTCGCGCTCGCGCCGCGGGAGGTGCCGACCGTGGGGCTCGACCACCTGCACGCGCCGCTCGTGAGCATCCGGGAGCAGGCGGCCGTGGTCGTCGCGCGGCTGCGGGTCGGGGTGCCCGTCACCTTCCGCGAGCTCGTGGCGGACGCCGGGCTCACGGGCGTCGTGATCGCGCGCTTCCTCGCGGTGCTCGAGCTGTACCGCGTCGCCGCCATCGAGTTCGACCAGCCGGAGGCGCTCGGCGAGCTGACGTTGCGTTGGACCGCCGAGAGCTGGAGCGACGACGCGCTCGCGAGCCTGGGGGCCGGCTATGACAGCTGAGCCGGGGGATCCCGCCGCGGATCTGCCCGACGGCGCGGACCTGCCCGACGGCGCGGACCTGCCCGACGCCGCGGATGCGAGCACCGCGGTCGCCGACGCACCGCTCGACCTCGACCGCGCGCTCGAGGCCCTGCTCATGGTGGCCGACGAGCCGCAGAGCGTGACGACGCTCGCGACCGCGACCTCGACGCCCGTGAAGGAGGTGCGCCGCGCGATCCAGCGGCTCGTCGACGACTTCGACGGCCGCACCGGGGGAGTGCGCCGCGGCTTCGAGCTGCGCGAGGTCGGCGGCGGCTGGCGCGTGTACGTGCGGGCCGAGTACGACACGGTGATCCGCGACCACGTGCTCACGCAGAACCCGACGCGCCTCTCGCAGGCGGCGCTCGAGACGCTCGCGGTGATCGCCTACAAGCAGCCGATCAGCCGCAGCCAGGTCGCGGCGATCCGCGCCGTCAACGTCGACTCGGTGGTGCGGACGCTGCTCGCGCGGGGCCTCGTGACCGAGGCCTTCACCGACGGCGAGACCGGCGCGATCCATTACGGTACGACAGACCACCTGCTCACGCAGCTCGGCATCAACTCGCTCGACGAGCTCCCCCCGATCTCCCCGTTGCTCCCCGACGGGGCGGAAGGCTTCCATGACCCCCTCCACTGAGAACGAGCACGCCTGGAACCCGGACGAGCCGGTGCAGGGCATCCGCCTGCAGAAGGTGATGGCCGCCGCCGGCGTCGCCAGCCGCCGCGTCTGCGAGGACATGATCGCCGCGGGCCGCGTCACCGTGAACGGCGAGGTCGTCACCGAGCCCGGCCGCCGCATCGACCCCGACGTCGACGAGGTCGCGGTCGACGACCAGGCCGTGCAGCTCGACACCTCCAAGCGCTACCTGATGCTCAACAAGCCCGTCGGCATCTACTCCTCGCTCCGCGACGAGCGCGGCCGCCCCGACCTCCGCGAGTTCACCGAGGAGTTCGAGGAGCGCCTGTTCAACGTCGGCCGCCTCGACGCGGAGACGAGCGGGCTCCTCATCCTCACCAACGACGGCGACCTCGCGCACGTGCTCGCGCACCCGTCCTTCGGCGTGCTGAAGACGTACATCGCGAAGGTCACCGGCCGCGTCACGCCGCAGACCATCCAGCGCCTCACGCAGGGCGTGGACCTCGAGGACGGGCCGATCCAGGCGGACCGCGCGCGCATCCTCTCGGGCGGCGGCGACCAGACGCTCGTGGAGATCACGCTGCACTCGGGCCGCAACCGCATCGTGCGCCGCATGCTCGACGAGGTCGGCCACCCGGTCGAGGAGCTCGTGCGCCGCCAGTTCGGGCCGCTGCACCTCGGATCCCTCGGCGTCGGCCGCGTGCGCGACCTCACCTCCGACGAGCTCGGCCAGCTCCTCACCATCTCGCGCGAGGCCCGCGCGCAGGCCGGACCCGCGACCCCGCAGGGCGCCGGCGCGGCGGCCGAGGCGCAGGGGGACGTCGACCGCGAGGACGGCGAGTGAGCGAGGCCGCGGGCGCCGTCCAGGCGACCGACACGCGCGTTCAGGGGACCGTCCGCATCGTCGGCACGGGGCTCCTCGGCACGAGCATCGGCCTCGGCCTCTCCGCCCGCGGCGTCGACGTGGTGCTCGCCGATGCGTCGCCGACCACGCTGCGGCTCGCGGCGGACATGGGCGCCGGGCGGATCGCGGACGCGTCGCCCGCGCCCGATCGGCCGTCGCTGGTGGTCGTGTGCGTGCCGCCGGACGTGACCGCGCGCGTGGTCGCTGCCGAGCTGGCCGCGCATCCGGACGCCCTCGTCACCGACGTCGCGAGCGTGAAGGCCGCACCGCTCGCGGATCTCGCCGCGATGGGCGCCGACCTCTCCCGCTACCTCGGCTCGCACCCGCTCGCCGGGCGCGAGCGCGGCGGCCCCGTCTCCGCGACGGGCGACCTCTTCCTCGGCCGGCCCTGGGTCATCGCGGGCCACGGCGGCATCACGTACGCGGCGGGCGCGCCCGTCGAGCAGCTGATCCTCGACCTCGGCGGCGTGCCGATCGAGATGACCGCGGAGGAGCACGACGCCTCGGTGGCGCTCGTCTCGCACGTGCCGCAGGTGGTCGCGAGCCTGCTGGCGTCGCGGCTCGCCGACGGATCCGCGACCGCGCTCGGCCTCTCCGGCCAGGGGCTCCGCGACACCACGCGCATCGCGTCGAGCGACGCGGCGCTGTGGGTGCAGATCCTCGGCGCCAACGCCTCCCGCGTCGTGCCGATCCTGCGCGCCATGCGCGCCGACCTCGACGACGTCATCGGCGCGCTCGACGACGTCGACGCGCAGGGAGCCCGGCTGCGGGTGGCCGAGCGGATCCACGCGGGGAACGCGGGCGTCGCCCGCATCCCCGGCAAGCACGGGCAGGACCGGCGCTTCGCCGCCCTCACCGTGATGATCGACGACCGGCCCGGCCAGCTCGCCGCGCTGATCGCGGACGTCGGCGCCGCCGACGTCAGCATCGAGGACCTGCGCCTCGAGCACTCCCAGGGCGCGCAGGTCGGTCTCGTCGAGATCGCCGTGCTGCCCGAGGCCCGTGACCGCCTGGTCGCGCGGCTCGAAGAACGGAACTGGAGGATCGCCGGATGACCGGAGACGCCGTGGACGCACCCGAGACGACCGCACCCGACCCGCTCGAGGACGCCCTCCTCGTCGACGCCACGCTGAACCGCACGGTCGTCGCCGTCGACGGCCCCGCCGGCAGCGGCAAGTCGAGCGTGAGCCGCGCCGCCGCGCGCGCCCTCGGCTTCGACTACCAGGACACGGGCGCCGCGTACCGCGCGCTCAGCTGGTTCGCGCTGGAGAGCGGCGTCGACACCCAGGACCCCGCGACGGTCACGAGCCTCATCGAGGGCTTCGACTACGACATCGGCATCGACCCGTCCGAGACGCGCGTGAGCGTGCGCGGCACCGACGTCACCGAGGCGATCCGCGAGCCGCGCGTCTCCGCCGTGGTCAGCCACGTGGCGCGCGTGCCCGAGGTGCGGCACTACATGGTGGAGCTGTTCCGCTCGCTCATGGCGTCGAGCGACAAGCCCGGCATCGTGGTCGAGGGGCGCGACATCACCACCGTCGTGGCGCCGGACGCCCAGGTGCGCATTCTCCTCACGGCCTCCCCGGAAGCTAGGATGAGGAGGCGTTCCGCGGAGACGACGAATCAGTCGGCCGCCGCGGTCGGCGAATCACTCGCCTCCCGGGATCGGGCCGACTCGCAGGTCGTCGATTTCATGAACGCCGCAGATGGTGTGACCACCATCGACTCCACGGACATCGACTTCGACCAGACCGTCCAGGCGGTGGTCGATCTCGTTCACGCACGAACAGATTGAGGCGCGGCCCGGTGACGGGCCGACACGCCAGAGGACACACGCATGGCTGATCACGACGACGACTTCCCCGAGCTCGACAGCGGGCTCCACGAACGCCTGTCGAGCATCGACGAGGACCTGGCCGCGCAGCGCGCGCAGACGCTCCGCGCCGGGCTCGAGGACTACGAGCTCGAGGACGAGGACCTGGAGGTCCTCGAGACCGCCACGGACGACCCCGACCAGGTCACGTACCTGCCGGCGCTGCCCGTGCTCGCGGTCGTCGGCCGCCCCAACGTGGGCAAGTCGGCGCTCATCAACCGGATCCTCGGCCGCCGCGAGGCCGTCGTCGAGGACACCCCCGGCGTCACGCGCGACCGCGTCTCCTACAAGGCCGAGCACGCGGGCCGCTGGTTCACGCTCGTCGACACCGGCGGCTGGGAGCCCGACGCGAAGGGCATCAACGCGTCCGTGGCGATGCAGGCCGAGATCGCGATGGACCTCGCCGACGCCGTGCTCTTCGTCGTCGACGCGAACGTGGGCGCCACGAGCACCGACGAGCACGTCGTCCGCCTGCTCCGCAAGACCAACAAGCCCGTGCTCCTCGCGGCCAACAAGGTCGACGACGTGCGCCAGGAGCCGAACGCCGCCGTGCTGTGGTCGCTCGGCCTCGGCGAGCCGCACCCCGTCTCGGCGCTGCACGGCCGCGGCGTCGCGGACCTCCTCGACCTCGTGCTGAAGACCCTGCCGCTCGTCTCCAAGGTCGCCAAGGAGGAGGTGGGCGGACCCCGTCGCGTCGCCATCCTCGGCCGCCCGAACGTCGGCAAGTCGAGCCTGCTCAACAAGGCCGCGGGCGAGGAGCGCGTGGTCGTCAACGAGCTCGCCGGCACCACGCGCGACCCGGTCGACGAGCAGGTCGAGATCGCCGGCAAGGTGTGGCGCTTCGTCGACACCGCCGGCATCCGCCGCCGCATGCACCTCGCCCAGGGCGCCGACTTCTACGCGTCGCTCCGCACGAGCGCCGCGCTGGAGAAGGCGGAGGTCGCGGTCGTCATGATCGACGTCTCCGAGGTCATCAGCGAGCAGGACATCCGGATCATCGAGCTGGTGCTCGAGTCGGGCCGCGCGCTCGTGCTGGCGTTCAACAAGTGGGACCTCCTCGACGACGAGCGGCGCCGCTACCTGGAGCGCGAGATCGAGACCGACCTCGCGCACGTGTCGTGGGCGCCGCGCGTCAACATCTCGGCGCGCACCGGCCGGCACATGGAGAAGCTCGTCCCGGCCCTCGAGGTCGCGCTGGAGTCGTGGGACACCCGCATCGCGACGGGCAAGTTCAACGCGTTCCTCGCGGAGCTCACCTCGGCGCACCCGCACCCCGTGCGCGGCGGCAAGCAGCCGCGCATCCTGTTCGGCACGCAGGCCTCGAGCCGTCCGCCGACATTCGTGCTCTTCACGACCGGGTACCTCGACCCGCAGTACCGCCGCTACATCCAGCGTCGCCTGCGCGAGATCTACGGCTTCGAGGGCAGCCCGATCATCGTCAACATGCGCGTGCGGGAGAAGCGGAAGCGCTAGCGCTCGCGCATTCCGCGGGCTCCGGCTCGCAGCGCGACGGACGGCGTCGATCCCTCTCGGGGTCGGCGCCGTCCGTGCGTGTGCGGGCGGGGATCACGTGTACCAGGTCGGCTCCGGGATCTCGCCGAGCAGCACGTGCCGGCCCACCTCGCGGCGCTTGTAGGGGATCGGGTCGTGCAGCGTGTGGGTGCGCAGGTTCCGCCAGAAGATGTCGAGCCCGGCCTTCGCGGAGGAGGCGCGGGCGCCCGTGAGCTCGAGGATCCTGGTGCCGACCTCCAGCCCGTCCTCCGCGATGCGCGCCTTGGCCGCCGCGACCCGCACGGCGATCTCCCCGCGCTTGCGCTCCGTGAGCCTCTCGCGCGGCGCGTGCAGCACGGCGCTGATCTCGGCGCCCACCCGATCCAGCAGCGCCTCCGACGCCCACACCTTCGACTGCAGCTGGCCGTAGCCCTCGAGGACGTACCACTCGTCGGTCGCGCGCTCCTTGTCGTCGCCGCCGTAGGGCCAGGCGCGCGTGGTGCTCCGCGTGTAGGCGGCGGCCGTCTCGAGCGCGCCCTCCGCGATCCCCTGGTAGAAGTTCGCGAACACCAGCTGGATGGCCGGCACGTTGAGCGTGCCGTAGACGAGCGGCTGGAACACCTTGTCGACGAAGCCGGCCGCATCCGCCCACGGCACCCGCACGTCGCGGATCTCCACCGAGCCCGACTCCGTGAGCCGCTGCCCGAGGCTGTCCCAGTCGTGGCCGAAGACGATGCCCGGCTGGTCGGTCGGCACGATCGCGAAGACGTGGGTACCGGTGCCCTCGATCACGCCCTCGAGCACCGTGAGGTCGGAGACGACGCCGCCCGTGCTGAAGGACTTGCGGCCCGAGTAGACGAGCTCGTCGCCGTCCTCGCGGATGACGAGGTCGGAGTCGCGCGGGTTCACGGCGCCGCCGAAGAGGAGGTTCCCGGTGGTCGCGAGCTTCTCGACGGCCGCGATCTGCGCATCCGTGCCGACGAGCCGCACGGCCCACGCCCAGAGGTAGTGGTAGCCGAGGAGCTGGCCGATGGATCCGTCGCCGCGGGCGACCGCGCGGATCACCTTGTACGCGGTGTCCCACGTCTGCCCGCCGCCGCCGTGCTCCGCAGGGCCGAGCAGGGTGACGAGGCCGGCGTGCTTGAGCAGCGCGACCTCCTGGTGCGGGCTCGCGCCGGCGCGGTCGCGCTCGACCTGGTCGACCGCGAGGATGTCGCCGACCTCGCGGGCACGGGCGATCCACGCGGCGGGCGTGGTGGGGCGTGGGGCGCCCTTCCAGCGGTCGACGGGGGCGTCGCCGAGGGGAGCGGGGCGCGGGCGGTCGGTCGCCGCGCTGGCGCCGGCGCGGGCGTCGGCGCTCGCGTTCGCGGTGCTGCGGGCGGGCGTGGGGGAGCCGGATGCGGGTCGGGGCTCGCGGTCGATCAGGGTCATGTCCTGTCCTCTCGTGAAGGGGCGCAACGGGTGCCGCGCCTCGTGGTGGGGCCACGGTAGGGGCGGGTCCGGCGGGCTGGCGAGGGGTGTGACGCGGGGTTGCGGGGTGTGACGACGCGGGGCGTCATGGGGTGTCATGCGGGGGAGCGGGCGGGTCGTCGGCGCGGGTCCCGGGTCGGGCAGGACCCGCGCGTCGGCGGCGAGATGAGGGGATGCTGACGTGTCCGTCCCGCGCAGCCCGGCTCGTTCCCGGCGGGCGGGCGGCATGGCGTCGTACCCTGATCCGGGCGCATCCGACGCCCGCTCGCCCGACCCGAGGAGGACGACACCGGTGGACCAGCTGCTCAGCCGTCTCGATCGCATCGCGGCCGGCCGCCAGGCGGGCCACGTCATCGCCGAGGACAAGCGCGACCACCCGTTCACGGCGCGGGCCTTCCGCTGGATCCGGTGGATCCTCGTCGCCGAGACCGCCGTCGGTGCGACCGCCGTGGCCATCGCGCTGACCCTCGCCTCCGACGGCATCGCCGTCGCGCCGGCCGTCTGGTTCCGCTCCTTCGTGGTGCTCGCGATGACCGTCACGCTCTACTACTTCGCCTGGCGCGCCTCGGCCGGCTACTGGTGGGCGTACTCGCGCCTGCGCCTCTTCAGCCAGATCTTCCCCATCGTCACCCTCGTGATCGCCGCGATCCCGGGCTTGTACCCGCTCTGGATGGTCATCGAGCAGATCGTGTTCTCGCTGCTGCTCATCGGGGTGGCCGACATCCTCCGGAGCGACCACATGCGGGACGCGTTCCCGAAGCCGGCGCGGGTGGCGCGGGGTGCGGAGGCGGGGCCGTCGTCGGCTCGGCCGTCCGGTGGCGCGGCGGCCTGACGCGGCGCCGGCCTCCGCCGGCCTCGCGCTCGTCGCGTGCCGGAGCAGTGCCGCCGATGCGGTAGGCTCTACGAGTTGCCCAGCGATGGGACAGCGGGCTGTGGCGCAGCTTGGTAGCGCACTTGACTGGGGGTCAAGGGGTCGCAGGTTCAAATCCTGTCAGCCCGACATAAATGTCGGAAAATATAAGCACTGCGTGCGTATTCATGTGCGTGCTTGCCTGCTAGCATCTGGCCATGTCTGTAGAACTAACAGCGCTTCTCACTCCTCAGTGGCGGCAAACCTGGGACGAGATCCCGTGGGCCGAGGAAAGTGACCGCCCGGACCCCTATTTTTTCACGTTCGTGATGAAGGCAAGTGACCTGCGCAAGGTGTCAGGGGTATTTCGGCGTAACCCTCTAGCAGGAGAGTCGCGGCAAGCAGATGACGCTGTGCAGCGCCCACATGAAGAAACGCGCAGCCGTCAAATCAGGCGATTTGTCGACACGGGATATCCGATGTCGGATATGACAGAAGCTCAGCGCGGAGCGGCTGGCAAAGAATATCTCCGCCCAGGTTGGCTGCCGACTGCGGTGGTTGTCAATATCCTCACCGCTGGGGAAACGCGAGAGGGGAGGAGTCCGCTTTCCGAGGGTAGCGCGTTCACTGCGACCTTGAGGGCGACGGACCCCCCGGGCTCACCTATCACGCTTTCTAGCCAGTTCCCTATAGATTCAAGAAGCGACGCCGAGACGCCAGCTTTTGAAGTCATCGATGGGCAACACCGGTTGTGGGCCTTCGAAAGCGATGATTCCACCGACGATTATTACCTCCCAGTTGTAGCATTCTATAATTTAAGCAAAACTAATCAGGCTTACTTATTTTGGTCCATCAACATTAAGCCGAAGCGTATTAATACTTCGTTAGCGTTCGATCTCTACCCTATTCTGCGATCTCAAGAGTGGCTCATGGGTGATGAGTCCCTGAAGGTGTATCGGGAGTCTCGCGCTCAGGAGTTGACAGAAGCCTTGTGGTCGAGCCTTGCGAGTCCCTGGTACGACCGCATCAACATGATTGGCAGCACTGGAGTCGGGGACACCCAACCAGTCACGCAAGCATCCTTTGTCCGAACTCTCATGTCATCTTTCGTGAAGAAGTGGGACGCTCCAAGATTTGTAGCGGGAGGCCTGTTTGGTAATAGCGACAAGGGTGGACTCGATTGGAACAGGGCGCAGCAGGCCGCATATCTGATAACTTCTTGGAAGTACCTGGTCGATGCTATACCGCAAGAAGGGCATGTGTGGTACCAGGAGTTCGAGCGCTATTTGGGCTCACGCCCGGAAATCTTGGCTCGCACTACGCTGTTGGGATCCGACCAAGGCGTGCGGGCATATATGTCGGTACTGAATGAAATCAGCTTTAATCTTGTGGATGACTACAAGCTCCGGGACTGGAGGACGAAAGACGTAACGGGAGAAAATCTGGCGGAAGATATCAATATAGCTCTCGACTCCCTGTATGGTCACCCGGCTTCCGATCTCCTCGCGAATGTCGCAACGGCCGTTTCGTCTTTCGACTGGCGAGGACAAAAAGGTGTTCCGGACGGGAGTGAGCGGGACTCGCGAAAGTCATACTTGGGCAGTGGCGGATATGTGCGCCTTCGCTCCGATATATATAAGGCAATTGTTTCCCATGGTAGGGGCGACGTAGTGCGTATTTCCCAGTCGTTACTAGAGCGACACGAGCAGGAAGCGCGAGAGCGTGAACAGCGAAAGTGACGCTGTGAAAGTTCTTCTCGCAAGCGCCGGCGCGCCTGATGAGAAGGCTGAGACGGAGCGGCGACTCATAGAGTTGGTGACGTCGGCTTCTTCCTCTGCGGTGGAAATTGGTCTTGCTGGAAGTCGTATCGATCCAATGGCTGTCACGTCGCTGTTGAGCACGAGCCATAAGCAGTTTACGGCACAATCAAAAGACCAACCATACGATTCCACTGAGCATATGCAGGTGGCTTCTCTTGCCGCGGCCAATACCCTCGCACATTACGAGGATGCTTGGTCTTATTTCGCACAAGCCTCGCGCAGTCTGCTCGCGGGAGAATACGACATTGCGCGGCATCTGCTGTATTATTCAGAGTTGCGCGCGACAATATCCATTATGTCTCGTCAAGGCGTAGTTGTTCGTAGCAAGAGTCACATGATCCTGACTAAAGACGCTGTTGAGTTTCATTCCGGGCTTGGCACCCATACCGCAATATGGATCGCGTTTAAAGCATGGATGAAGACTTCGCCTGCTCGCTCGTTGATATTGAATAGGCTCAAAATAAGTGGCGTACCACTTAAGGACTGGCTTGAAGCAGATGACACCTACGGCGAGTCGGAATCCATGGTGGAAATTCTCCAGCTTGCAGGGTATGACCTCAAAGAGCACGCTAACGATCAAGGTCGTCGCAATTCCTCTAGCTACGGATCGCGACATCTTCGCCCGCAAGTGAATGACCGACGGCCGAATTGGTTTGCGGAGGAATTGGAGGAGTTGTGGCAGATGCTACTCCCGGTTGGCGATACATCCTTTCAGCTTTTCGATACTGCGTTCGGCTCTCTTTTATTGACTAAGAGGCGAAAGTCAAAGGGAAAAGCAACAGGGCGAGAAAAATACAGGCCGTATCTTGTCGATCTTGCAAATTCCCTGTCGGCACTTACCCCGGAATCAACTGCAGATCAGATTGTCAATTTGGCGCGGGATGAGGGCATCGGAAACTTATTTAGATTCGTAGCTCCGGGTCAACGCGAGGTTGCAGAACCGGGCCACGAGCTACTGGCTATGGTTGTCAGGTCAATTTTCCTCCTACGGCTTGCCTCGGCGTCTGTAGAAGACTTGATTGAGAAGTCTGGGTGTTCGCCCAAGCAGTTCGACTTTTGGTTCGCTCAGGTCGGATCTACCCATGCTCTATGGGCAGAAAATGATGACACAACGTATGCGGAGCTCATTGAGACTTGCTTGGCTCAAAGCGTGGAAGTAAATGAGCTGGCGTCCTCGGACAGCTTTGTATCGTTTGTGCGATCTAGTGCAGCGCTTACTCATGGGTCGACATCGTTTGCGCTGGGCACTCTTCTTGTGCGCCATAATTACGACGATGATTTGCCAGCAATAGCATAATGAAATACATGGGTTCAAAGAGTGCGATGTTGTCTCAAGGTTTAGGAAATATTCTTACTGATCGGCGATTTGATTCAGGCGATTTTGTCGATCTATTCGCGGGGTCCGGGGTGGTTGCGCAGTGGCGAGCAACTCGTAGTGCGCAGAGCGTGACGAGCGTCGATACGCAAGTTTATTCGCGGGTGTTAAGCTCGGCGGTACTTGAGCGTACAGAAACCCTCGATGTCAAGGTTTTCGAGGATTGGTTTGATTCTTGTGTTCGCATACATGAACGGATATCAGCCCGGTATTCTGAACAAGATGAGGTGATATCGCGTGGTGTCGTTCTAGCAGAACGAGAGCATGCTGCAGAATACTCGGAGAACTTCTTCATTACCAGAGACTACGGTGGTCATTACTACTCTCTGCGCCAAGCGCTGGCCCTTGATGTAATAAGCCGTGAGTTAAATAGGCTCAGCGGGGATGCGTACTTGGTTTGTCGGGCCGCGTTGGTCGCAGTTGCTTCTCGATGCGCCGCATCACCCGGTCATACTGCTCAGCCGTTTCAACCTACAGATAAGCTGTTGCCTCACATACACGCCGCTCGTTCGCGAGACCCATTCGAGTATCTCTGGTTTTACATCGTGAAGCTCGCTAATGAGTGTGCTAGAACATTAGGACGGGCGGTGTCTACCTCTGCGGCGTTGTTTATTGAGTCGTCACTTCGGGATGAATCAGTTGTGTTTTGCGACCCCCCATATTCGGATGTTCAATACAGTCGGTTCTATCACGTATTAGAGGGAATTGCGATAGGTGGTTACCCGTCTGTAAGTGGTGCAGGTCGGTCACCAGCCCTTGAGGAGAGGTACTCATCCCCCTTTAGTAACCGATCTGAGGCGCCAATCGCTTTTGATAACCTATTAAAGTCCTTGTCTGTCAAATCCTCGCGTGTAATCCTGACATTTCCTGATCATGATTGCAGTAATGGTATGAGCGCACGCACATTGGCCCAGTTGGCGGAACGCTATTTCGCAGTCGAGACTTATGCGGTGTCGATGCGACACAGCTCTTTAGGTGGCGGTGGAACTGACTCGGGGTCGCGTTTGGCCAGCCGGCAAGTCCAAGAGTCTGTGCTAGTTTGCATGCCTAGGTAGTACTTGATGGGCTATATCGTCAGCTTATAGGCGTGTATGCCGGTCGGCGTTATTCTTTGTTTTCGTATGACGCGCATGCGCAGTTTAGTTGATCGGCGATGAACGGGTGTGTTCATGGCATTCAACCTCGTGAGGATTTCTGGTGTCGTCTCCGGTGTTCTGCTGGCATAGTGCTAGTTAGAGGAGCGGTTGTCATGGGACGCGGCGCTCCTAATTGTGGAGTTCCTCGCGGTGTCTACAATTCTCGGTGGCCTTCCGGTCAGCGACTGTCTTTGACGCGGCGTGACAGTGGCGCCCTCGTGGGAGGGGGGATTCGGTGCGGCATCTCCGAGTCAGGCGCTTGTGCGCCTGCGGATAGCGGGGTGCCAGCGACGTCCGCCACTCGGTGCCATCGACGTGTTCACCGCTCGTCGGCGAACCCCAGTAGTCCTGCGTGGCGGTTCACCCCCACACGAGGGCTTACGCCCGCGAGAGCGCGCTCATAACCTCAGGCGTCGTCACTCGACGGCACCACCTGCCGCCTACCCCTTCGTCGCGGCACGCACCCGAGGAGCAGCATGCCCGACGTCCCCTCCGCTGCCCCTGCTGGCTGGTTCCCCGACGGATCCGGCCAGCTCCGCTACTGGGACGGATCCGCGTGGACGCAGCACGTCGCGCCGATGGTCCAGCCCGCCGCACCGCAGGCGCAGGCGCCGAGCGCCGCCGCGCTGGCCGCCGTCGCCGCCGCGCAGCAGGCCGAGCAGGCGAAGGCCGCTCGCGCCGCGGATGCCGCGCGGGTCCAGGCCGAGCGCGCCGCCGTCGCCGAGCAGCAGCGGGCCGCGAAGGTCGCGCAGCGGGAGGCGACGATGCAGGCGAAGGCCGCGGAGCGGGATGCGGCGGCCCGGGCCAAGGCCGAGCGGGCGGCGGCGACCGTCGCGATGCCCGCCCCGACGCCTGCGCGCTCGAGCCGAAAGGCGGTCGCGGCGCCGGTCGCGCCGGCTGCGTCGACGGCCGTCCTCAGCGACACGCGCCCGGGGATCCACCCCGCGGCGACCTGGATCGTCACGTCCGTCGCCGCGCTCGTCATCCTCCTCAGCGCCGCGGGCGGCGGCTTCCGGGGCATGTTCGTGTCCCTCGGCCTCGTGGCCCTCGCGGCCGCTCTCTACACGGTCGTGTTCGGCCGTCGCGGGTTCGTCCCCGCCCTGACCTCGCGTCCGCGGGGCACCGCGACGGCCGTCGGCGCGGTCCTGCTGCTCATGATCGGTGCTGTGCTGCCCGCCGGGGGCTCGGGGTCGGCCCCGGCACCCGCGCTGGCCGCCGTCGCCACCCCCAGCGCCAGCCCGACGCCGTCCGCGACGCCCATGCCGGTCGTCCACGTCGTCGAGGACGTCAGCGCGAAGACCGCGACGGACGCCCGCTCGCTGCTCCGCGAGGCCGGCTACGTCGTCCAGTACGTGCTCGAGTCGGGTGAGGTGCCCAGCGCCACCGACGGCATGACGGTCACGTCGCAGAGCCCGGCGCCCGGGTCGCGCGTCGACGCCGGATCCACCGTGACGCTCACGCTGCTGGCGCCCGCCCCGGCACCCACCGTCGCGCCGACGGTCGCGCCGGCTCCTGCTCCGACCTCGGCTCCCGCCGCGCCGGCCCCGAAGCCGGCCGCTCCGGCACCGGCGCCCGTGGCTCCTGCGCCGGCTCCGGCCGCGCCTGCTCCTGCGCCGGCTCCTGCGCCGGGTCGCGTCATCACGCCCGGGGCCTTCTGCAAGAAGACCGAAGTCGGGAGCGTCGAGAAGTCGTCCTCCGGTGCGAGCTACCGATGCGGCCCGGACGCCGACGGAGAGCGCAACCGCTGGTACCCGATGTGACCGACTGCCGGGCGACCCCGCACCGGCCGCCCGCCCACCCTCACCGCACCATCCGCACCGTGACCATCTCCGCGCTCTGGTACATCTGCCTCTCCACGCCGCCGTCGCGCACGAAGCCGTTCCGGCGGTAGAACGCCTCCGCGCGCGGGTTGTCGTCGGCGGCCCAGAGGTAGGCGGGGGAGTCGCCGACGGCCGCGTCGAAGAGGGCCTGGCCCGCGCCGGATCCGTGCGCGGACGCGATCACGTTGATCGCGTAGAGCTGGAAGGGGCGGGGCGGATCCTCGTCGCGCGCCGGTCCCGAGAGGGCGAAGCCGACGATGCGGTCGCCGTCGAGGGCGACCCATGGCGGCGCTGCGGACGAGGAGGTCAGCGTCCGGCGCCAGTCCGCGGCCCGCGTCGCGACGTCGAGCCCGTCGAGGTACGACGCCGGGAGCAGGTGCGCGTACGTCTCCTGCCAGGTGCGGATGTGGACCTCGGCGATCCCGTCGGCGTCGGCGGGCGCGGCGGGGCGGGGCGGACGGTCGGCGCGGCGGTCATGGCGCCACGATACGGGTGCCGTCCATCCGCGGACGCGCCGTCCCTCCTCGACCGGGCCGGGAGCGCGGACGGCCGCAGGACGCGAAGAGGGGCGGGGCGCATCCGCCCCGCCCCTCGGCCACCCGCGCCTATCGCGTCGTCGCGCGCTCCCGCTCGCGGAGCTCGACCGCGACGGATCCGGGCGCGTCGTCGTCGGCGGAGCCGGAAGCCGACCCGGAGGCAGCGGCACGCCGCCGCCGGTCGATCGCCTCACGCGCCGGGTCCTTCGCGGCGAGCGCCGCCGCGATCGTCAGCACCGCGTACAGCCCGATGTAGGCGCAGAGGATCCAGGGCGATCCATCGCCCCACTGCAGGAACAGCACCGCGAGGAGCGGCGTGAGCCCGACCGAGAAGATGCTGCCGACCTGGTAGCCGAGCGAGACGCCGCTGTAGCGGACGCCCGTGGGGAACTGCTCGGCGAACCACGCGGCCTGGGGCCCGTAGATCGAGTCGTGGAAGACGTTCATGCCGAGCGCGAAGACGAGCGGGAGGAGCAGCAGCGGGCCGGAGTCGAGGAACGCGAAGAACGGCCAGATGAGGATCCCGATGCCCGCGGCGCTCGCGATGGTGAGGCGGCGGCGGCCGACCCGGTCGGAGATCCAGCCCCAGAGCGGCGTGGTCAGCACGCTGAGCGCCGACACGATGAGCACCGACGTGAGCGCGACGCCCGAGTCGCCGCGCGTCGAGGCGAGGTAGGAGAGCGTGTAGACGGTGAGGATCGAGTAGAGCGCGGGCTGCACGAGGCGGAGGCCCGCGGTGATCAGCACGGCGCGCGGGTGCCTCCGCAGCACGACGCCGAGCGGGAAGCGCTCGACCTCGCCGGCGGCCTTGATGTGACGGAACTCGGCGGCGTCCTCCACGCGGAGGCGGATCACGAGGCCGACGCCCACGAGCACCGCGCTGAGGAGGAACGGGAGGCGCCAGCCCCAGGCGAGGAATGCCTCCTCGCCGAGGCCGAAGCGCGTCGCGGCGAAGACGCCGGTGGCGAGGAGCATGCCGCCCGCGGAACCCATCTGCGTGAAGGCGCCGAAGAGTCCGCGGCGGTGGGCGGGGGCGTGCTCGACCGAGAGCAGCGCGGATCCGCCCCACTCGGCGCCCGCCGCGATGCCCTGCACGAGCCGCAGGAACACGAGGCCGACGACGCTCGCGAGGCCGATGGTCGCGTAGGTGGGCAGGACGCCGATGAGCGTCGACGCGATGCCCATGAGCACGAGCGAGTAGACGAGCATGCGCTTGCGGCCGATGCGGTCGCCGAGGTGCCCGGCGACGATCCCGCCGATGGGCCGCGCGAGGAACCCGACGCCGTACGCGGCGAACGACGAGAGCAGGCCGACCGCGGGCGTCTGGTTCGGGAAGAACTGGCTGCCGAACACGAGCGCGGACGCCGTGGCGTAGAGGTAGAAGTCGTAGTACTCGACGGTGGTGCCGACGAACGACGCGGCGAGGACGCGGCGTCGGCGGCGCGACACGTCGGCGGGGGCCTCGGGCGTCTCCGGTGCGGCGGGCGGATCGGGCGGCGTGGCGGTCGGTGCGGCGGATGCGGCGGGCGGTGCGGTGGTCATGGGGTCTCCAGCGGTGCGGCTGCGGTGCAGGGGGAGCGGTCCGGGCGGGGATCCGCTCGGGTGCCGCCCACCGTGGCCCGTGATCCCCCGCACGGGGAAGGCCCGCGGTCACGGTGCGTAACGCGCGCCGGTCACGGGGCGTCACACGCGGTGGGAGCGGCGCAGCGAGCCGAGCGCGGTCCCGCGGCTCCGCGGACCGCGCCGCGAACACGGCGCCAGGACCGCATCGCAAACACCGCACCTGCGGGCGCCCCGCACGCACGAGGGCGGCCGGCGGGCATCGCGCCCGCCGACCGCCCTCCCGGCGTCCCGTCCCGATCAGCTCGGGACGGCCGCCGCGAGGTCGTACGCGTCGTGCTCCGTGCCCTGCCACACCGGGCCGAGCACGTGGCTGCTGTCGCCGTAGTGCTCCGCGACGTTCGCGAACTGCGGGCCGTCGGCGCCGTCGCCCGCGAAGACGGGGCTGCCGGAGGATCCGGCGTTCATGTCGCAGGGGAGCGCGAACTCCTCGACGGACACGCCCTCGGTGAGGCCGCCGCAGCGCTGCAGCGTCCGGCCGTCGAAGCGCCCCGTGGCCGGGTAGCCGTAGACCGCCGCGCGCTCGGCGTTCGACTGGTCGAAGAGCACGGGCGAGGCGCCCACGACGCTCTGGATGTCGCGCCCGGACGCGTCCCTCTTCACGGCCAGGAAGCCGCTGTCGTCGAACTGGTCGCCGGCGTTGCGCTCGTACCAGCCGTAGGGGACGTAGCCGGTGATGACGGGCCAGGCGCCGGACGCCGACGGGCCGGAGTCGAAGCCCGGGTAGAAGACCATGTGGTCGGAGAAGACCTGGTTCTGGGTGATGCAGTGGCCGGCCGTCGCGAGGGTCGACCGGTTCGCCGACTCGACCACGTTGGCCGTGCACGCGTAGCCGACTCCGGCCTGCATGTAGTACATCCGGCCGATGTGGGAGACGGGGGCGACCTGCACGGCGCGGGAGGAGTCCGCGGCGGCGTCCGGGCTGACGGCGTAGGTGCGGGCCGCGTCGGAGCGGGCCGCGTCGTCCGCGGTGGACGTGGACGTGAGCGCGTCCGCGTCGACCGCGGCGGCCCGGCGCTCGGGCGTCCAGAACGCGACGGCGTCGGCGGCCTGCGCGTCCGTGACGTCGACGGCGACGGACGCGGGTGCGTCAGCCGTCCCCGCGACCGCGCTCGCGTGCTGCGCGCTCGCGATCGAGGAGCCGACGACGGCACCGGACGCCTCGTCGGCCGAGGCCGCGGACGCGACCCCGAGGAGGGCGGCCGTGAGGCCGAGGGCGGCGACGGCGGCGAGCGGCCGGCGCGCGGAGAGGGCAGGGCGACAGGGCATGCGGATCCTTCGGGCGGGCCACGGGGCGTGGCGGGGACGGCGCGGACGGGCGTCGGCGCCGGCGGTGCGTGGTGCGGGTGCGTGGTGCAGGCTGCCTCGTGCGTGGAGCGTGGAGCGTGGAGCGTGGAGCGTGGTGCGGGCGGCGTTGCACGCGGTGCGTCGAGGCGGATGCGGCCCCGCCGCCGTGCGTCCCGCGCGCCGGCCGGAGCCCGCGCCGGCCGGAGCCCGCGCCGACCGGAGCCCGCGCCGACCGTAGCGATGGGCCCGGATCGGCCGGGCCGGTCCTGCACAGCGCGCCGGCGGGCGCCCATGTGACGGACCGCTACGCGCACCCGACCCGCATTTCCCCACCCGTGCGACGCTGGGATCCCGACGAGAGGATCCCCATGCCCGACGCCCGGCCTCCGCTCCGCTTCGCCGCCTTCGTGATGAACACCGCCAGCCACATCCAGCACGGCCTGTGGCGGCACCCGGACGCCCGGCAGCACGAGTTCGACGACGTGCGCCTGTGGGTCGACCTCGCGAAGACGCTCGAGCGCGGCCGCTTCGACGCCATGTTCTTCGCCGACGTCGTCGGGCTCTACGGCCCGGGCGACGGCGCCTACGACGTGAACGCGCGCGAGGGCCTCCAGTTCCCGAGCAACGACCCGTCCGTGCTCATCTCCGCGCTCGCCGTGAGCACCGAGCACCTCGGGTTCGCGTTCACGAGCTCCGTGCTGCAGGCGCACCCGTTCGACTTCGCGCGCAAGGTGTCGACGCTCGACCACATCACGGACGGCCGCATCGCCTGGAACGTCGTGACGAGCGCGCTCGACGGCGCCGCCCGCAACTTCGGGCACGACGGCCTCGAGGACCACGACGCCCGCTACGCGTGGGCCGACGAGTACCTCGACGTCGTCTACAAGCTCTGGGAGGGCTCGTGGGACGACGACGCGCTCCAGCGCGACAAGGCGCGCGGGGTGTTCTCGGACGCGTCGAGGATCCACCGCATCGACCACGAGGGCCCGCGCTACAAGGTCGCCGGGCCGCACCTGTCGTCGCCGTCGCCGCAGCGCACGCCCGTGCTCTTCCAGGCCGGATCCTCGCCCGTCGGCCGCCGCTTCGCCGCCCGGAACGCGGAGGCGCAGTTCATCCTGTCGTCGACGCCGGAGAAGACCCGCGCCCTCATCGAGGACACCCGGGCGCTCGCCGTGGAGGCCGACCGCCGGGCGGACGACCTCTCCTTCTGGCTCGGGCTCTCCTTCATCACGGGTAGCACGGAGGAGGAGGCGAAGCGCAACGAGGCCGAGATCGACGAGTACCTGAGCGCCGACGGGTTCCTCCTGCACTCCAACCTCGGCTTCGACCCGAAGACGGGCGAGCAGCTGGATCCGGCCACCCCGCTCAGCCAGGTCGAGACGCAGGCCGGGCAGAGCCACCTGAACTGGCTGCGCGAGGCGTCGCCCGACCGCGAGCCGACCATCGCCGACCTCGCCCGGCTCTCCGCGAAGCTGCGCGGCCGCGTGGTGGGCACGCCCGAGCAGATCGCGGACGTGCTCGCGGGGTGGCAGGAGGCGGGCGTCGACGGGATCAACGTCATCAACTGGACCCTGCCCGGCAGCTACGAGGACTTCGTCGACCACGTCACGCCCGTGCTCCAGGAGCGCGGCCTCCAGCAGCGCGAGTACGAGCCGGGCACGCTCCGGCACAAGCTCACCGGGCGCGACCGGCTGCCGGACTCGCACCCGGCGGCGGCGTACCGGGGCGCGTTCTCGTGACGGTCGCGGAGGCGGGGACGGCGACGGGCACCTCCACCGCCGACCTGCGGGCCGAGTTCCTGCCGCTGTTCGACCGGATCCGCGCGGGCGCCGTCGCCCGGGAGCGCAGCCGGGACCTCGCGTTCGACGCCGTCGCGCTCCTCCGCGAGGCTCGGTTCGGGGCGATCCGCCTGCCCGTCGCCGACGGCGGGCGCGGGGCCTCGCTCGCGCAGCTCACCGAGCTCGTGATCGAGCTGTCGGCCGCCGACGCGAACGTCGGGCACCTGCTCCGCGGCCACTTCGGCTACGTCGAGCTCGTGCTGCGCCGGCCGCCGGGACCGGCGCGCGAGGAGTGGATCCGCCGCATCGCCGACGGTGCCGTCGTCGGCAACGCCACGAGCGAGCAGACCGGCACGACCCTCGCCGACATCTCCACGACGCTCACCGAGCGCGACGGCCGCTGGATCCTCGACGGCACCAAGTACTACTCGACCGGCACGCTCTACTCCGACTGGATCTACCTGGCCGCGGGCCGCGCGGCCGCCGACGGCGTCGAGCGCGTGACGCTCGCGATCCCCACGGATGCGCCGGGCGTCACGGCGGTCGACGACTGGGACGCGTTCGGCCAGACCCTCACCGCGAGCGGCACGACGACCTTCGACGGCGTGGAGGTGGATCCGGCGACCGTCACCGCGTACCGCGAGGCGCCGCTGAGCCACATCCAGGCCTTCTACCAGCTCTACCTCGTGGCGGTGCTGGCGGGGATCGCCGAGGAGGTCGAGCGCGACGCGGTCGACTTCGTGCGGAGCCGCACGCGCACCTACATCCACGCGACCGCGGCCCTGCCGAAGGACGACCCGCAGGTGCTGGAGGTCGTCGGCCGGATCTCCGCGGCCGCCTTCGCCGTGCGCGCCGCGACCCTCGCCGCTGCTGCGCTCGTCGACGACGCCGTCGCGACCGCGCCGCCCGGGGAGGCTCTCGACCGGCCGACGCTCGATGCCGCCGAAGACGCGGTCTACCGGGCGCAGGTGCACGCGGTCGACGAGGTGCCCGCCGCCGCGACGCGGCTGTTCGAGGTCGGGGGAGCGTCCGCGACCTCCGGCGGTCGCGCGCTCGACCGGCACTGGCGGAACGCCCGCGTCGTCGCGAGCCACAACCCGGCCGTCTACAAGGCGCGGGTGATCGGCGAGCACGCGGTCGCGGGCCGCGGCCCGGTGGACGCGTGGGCCGCCTACGAGAAGGTGGGCGCGACGCCCTTCCCGCGCTGAGGGCCGCGACGCGCGTCGCCGTGCCGCCCGACCTGGGGGCGTCCACGCGCCCGACCGCGACCGGCGCCCTCGGTACGGTGGAGGCGCGGCCGCGACGCCGCGGGACGAGGGGATCCATGACGACGCACGCGCCCAGCCGGCCGCAGCTGGACACGACGCCGCTGACCGGCCGCATCGACCGCGCCGACCTCCGCCGGTTCCGCCGCGAGTTCACCGCCCGGTTCCCGGTGCTCGTCTCGCCGCTGTTCGCGCTCGGCCGCATCGCCCAGGGGATCCTCGCCGTCGTCTCCATCCCGCTCGGCGGCGTCCTGCTCCTCACCGGCGCGCTGGGCGCGATCTTCACGGACGACCCCGAGACCCGCGGCGACGCCCTCGGCATGTCCGTGTTCGCGCTGCCGATGTTCGGCGCCGGCGTCTTCTTCGCGTGGCGCCTCGTCCGCACCCGCCGACGCCGCAGCCGGATCCGCTCCCACTACCGCCTCGCCCGCTTCGGCCGGGTCAACGGGCTGAGCTACGTGCCGGGCCCGATCAGCGACGCGCACATGGGCGAGGCCGCCTCCCGCGGGATGTACGTGACGCGCGTGATGCGGCCGCGCACGGCCCGCCCGGTCGAGTTCGGCAACCACGAGCTCAGCAGCGCCTCGAAGGCCGCGGGCATCACCCAGTACGGCGGCTACGCGATGATCGGGCTGCGACGCGAGCTGCCGCACATCCAGGTCATCTCGACCCGCACGCGCCTCCGCCGCGCCATGACGCCGACCCTCGACGTCGCCCGCGACCAGCGTCTGGAGCTCGAGGGCGACTTCGACCGGCACGCCGCGCTCTACTGCCCGGAAGGCTACGAGCGCGACGCCCTGTACCTCTTCACCCCCGACGTGATGGCGGTGCTCGTCGACCGGGTGCGCGGCTTCGACGTGGAGATCCGCGGCGACCGGCTGCTGCTGCGCTCGCCGGCCGACATGGTGACGCTCGATCCCGCGCGCTGGCGCGACGTGATCGACGCGACCGCCGCGCTCATGGCCCAGGTCGACCGCTGGGAGCGCTGGCGCGACGACCGGCTGCTGTCGCTCGAGGGCGAGGAGGCGTCGGTGCTCACGGCGTCCGACGAGGCGCTCGCCGTGCCGCCGCCCGGGAAGGCCCGTCGGCGCGCCCGCCGGTCGCGCGGGGTCGCGGCCGCCGGACGCCGCCTCCGCAACCGGCCGACGGTCGGCCTGCTCCTGCTGATCGCGCTCGCCGCGGCCTTCTTCGGCGCCGGCTTCCTCATCACGACGCTGCCGTGACGGGCGAGCGGGCGCTCACGAGGTCGCGGCTCGACACGGATCCGCTCACCGACCGCATCCGCCGCCGCGACCTCCGCGCCTTCCGCCGGGGGTTCCGCCGCGCGCACCCGGAGGCGGAGGGGATCGGCGTGAAGGCGCGGACCGCGCTCATGGTCGTCATCGCCGGCGCGAGCGCCCTCATGGTGGTCCTGCTCGCGGGGATCATGGCCGAGACCCTCCAGGAGGGCGCCCCCGATGCCGCGAGCGAGGCGGCCTGGCAGGCGCTGATCGGCGCCCTGCCCGCGATCCTGCTGGTCGTCTTCGGCAGCTGGGTGATCCGCTCGCGCGAGCGCCGCGGCGGGTACCGCGCGCACCTCCGGCTCGCGCGATTCGCCGAGGCGAACGGCATGACGTACCTGCCGGGGCCGATGTCCGACGGGCACTTCGGATCGGCGCGCCGCTACTTCGACCTCACCCGGGTGATGCGGCCGGCCTCGGCTCCCGGCGTCGAGTTCGGGAACCACGAGATCGTCACGGCGGGCCGGCGCGAGGGGGCGCCGCGCTTCGGCGGGTACGCGATGATCCGGCTCGCGCACGAGATGCCGCACATCCGCGTGATCGCGCGGCGGGGTCTCCTGCGGCGGGCGCTGACGATGATGTCGCGGCCGGAGCGGGAGCAGCGCCTCTCGCTCGAGGGCGACGTCGACCGCCACTTCGCCCTGTACTGTCCGGCCGGCAGCGAGCGCGACGCGCTCTACCTCTTCACGCCCGACATCCTCGCGCTGCTCATCGACCGGGTGCGCGGCCTCGACGTCGAGGTCGTGGGCGACCGGTTGCTGCTCACCTCGTCCGACGACGTCGTGACGCGCGACCCCGAGCGCTGGCGCGACGTGATCGAGGCGACGACCGCGCTGGTCGCCAAGGTCGACCGGTGGGAGCGCTGGCGCGCCGACCCGATCGAGCGACCGGAGGATCCGTCGGCGTTCGACGCCGTCCTCCACGCGGTGGGCCTGCCCGACGCAGAGCGGGCCTCCCGTCCGCGGCCGGTGCGCCGACTGCGGATGACGCCGACGCTCGGCGGCGTCATCGCGGTGGGCGTGCCCCTCCTGCTGTTCGTGGCAGGCTGGATCGCCGTGCTCGTCGGGTGGTGAGGCGGATCACTCGCCCGTGACGCCGTCGACGAGCTCGCGGACCACGTCGACGTGGCCCGCGTGCCGCGCGGTCTCCTCGATGAGGTGCACGACGATCCAGCGCAGCGACGGCATCTCGTCCGGCGGCCCGGCGGCGGCGATGTCGTCGAGGTCGTGCCGGGCGATGACGGCGTCGCTCTCCGCGCAGGCGCGCTCGTAGTCGGCGACGATCTCGGCGAGGGAGTCGCTCGGGTCCACGCGCCACTCGCCGTCGGGGTCGTGGTCGCCGCCGAAGCGGCGGTCGTAGTCGCCGGCCTCCATGAGCTCGACGGTCCACGAGCGCTCGACGTCGGCCAGGTGGCGGAGCGCGCCCGCGACGGAGGTGAGGCTGGGCAGGACGCGGCGCGCGGCGTCGGCGTCGGAGAGGCCGCGCGCCTTGCGGATCACCGTGGCGCGGTTGAGCGCGAGGAAGCCGGTGAGACAGGCGCGTTCGTCGGCGCGGGGCGGGCGGGGGCGGTCGTCGGGCCCGAGGACGTCGGTGTCCGGGCCGCTGGCGAGGTCGGGGACCTCGGGGGTGTCTGCGGTCATGGCGGGAGCATAGGACCGGTTCCGGCGGGTGAGGAAGAGCCGGCATGGATCGGGTCGCGCGCCCTCGCGGGGAGGTCGCGCGCCCTCGCGGAGAGGGCGCGCGACCCGGGCGGGATCAGCCGACGTGCGCCTGGGCCGCTCGGTAGGCCGCCTCGATGACGCGGTCCCACACGGGCGCGACCACGAGCGGCTGGTCCTCCAGGCCGCCGGACAGCACGCTGTACTGGCGGGCGCCGGGGCCCGATCCGTCGAACAGCGGGGCGCCCGACGCGCCCTCCTTCATGTCGCAGTCGAGCTCCTGGCCGGACTGGCCCTCGAGGTGCGTGGCGCGGGCGGTGCCGCTGCAGAGGAACGGCGCGTCGCCCGTGAAGCGGCCCGACGCCGGGTAGCCGATGATCGTCGTGTAGTGCGTGAGCCCCTGGTGGAACTCCACGGGGGAGGCGCCGACGGCCTCGGTGAGGGTGCGCCCGTCGGGGCTGCCGACCGTGAGGAAGGCGGTGTCGCGCGCCGGATCCAGCGTCTCGCGCCAGCCCGCCGCGAGCGTCACCGAGGTGACCGGCCACACGGTGTACGGCTGGCCCTTCATGTACCCGGGCACGAAGACCATCCTCGACGGGTCCTTGCCGGGGAACGCGCAGTGGCCCGCGGTGGCGACGGTGAGGCCGTTGGCCGACTCGACCGCGTTGCCCGTGCAGCTCATCTCCTTGCCGTCCACGACGTACGCGACGATGCCGATGTGCGGGACGGGGTCGACCTGCTGGGCCACCGGGATCACGGGGCGGGCGCGGCGCTGCTCGCGGGCGGCGGAGGTGGTGAGCTCGTCCGCGGACGGGGTGTCGTCCGGCGAGGTCGGGGTGCCGGTCACGCGCGTGAGCTCGGGCGAGCCCGCGCCCTCGAGCCGCTCGGGCGTCCAGAAGGCGACGGCCTCGGCCGCCTCGGCGGCGGAGCGCGTGACGGTCGTGGGAGCGGGCACGGTGTCGTCGGCGGTGGCGGATGAGGCGGGGGAGACGGCGACGAGGGCGAGGAGGCCCGCGGCGCCGGCGGCCACGGCGAGGGCCGGGCGGCGGAGGAGCGTGCGGGCGAGGATCCGTGCGGCGGTGCGGGACGCGTGCGTCATGGGCGGCCTTTCCGTGGGGGAGCGACCGCCGGTCCGGCGGCCGAGGCACCGACGGTATCCGTCGGCCGCGCCCCCGCGCGCGGACGCCGAACAGCCGGCCGGGCGGGCGGGCGGCCGGGCGGGTGCGCCGGGCCGCCTTGCCGAGCCGACGGTGCCCCCGCGCGCGGGCGTCGCACGGGTCGGCTGGCCGACGGGCGCACATCCGCGGCGCGTCAGACTGGGGGCATGACCTCGCGCCCCGCCTCCCGCCCGACCGACGCCGATCAGCGGACGGCGGATCCGCGCATCGCCCCGGACGGCGGCCGGCGCTCGATCCCGCGCACGCTCGCGCGGGTCCTGCTCGGCCTCGTGCTGGTCATGGCGGGCACCGGGCACCTCACGGTCGCGCGGGAGTCGTTCCAGGCGCAGGTGCCGACGTGGCTCCCGATGGCTCCCGACTTCGTGGTGCTCGCGTCGGGCGTCGTGGAGATCCTGCTGGGCCTGTCGCTCGTGCTGCTGGGGCGCTGGCGGATCTGGGTCGGGCTCGTGGTGGCCGCGTTCTTCGTCGCGATCTTCCCCGGCAACATCTCGCAGCTCGTCACCCGCACGCCCGCGTTCGGCCTGGAGACCGACGCCGCCCGCGCGATCCGCCTGGTGTTCCAGCCGCTCCTCGTGATCTGGGCGCTCTGGGCGACCGGCGCGTGGTCCGCCTGGCGGAACAGGCGCGCCCGCCGCTGACCGGGGGCGAGCGGCGGGCGCGGCGGATCCGACGGGATCGGCGGAGCGCGCCTAGAGGCCGAACCGGAGCGTGCCCCTCGAACCTATGCCCGCGACGTGCCGACGCGCGAGAGCAGCGCGGCCGTCGCGGCCTTGACGCTCGTCTCGATCGTGCCGGCCATGGTGGGCGCGAACTGCGGCGTGTGGTTGCCGGGCGGCGGGGTCGCGCCGCCGAACGCCTCGGGCTCCACGCCGCCGAACGCCCAGTAGACGGTGGGCACGCCGATGGCCTCCCCGAGGATCCCGAAGTCCTCGCTGCCCATGATGGGCGGCGACTCCCTCACCATGTCCTCGCCCAGCTGCGCGGTGAGCGCCGCGACGACGCCGCGCGTCGCCTCCGGGTCGTTGCGGTTCAGCGGGAACGACACGATCTCCTCGATCTCGGGCTCCGGGGCGCCGCTCGCCGTGGCCTCCGCGAGGATGATCCGCCGCACCGACGCCAGCACGCGCTCGCGCACGGCCGGGTCGAAGGTCCGGATGCTGAGGCCGAGCACCGCGTGCTCGGGGATGATGTTCTCCTTCGTGCCCGCCTGGAACGTGCCGACGGTCACCACGGCCGCGGCCTGCGGGTCGATCTCGCGCGCGACCACGGTCTGCAGGCGGAGCACGATGGCGCTGGCGGCGACGATCGGGTCGATGGAGTTCTGCGGCTGCGAGCCGTGCGCGCCGCGGCCCCGCACGGTGACGCGCCAGGAGTCGCTCATGCTCATGAACGCGCCCTCGCGCGTGGCGACCATGCCGACGGGGAGCGGGAAGACGTGCTGGCCGAGGATCACCTCGGGGCGCGGCGCCCTCTCCCAGAGGCCGTCGGCGAGCATCGCGCGGGCGCCCTCGCCGGTCTCCTCGCCGGGCTGGAACACGAAGACGATCGTGCCGGCCCACGCGTCGCGGTTCGCGGCGAGCGCCTGGGCGGTGGTGAGCGCGGCGGCGACGTGGAAGTCGTGGCCGCAGCCGTGCATCGTCGGCACCTCCTTCCCCGACGGGTCGATGCCCGTGTCGCGGCTCGCGTGCGCGAGGCCCGTCTCCTCGAGGATGGGGAGGCCGTCGGTGTCGGCGCGGAACGCGACCACGGGGCCGTCGCCGTTGCGGAGGATCCCGACCACGCCGGTGCCGCCGCAGCGGCTCGTCTCGGCGCCGATCGCCTCCAGGTACGCCTCGATCGCCGCGGCGGTCGCGTGCTCCTGCATCGACAGCTCGGGGTGCGCGTGCAGCGAGCGGAACAGCTCGTGCGCGTCGCGCACGTCGTCGTCCAGCAGGGTGACGCCGGGGTGCACGTCCATGGGGATCCTCCTCGGGAGTGGGTCGCGTCCCTCATGGGGACCTCTCGCTCCAGGCTATGCCCGGCCTCGGGAGCGCCCGCGGCGGGCGGTGCGGGGGTGCGCTCCGTCGTCGTCCCGCCGGTCGCGGCGTCCGGTGCGGGCCGCGTCGGACGTCCGCGCGGGCCGTCAGTCCTCGACGGACCGGTCGACGACCTCGCCCGAGGCCGCGTCGACGCGCACCGAGTGCGTGACGCCCGAGGCGTCCACGACGTCGCCCTCCCAGAGGATCCGGCCGCCGTCCTCGTCGAGGGCGAGCTCGGTGACGGTGCCCGCGACGGCGCCCGTCATGGCGGAGGCCGCGTCCGCGTGGCCGACGCTGGCGTCGCGGAGGAGCGCCGCCGTGTCGGCGAGGTCGTCGGCGTCGTCCGCGTCGGTGACGGGGCCCGCCGTGACCGCGGATCCGTCGGCTCCCGTGTGCACCTCGTGCTCGCGGCCGTCCTGCTCGGCGACGACGACCTCCCACGACGTGCCGCCCGCCTCCTGGTCGACCGACACCAGCGCGCTGCCGGGGACGGCGGCGATCGCGGTGTCGACGGCCGCGGCGAGCGCGCCGTCGGCCGGGGCCTGCCCGGTGCCGTCGGCGCCCGCGCCGGCGCCGGCGCCCGCGGTCGGGGCGGCGGAGGCGGCGGACGGGGCGGCGCCCGGAGCGGACGCGGGGGCGGATCCGGCGGAGCAGCCGGCGAGGGCGATGCCGCCGAGGAGCGGGAGGGCGAGCGCCAGGGCGGCGCGGCGGACGGGGGTCGATGTCGTGTGCGTGGTCATGCGGCCACCCTGACCGGGGGCACCTTAACCGGACCCTAAGCGGCGCACGGCGCCCGGCGACGTCGGCCGCGGCCGCGGCCGTCCACCGTCGACCGTCGACCGTCGACCGTCGACCGTCGACCGTCGACCGTCGTCAGCCGACGTCGTCCGGGGCGGCCGGCAGCCGCAGCACCACGCGCGCGCCGCCGCCCGGCGCCTCCTCCACGCGGGCGGATCCGCCGTGCGCCTCCGCGACCGCGCGCACGATGGCGAGGCCGAGGCCGGATCCGCCGGAGTCCCGGTCGCGGCCCTCGTCGAGGCGCACGAACCGGTCGAGCACGCGCTCGCGCTCGGCGGCCGGGATCCCGCGCCCGTCGTCGTCGACCGCGAGCACGACGCCGTCGTCCGTCGCCGCGGTGGAGACGGCGACGGTCGACGCCGCGTGCCGGGCCGCGTTCTCCGCGAGGTTGCGCACCGCGAGCGCGAGGAGACGCGCGTCGCCGGTGACGCGGGCCGCCCGGATGCCGGATCCGTCGACCCGCACGTCCGCCCGTCCCCGCAGCCGCGCGACCTCCTCCAGCGCCACGTCGTCGAGGTCCACCGGCCGGGCGTCGAGCGCGGTGCCCTCGTCGAGGCGGCTGAGCACGAGGAGCGCGTCGACGAGCTCCTCCTGCCGGGCGCCCTCCGCGAGCACCACGTCGGCGAGCTCGGCGAGGCTCGTGCGGTCGGGGTGGATGCGGGCGAGCTCGGCGTGCTGCCGCACGGTCGCGAGCGGGGAGCGCAGCTCGTGCGACGCGTCGGAGACGAAGCGCCGCTGCGCCGTCCGGGCGGCGTCGAGCCGGGCGAGCATGCCGTTGAGGGTGCGCGCGAGGCGGTCGACCTCGTCGCCGGTGCCGGGCTCGTCGACGCGGGCGTGGACGCGGGCGTGGCCGCGGGCGTCGCCGCCGGGGGAGGACCCGATCGCCTCGGCGTCGCGGCGGATCCGCTCCACGGGCCGGAGCGCGCGCCCCACCACCACCCACGCCAGCAGCGCCACGAGCGCGACGACCAGCGGCACGGCCACGGCGAGCAGGCGCACGACCGCGGCCACGGCCTCGTCGGCGTCCTCGAGCGACGCGGCGACGACCACGGTCACGTCGCCCGAGGCCTCCACGTCGCCCGCGACCACCAGCCGGCGCTCCCCGTCGACGACCACGTCGTCGGCCCGCTCGCCGTCGTACAGCGGCGGGCCGTCCGCGTCCTCGCCGTACGCGATCACCCGGCCGTCGCCGTCGAGCACCTGCACCAGGTCGTCGTCGCCGAGGTCGGTCACGGCCTGCGGTCCGCCGGCCGCGACCGCGTCGGCGACCGTCTCGAGCGTCCGGTCCGCGGCGTCGCGCACGCCGTCCTCGAGCGATCCGCGGAGCAGCAGCGCGAAGGCGACCGCGCCGACGGCCCCGAGCAGGAGCGCGAGGACCGCGACCGCGGTGGTGGCCCGCACGCGCAGGGACCGGCGCCGGCGAGCCGGCTCACGCATCGGATCCGCCCATCAGGTAGCCCGCGCCCCGCACCGTCTCGATGGTCGACGTGCCGAACGGCCGGTCGAGCTTCCGGCGGAGGTGCGCGACGTACACCTCGACGATGGAGGGGTCGCCGTCGAAGTCGTCGTCCCACACGTTCGCCACCACCTCCCGCTTGGACACGACGCGGCCGGCGTTCCGCGCGAGGAACTCCAGGACCGCGAACTCGCGGCTCGTCAGCTCGATCTCCTCGCCGCCGCGCGAGGCCCGCCGCGGGCCCGGGTCCACGACGAGGTCGCCGATGCGGTGCGCGACCGGCCGCGCCGGGGCGCCGCGGCGGACGAGGGCGCGGATCCGGGCCACCAGCACGGGGAACGCGAACGGCTTGGTCACGAAGTCGTCGGCGCCCGCCTCGAGCGCCTCGACCTCGTCCCACTCGCCGTCCTTGGCGGTGAGGACGAGGACGGGCGTCCAGACGCCCTCCTCGCGGAGCGTGCGGCAGACGGCCCAGCCGCTCATGCCGGGCATCATCAGGTCGAGGAGGATCGCGTCGTAGCGGTTCTCGCGGGCCCACCACAGGCCGTCGACGCCGTCGTGCGCCACGTCGACCGCGAACCCCTCGGCCTGCAGCCCGCGCCGGATGCCGTCGGCCAGCCGCCGCTCGTCGTCCACCACGAGGATCCTCACCCCACCACCGTGCCAGACGCGCGCGCCGTGCGCCCCCCCCGGCGAGCGTCGCCGCGGCGTGCGCCGCCGGGCCTCAGCCGAGGTCGACGCCGCCGCCCGCCGGCCGCTGCGGCGGATCCAGGAGCGCGGGGTCCCGGATGATGCCGATGGGCGTCGTGTCCAGCCGCACCGACTGCACGACCACGCGCTTCGAGCGTCGGCGGAGGTGGCGGCGGGCCTGCGGGGTCGCGAGGAGGCTGCCGAGCACGAGGCCCGCGCCGATCGCGAGCGTCGTCGCCATCGCGCCGACGAACGCGCCCGTCGCGCCGGAGGTGCCGGCCATCGAGTTGAGCAGCGCCGAGGCGACGGCCAGCGACGGCAGCAGCGATCCGCAGAAGGCGGGCACCGCGATCGCCGTGGCCGACACCCGCAGGCGCGCCGCGACCACCGTCCCCAGCGCGCCGAGCAGCGTCGCGACGAGGAAGGTCGCGGCGAGCAGCGGCACGCCCGCGGCCTTGAGGACGTAGAGCGACGCCGTGCCCACGAGCGCCACGGCGATGGCCACGGGCATCACGCGCGCGTTGGCGCCCTGCGTGATGCCGGTCGCGCCGGCCGCGAAGAACGTCGTGATGAGCAGCATCCAGAAGGGCAGGGAGCGGAGCGTGATGTCGGTGGGGTCCACCTCGATGTCGACGCCCGCCGTGAGCGCGAGGCCGCCCGGGATGCCGACGGCGATGCCCGCGACGATGAGCACGATGATCATCGCCCGCGACAGCGCCATGGCCCGGAACCCCGAGATGGCGTCCTGCGCCCACGTGACGATCGTGACGTGGGGGAGGATCAGCACCACCACCGCCGCGACCATCGCGGCCGCGCTGCCGGCCGGCATGACGCCCGACCAGATGGCGAGGGTGCCCACCGCGGCGACAGCCGCCGACTGGACGGCCACCACGAAGAACGGCGGGATGCCGCGGCGCGCGAGCTGCCGGCCGAGCACCATCGAGCCGATCATCAGGAGGAACGCGCCGATCGCGCCCGCGAGCGAGCCGCCGGCCTGCAGCGAGACGGAGACGCCGAAGAGGCCCATGGCCGCGTCGGTGATCCACGACGGCCAGCGCGGCGGCGACTTGAGCACCTCGACGAGGCCGTCGACGGCGCTCGTCATGTCCCGGTCGTCGTGGAGCAGCTCGTCGACGATCTGGTAGACGAGCGACAGCCGGTGGAGGTCGCTGCCCTCGGCCGTGACCACGCGCAGCTTCACGAGCGGCGGTCCCTCGTGCGGCGCGTACTGGATGGTGATGGCCGTGCCCGTGATGTCGAGCTCCAGCGGCGCCAGGTTCCACTTCGTGCTCACGGCGACGATGGCGATCTCGACCGCGCGCACGTCGGCGCCGGAGGCGAGCATCACCTCGCCGAGGTCGAGGCAGAAGTCGACGATCTGGCGCGGGGAGTAGAGGTCGCCGAGGCGGCCGTGGGCGGGCTCGGTGCCCTCGTAGATGGTGCCGCGGAGGCGCGCGCGGACGTCGCGCATCTCCTGCGGGTTGACGCGGCGGCGGCGCTGGCGCGGCGGACGCGCGGCGCCGGGGTCCCGGCGGGGGCGGCGCGGATCCGCGGGCGGGGTGGTGCTCAGCGCGATCAGCGCTCCGTTCGGTTGCCGGCCCGCGCGAGGCGGGGGCGGATGGTGGATCGTCCATACCCTACGACCCGGATCCCCGGACGCGGGCGCGGCGCCCGACCGGGAGGTCGGACGCCGCGCGGGACGAGCGGACGGATCAGCCCTTCGGGCAGGAGCTGAGCGACGCGCTGATGGGGCCCGTGGCCTTCGGCGCCGGGCAGATGAACCTCGTGTACTCGTGGTTGTCGTCGAGGAAGCGCTTGAGGAACGCCGTGACCGCGACCCGGATCGTCGGGGCCGGCACGTGCTCGCCGGCGCCGTGGCCGAGGCCCGTCAGCTCCAGGTACTGCTTCGGCGTGCCGGCGGGGATGGAGTCGTAGGCGGGCTTGCCGTAGTCCTTCGGGACGGCGATGTCGTCCTTCTGGCCCGTGATGACGAGGGTCGGGGACGTCAGCTTCGGGTACTCCGGGGTCGTCGCCTTCGGGTCGTCCTCCGGCGGCCCGTCGAACGGCATCATGGCCACCACGGCCTTGATGGACGGGCGCGACTGCGCCGCCTGCATCGCGCCGCCGCCGCCGAACGAGAAGGCCAGGAGGCCGACGCGGTCGGGCGAGACCTCGTGCTTCACCGGGCTCGAGCCCGTGAGCCAGTCGACGGCCGCGAGCATCTGGGTGGCCCGGTCGGCGGGGACGTCGCCGACGTCGAGCGTGTCGATCGCGAACGCGACGAAGCCCTGCGAGGCGACGAGCTCCGCGTACTCCTTCTCGTCGGCGCTGGTGTCCGTGAAGCCGGGCGTGATGACGACGGCGCCGAGGACGGGCTTGCCGGTGTCCTGGGGCTCGTAGAGGACGCCGCCGCCGAAGGCCTTCACGGCCGTCTTCGGGACGACCGTGGTGCGCACGGCGAACGGCGCGTGGTGGTGATGCTGGGCGATGCTGCTGTGCGAGGTGGACCCGCGGTGCGCGGGCGCGGCGGCCTGCGCGGCGGTCGGGATCGCCAGCGTCGCGACGAGCGCGAGGGCGGCGACCGCCGCGGGGCGGCGCAGCGGGGAGGACATGACGGACATGGGTCATCTCTCTGTTCGTGAGGGGCCCGGCGGCGAGCGCCGCAGGGTGCGGCGAGACGTTACGGGTGTCTGGGCAGTCGGGCGCCGCCGCTCTCCCCAGCGCCGCCGGCTGTTGAGGATCCGCGCGCGGCACCGGGATGCGGCCCACGCGCGCGTGCCGTCCGCCGTCCGCCGTCCCGCGTCGAGAGGACCCGTCAGCCGAGGAGCGCGCGCACGTCCGCGAGCGACAGCCGCGCGGCGACCGCGATGCGGTGCTCGTCGAGGCCCGCCGCGTGGGCCGCCCGCACGCCGGCACGGAGCGCGCCGGCGTCCGCGTGGCCGACGGACAGCTCGGCGAGGCGCGCCGCGTGCCGGTCCCGCTCCGGATCCGGGACCGGCCGCGCCGCCCCGACGTCGATGACCCAGTCGGCGTGCGGATGCCGCGCCTGCAGCACGAGCCGCCGCACGGCGGGCAGGTCCGGCGCCGACCAGTCGAGCGCGCCGAGGTCCGCGAGCGGCACCCAGCGGAGCTCGTCGTGGTCGGTGCTCGCGGCGGGCATGTCGCCGACCGGATCCGCGAGGTAGCAGGCGAGGTCGATCACGCGGTCGCCCACGGGGACCTCGGAGCGGTCGACGAGCGCGCCGACCGTCACGTCGATCCCGAGCTCCTCGCGGATCTCCCGCGCGAGCGCCGCCCGCGGCGCCTCGCCCGGCTCGACCTTGCCGCCCGGGAACTCCCACGTGCCGGCGCCCGACGTGTGCGGCGCGCGGCGGCAGGCGAGGGCGCGCCCGTCGCGGATCAGCACGGCCGCCACGACCTCGAGTCCCGCCATGCCGCGCCTCCGTCCGGGCCGTCCGCCCGCGTCGACGCTACCGGCCGCGCCCCGGGCGGCGGCACCCGCCCTGTACCGTGGGGGTCCGGCGTCCGCCGCGACGAGAGGCTCACGCACGTGAAGATCAGCCACCAGCGTCACTTCGTGGTCGCGGCCGAGGTGCTGCACCACCCGAAGGCGGCGGATCAGCTCGGCATCTCGCGCGCGAAGCTCGCCTCCTCCATCCGCGCGGTCGAGGAGCACTACGGCAAGTCCGTCTTCGACCCGCAGGCCACCGAGACGCGCCTGACCAAGGCCGGCCGCCTCGCCTACGAGGAGGCGCTCGAGGAGCTCGCGAAGCCGTCGACCCCGCCCGAGCCGCCGCGGCCGCCCGCGGGTGGCAAGGCGAAGGCGTCCAAGGGCCAGGGCCGCGCGCCCGTGGTCAAGGGCCAGCCGAAGCCCTACAAGCGCACGCAGGGGCGCTGACCCGGATCGGATCGGCGCCCCTGCGCGAGCGGTGGTGCGTCCTACTTCTTCAGGAACTCCAGCACGGCCTGGTTCCACTCCTCGGGGTGGCTGACCGTGACGCCGTGCGGGGCGTCCTTCACGACGTGCAGCTCCGAGCCGGCGATGGCCTGGTGCGTGCGCGCGCCGGATCCCTCGAACGGCACGGTCGCGTCGCTGTCGCCGTGGATGACGAGCGTCGGCACCGTGACCTTGGTGAGGTCGTCGCGGAAGTCCGTGGTCGCGAACGCGGCCATCGACGCGAGCGCCGCGTGCTTCTTCGACTGGTGCGCGAGGGCGATCGCCTCCTGGCGCTCCGCCTCGGTGACCTTGAGCACGCCGTTCGCCGAGAAGAACCCGGTCGTGAACTCGTCGTAGAAGGAGTCCTCGTCCTTGGTGAGGCCCGCGGTCATCTCGGCGGCGGCGTCCTTCGTGAGCGGGCCGTCCGGGTTGTCGTCGGTCTTCTCCAGGTACGGCGGCACGGCGGAGGCGAAGACCACGCTGTGCAGGCGCTCCTCGCCGCGGGTGCCGATGTAGCGGGCGATCTCGCCGCCGCCCATCGAGAACCCGACCAGGGTCACGTCGCGGAGGTCGAGCTCGGTGAGCACGGCGTCGAGGTCCGACGCGAACGTGTCGTAGTCGTAGCCCGTGAGCGGCTTGTCGCTGCGGCCGAAGCCACGGCGGTCGTAGGTGATGACGCGGTAGCCGGCGGCCTCGAAGGCGGGCACCTGCTTCTTCCATGACTCGCCGGACAGCGGCCAGCCGTGGATCAGGACCACGGGGCGGCCGGAGCCGCCGGTGTCGTCGACGTGCAGGTTCGTGACCTTCAGGAGCCCGTGGTGGGCGGTGATCTCGGTCATGCGATCGTCCTTCCCTCATTCATGAGTTCGTGCACTACTGAAATGCTTCGGAGCCGTCCGCGGAGCGGTGCGGTCTCCGGATCGCCTGCGGCTCGCACCGGGGCGCGGGCAGCAGGATGGACCCATGACCGAAGCCAACTCCTCCTACCGCGCCGCCCGTGACCTCCTCCAGGAGATGCGCACCGACCGGACAGGCGCGGCGGCGCGCTTCCGGTGGCCGGACGTGGGGGAGTCCTTCAACTGGGCGGTCGACTGGTTCGATGGGATCGCGCGCGGGAACGACCGGGTGGCGCTGCGCGTGGTGGCCGGCGACGGATCCGAGCGCAGCGTCACCTTCGACGAGATGGCGACGCGCTCCGACCGCGTCGCGACCTGGCTCGTCGGCCTCGGGGTGCGGAAGGGCGACCACGTCATGCTCATGCTCGGCAACCGGGTGGAGCTGTGGGAGGCGATGCTCGCGATCATGAAGGCGGGCGCCGTGATCCTGCCCACGTCCACCGTGCTCGGCTCCGCGGACCTCGCCGACCGCGTCGAGCGCGCGGGCGTGCGCGCCGTCATCGCCGATGCCGCGCACGCCGACGTGCTCGACGAGGTGCCGGGCGGCTTCCTGCGCATCGCGATCGGCGCGCACGACGCGGCCGGCGGCGCGGCCGGCGGCGCGCCCCTGTCGACCGGCTGGACCGACTACCGCGACGCCGACCACGCAGCGGCCGAGCCCGTGGGCGTGGCCGTCGCGTCCACGGATCCGGCGCTCGTGTACTTCACCTCGGGCACCACGAGCAAGCCGAAGATGGTCGTGCACACGCACGTCTCGTACCCCGTCGGGCACCTCTCGACCACGTACTGGCTGGGGCTGCGGCCCGGCGACGTGCACCTCGCCATCAGCTCGCCCGGCTGGGGCAAGCACGCGTGGAGCTGCTTCTTCGCGCCGTGGATCGCGGAGGCCACCGTCTTCGTGCACGACTACGCGCGCTTCGACGCGCACGCGCTCGTCGAGCAGCTCGACCGCGCCGAGGTCACGACGTTCTGCGCGCCGCCGACCGTGTGGCGCATGCTCATCCAGGCCGGGATCCGCGAGCGGCCGGGGAGGCTCCGCGAGATCATGTCGGCGGGCGAGCCGCTCAACCCCGAGGTCATCGCGCGCATCGAGGAGTGGTGGGGGCTCGTGATCCGCGACGGCTACGGGCAGACCGAGACCACCGCCATCGTCGCGAACCCGCCCGGCGCCCCCGTCGTGCCGGGCTCGATGGGCACGCCGCTGCCGGGCGTCGACCTCGTGCTCGTGGATCCCGTCACGGGGGAGCGCGCCGACGAGGGCGAGATCTGCCTCGACCTCGGCACCCGGCCCGTGAACCTCATGGCCGGCTACCTCGGCGACGAGGAGCGCACCGCGGAGGCGATGCGCGACGGGCTCTTCCACACGGGCGACGTCGCCCGGCGCGACCCCGACGGCACCATCACCTTCATCGGCCGCACCGACGACATCTTCAAGTCCTCGGACTACAAGATCTCGCCGTTCGAGGTCGAGAGCGTCCTGATCGAGCACCCGGCCGTCGCGGAGGCCGCGGTCGTGGGCGCGCCGGATCCCGTGCGGCTCAACGTCGCGAAGGCGTACGTGCACCTCGCCGCCGGGTGGGAGCCCGACGAGGAGACCGCGTTCGCCGTGCTGAAGCACGCGCGCGAGCGGTGCCCGGCGTTCATGCGCGTGCGGCGCGTGGAGTTCGGGGAGCTGCCGAAGACCGCCTCGGGGAAGATCCGCCGGGTCGAGCTGCGGCAGCGCGAGGTCGCGGCCGCGGACGCGGGGGAGCGGCTCGAGGGGGAGTGGCGCGACGACCAGTTCCCGGGGCTGCGGGCGCGCTGATCCGGCGTCGGACGCACGGGTCGGCCGGGCCGGCGCCGGTGACGGGAGCGGCGCCCGGCGGCCGGTAGCATCCCGTCATGCCCCTCGCGTCCCCGTCCGCCCTCGAGCCGCGGCGGGCCGCCCGGTGAGGGAGAACCCGTCCTTCGCGCTCGAGGACGTCGCCGAGATCCGCCGCCTCGTGGACGAGAACCCGTGGGCCACGATCGTCAGCGGCACGGGCGCCGGGCTCGTCGCCTCGCACTACCCGGTGCTGCTGGATCCCGACCGCGACGACCTCACGCTCCTCACCCACGTGGGGCGCCCCGACGAGCGTATCCACGAGCTCGGCCAGCGGGACGGCGCCGACGGCGAGGTCCTCGTCGTCATCCAGGGCCCGCACGGCTACGTCTCGCCCGGCTGGTACGACGCCGACCCGGCCGTGCCCACCTGGAACCACGTCAGCGCGCACCTGACCTGCCGCGTCGAGATCCTCTCGCCCGAGGAGAACCTGCGGGTGCTCGGGCAGCTGGTGGACCGCTTCGAGGACCGCATGCCCGAGCCGCGCCGCATGGCGGGCACGGTCGCCGACGCCGCGTACTCCGCCCGGATCAGCGCCGGCACCGTCGGCCTGCGGCTCGTCGCCACCCGGTTCGTCGCCAAGGCCAAGCTCAGCCAGAACAAGCCGCCGCACGTCGTCGAGCGCGTGCTCCACGAGCTGGAGCACGGCGCGGAGTACCCGAACCCGGCGCTCGCCGCGGAGATGCGCCGGGCGCAGGCGCGCGCCGCCGACGCCCCGGCCGCTGACGCCTCGACCGCCGACGCAGACGCCGACGCCGCCGCGGACGCCGCCCCGACCCCGTCCGCGACGGCGGAGAGCCCCGAGTGACCGCGCTGCTGCTCGCGGGCGGACGCCTGCCCGGATCCGCCGCGCCCGTCGACGTGCTCATGCGCGACGGCGTGATCGCGTCCGTCGGCCCCGCCGGATCCGCCGACGCCGCGGGCGTCGAGACCCGCGCGCTCGACGGCCGGTTCGTGATCCCGGGCCTCTGGGACCACCACGTGCACTTCACCCAGTGGACCAAGGTGTCCCGCCGCCTCGACCTCTCCCGCGTCGCGTCGGCCGCGGAGGCCGTCGCGCTCGTCCGGGACGCGCTCGCCGCGCGCGACGCCGCGTCCTCCGGCGCCGTCACCGGCCCGGGAGCCGGCGCCCCCGAGGCGCTCGTCGGCTACGGCTTCCGCGACGGCCTCTGGCCCGACCTCCCCACGAAGGACCTCCTCGACGCGGTCGCGGGCGACACCCCGGTCCTCCTCGTCAGCGGCGACCTGCACTGCTGCTGGGCGAGCTCCGCCGCCCTCGCCCCGCACGGCTACGGCGACCACCCGACCGGCCTCCTGCGCGAGGACGACTGCTTCGACTTCATGTACCGCGTGGAGGAGGGCGACGCGTCCGCGCTCGACGCCCGCGCCGTCGAGGTCGCCCGCGACGCCGCCCGCCGCGGGGTGGTCGGCGTGGTCGACCTCGAGATCGACTGGAACCCGGCTCGGTGGCGCCGCCTCGCCGCCCTCGGGCACGACGCGCTCCGCGTCGAGCTCGGCATCTGGCCGCAGGACCTCGACCGGGCGCGCGACGCGGGCCTCCGCACGGGCGACCTGCTGGAGGGCACCGGCGGCCTCGTGCGCGTGGGGCCCGCGAAGGTCGTCACCGACGGATCGCTCAACACCCGCACCGCGTACTGCTTCGACCCGTACCCCGACCTCGACGGCCAGGGCGGCGACGCCCACGGCGGCACCTGCGGCACGCTCTCCGTCCCGCCCGAGGAGCTGCGCGGCCTGATGCTGCGCGCGGCCCGCCAGGGGCTCCGGCCCGCGATCCACGCCATCGGCGACCACGCCAACCGCCTGGCGCTCGATGCGTTCGCGCACCTCGACCGGGAGCTCCGGGGCGCGCACCGCGACGCGGAGGGGCTCGCCGGATCCATCGAGCACGCCCAGCTGCTCACGCACGAGGACGTCGCGCGGTTCGCGGCGCTCGGCGTGGTCGCGAGCGTGCAGCCCGAGCACGCCATGGACGATCGCGACGTCGCCGACGTCTACTGGGCCGGCCGCACGGGCCGCGCCTTCGCGCTCGCCGACCTCCGCGCGGCGGGCACGCGCCTCGCGCTCGGCTCCGACGCGCCCGTCGCGCCGCTGGATCCGTGGGCCACGATGAGCGCCGCCGTCGGCCGGGCGCGCGACGGCCGGGCGCCGTGGCACCCCGAGCAGGCGATCGACCGGGCGGCTGCGCTCGACGCGTCCGTGCGCACGCGCGTGGCGGCGGGGGAGCGGGCCGACCTCGCGGTCGTGGACGCGGATCCGCTCGCCGACGCCACCACCCCCGACGACCTCCGCGCCATGCGCGTGTCCGCCACCCTGCTCGGCGGCCGGTTCACGCACGACACGCTCGGCGGCTGACGGCAGGAACACCGCGCGGGCGTCGGGCGTTGGGCAGGGCATGAGAGCAATCGCCTACACCCGCACCGGTGCCCCCGACGTCCTGCAGCTGGTCGACCGCGACGAGGCCGCCCCCGGCCCCGGCGAGGTGCGCGTCCGCATCGTCGTCTCGGGCGTGAACCCCACCGACTGGAAGTCCCGCGACGGCGGATCGCCCGGCCAGGAGCTGCCGTTCCCCGAGGTCGTCCCGAACCAGGACGGCGCGGGCGTCGTCGACGCCGTCGGCCCGGACGTCACGGACCTCGCCGTCGGCGACCGCGTCTGGACCATGCTGGCCGCCCACGGCCGCCCCACCGGCACCGCGCAGGAGACGACGGTCCTCCCCGTCGACCGCGTCGCGCCCCTGCCCGACGGCCTCTCCTTCGACCTCGGCGCGAGCCTCGGCGTGCCCGCCGTCACCGCGCACCGCGCCCTCACCGTCTCCGAGGACGGCCCGTCGCGCCTCGCGCCCGGCGCCCTCGCCGGGAAGCACGTGCTCGTCGCCGGCGGTGCCGGAGCCGTCGGCCACGCGGCCATCCAGCTCGCGCGCTGGGCCGGCGCCACCGTGATCACCACGGTCAGCTCGCCCGAGAAGGCCGCCCTCGCGACGGCCGCCGGCGCGCAGCACGTCGTGGACTACAAGCACGGCGACGCGGTGGCGGAGATCCAGTCCATCGCGCCCGACGGCGTCGACCTGATCGTCGAGGTCGCGCCGGCGCAGAACGCCGAGCTCAACCAGGCGGTCGCGAAGAACCGCGCCTCGGTCGCCGTGTACGCGAACAACGGCGGCGACACCGTGACGCTCCCGGTGGTCGACAGCTTCGTGAAGAACCTCCGCTACCAGTTCCTGCTGCTCTACACGGTGGGCCGGGAGGCGCTCGACACCGCCCGCGCGGACATCCACCTCGCCCTGATCGACGGCGCGCTGCCCGTCGGCGAGGAGGCGGGCCTGCCGATCACGCGCTTCGCGCTCGAGGACGCGGCCGCCGCGCACCAGGCGGTCGAGGACGGCGTGACCGGCAAGGTGCTCATCGACGTGACGCCCGCCTGATCCGACCCCACGACGGCGATGGCCGCACCGCCTCGGGCGGTGCGGCCATCGGCCTGTCGGGCGCCGGGCGCCCGGCGCGGTCTACTCGACCGCGCGGCGCGAACCCGGCGCGCGGGCGATCAGGCCCTGCATGATCAGCGGCGCCAGCGCGCTCGCGTTGAGGCACGTGGAGACGAGGAACGCGATCGCGAGGAGCGTCGCGGGGATGCCCCACGCGTCGCCCACGAGGTGCAGCCCGAGCACCGCGAGCGCGAGCACGAGCAGCAGCCACGAGGATCCGCGGGTCCACTGCGGCAGGCGCGGCGCGGCCAGGGCGACGAGCGCCATGATCCCGGCGTTCACGACGGCGATGACGAGCGCGGCGCTCACGAGACCGCGCTCCCGGGTGGTGCGATGGATGTCCTGGCGTGCTCGTGCATGGTGTCGTCCCCCTTCGACGGGCCGGTCGGCCTGGTCCCACTCTGACGTGACGGGAGCGTCGGGTGAAGTCGTCGGAAGGGGGGACACGCGGCGGCCCGGGCGCGTCGTCAGGGCCGGGCGACCGCGAGCGGCGCGACGTCCGCCAGGTCGAGCCCCACGTCGACCACCACGACGCGGCCCGCGAGCGCGCGCGCCGGGTCCCGCAGCAGGCCGGCCTTCCCCGCGCCGAACGTGACGGTGAGGTCGGCGGGCAGCACCGTCGGATCCGGCACCGCGCCGTCGTCGCAGCCCACGCCGCTCGGGAGGTCGCACGCGACGACGCGCGGGCCGTCGGGCCGGGCGACCACGGGCAGCAGCGCGGCGACCACGCGACGCGCCGGGCCGCGGAGGGCGGGATCCGCGGTCGTGCCGATGCCGAGGAGCCCGTCGACCACCAGCGCCGACGCCGCGCCGAGCGCCGCCACCGCGGCATCGTCCAGATCCTCCGCGCGGTCGATCCGTATGCCCGCCGCGGCCGCCTGCGCGGCACCGGCCTCGTGGATGCGGGAGGCCGTGCGGATCACGCGCACCTCCCGCCCCTCCCGCGCGAGCTCGGCCGCCGCGAGGAGCGCGTCGCCGCCGTTGTTCCCGGCGCCGACCAGCACGAGCGCGGATCCGGCGGGCGCGACCTCCCGGCAGGCCCGGGCGAGCCCCGCGGCCGCCACGCGCATCAGCTGCGCGCCCGCGGCCAGCAGGGGCGCCTCGGCGGCGCGGATGTCGGCGGCCGCGTACCCGTCCTCGATCCGCCCCACTACGGCGCGATCTCGTCGACGATGAGGTCCGCCCACGCCCGGTACACGCGCCCGTAGAGGGTGTCCTGGGGGTTGGGCGCCGTGAACTCGGGGATGCGCCACGTGGGGAACGGGACGCTCGCGGTGCGCGCGTGCCGGGCGACGACGCGGCGCGTGGCGAGGTTGAGGGCCTCGGCGTGGCGGCCGATCGCGCCCGCGATGAGCGGCGGCGTCGCGGGCGAGTCCTGCAGGGGCGGGACCTCGGCGATCAGCACCAGCGCGTCGGCGGGCATCCGCTCGTGCGCGCCCACGATGCACGCGTCGAGCAGCGACTCCCAGAGCGGTGTCGGCGTGAAGCGGATCGCGTCGCCGATGCCCAGCACGATGACCGCGACGTCGGTGCTCGCCCAGGCGGGGAACGCGTCGAGCCCCGGGCGCCAGGAGCGCACGGTGAAGTCGGGGAACGGCTGCGCGGCCCAGAAGACGCCGCGGCCCGTGCGCATCGACAGCTTGTGGGCGACCTGCCCGGCGATGCCGAGGTCGTGCGAGACGGTCTGGTAGCCGACCGCGGTGCCCTCGCCCACGACGGCGAGGCCGTACGGATCCGGGCCCGGCTGCGAGCCCGTGGGGGAGTCGCGCGGGAAGGTGGCGCGGCGCATCTCGCGGTAGAGCAGGCGGTACTGGACGCGGCCGAGGGTGGCGGAGCGGAGCGTCGCGAGCATGCCGGAGGCCAGGGCGCGGGGCCCCCGATGCGGGGGCGGCTGCGGTGCGCTGGTCATCGCCGCCCGTCCTCCCTCATGCCCGCCCGTGCCGGGCCCGAGACGCAGGATATCCCGCGCTCGGGCCCCCGTTCGGCGGCGACGCGGATCGGCCGCCCGCGCGGGGTCGGCGGATCAGGCCAGGAGGTCGCGGACCATGGGCGCGACGACGGTGCCGTAGCGCTCGATGCCGCCCATCATCCGCTCGTGCGAGAAGGGCCCGGCGCTGTACTTGAGGTCGAAGCGCGTGGCGCCGACGGCCTTCAGGGTCGCGGCGATCTTGCGGGCGACCGTCTCGGCGGATCCCACGTACAGCGACCCGTGCTCGATCTCCTGCTCGTAGGACGCGCGGGCGAGCGGCGGCCAGCCGCGGTCCTTGCCGATGCGGGCGTGCATCACCTGGTAGTCGGGGAAGAACGCCTCGCGCGCCTCGGCGTCGGTCTCGCCGACGTAGCCGGGCGAGTGGATCCCGACGGGAAGGCGCGGCTGCTCGAGCTGGTCGAGGGCGCGCGCGAACAGGTCGGCGTAGGGGGCGAAGCGGTGCGGCTCGCCGCCGATGATCGCGAGCATGAGCGGGAAGCCGTGGCGCGCGGCGCGCACGACCGACTCGGGGCTGCCGCCGACGCCCACCCAGGTCTTGATCCCCGCGGCCGTCTTCGGGAACACGTCGTGCTCGGTGAGGCCGGCGCGCGTGGAGCCGCTCCAGGTGACGGGCGTCTCCTTGACGAGCTCGGCGAACAGGCCCAGCTTCTCTTCGAAGAGGCGCTCGTAGTCGCTCAGCTCGTAGCCGAACAGCGGGAACGACTCGGTGAACGAGCCGCGGCCGAGGATGACCTCCGCGCGCCCGTCCGAGACCGCGTCGAGCGTCGCGAAGCGCTGGAAGACGCGCACCGGGTCGTCGGAGCTGAGGACCGTGACGGCGGATCCCAGGCGGATGCGGGAGGTCTTCGCCGCGATGGCGGCGAGCGCCACCTCGGGGGAGGAGATCGCGTAGTCGTCGCGGTGGTGCTCGCCGAGGCCGATGAAGTCGATGCCGACCTGGTCGGCGAGGACGCCCTCGGCGACCACGTTGCGGATCACCTCGGCGTAGGGCAGCTCGCGGCCGTCCGGTCCGACCGTGACGTCCCCGAACGTGTCCAGTCCGAGCTCGATCTCCTGCGCCATGCTGCCCTGCTTCCCTATCCATGCGAACGTATGCATCTGGGTCAACCCTAGGTGCGGGGATCGCATTCCCGCGAATCGGGGAGCGGGCGGGCGCGCGCCGGGCGGGTCAGTCGACGACGGGCTCCGCGCGCGCGAGCTCGGTGTCCTCGACGCGCGACTCGGGCATCAGCAGGCCCGCGACCACGGTCGCGAGCGCGCACACGCCGACCGCGAGGAACACGGCGCCCGAGGCGGCGATCACGGCGTCCGGATCCCGCTGGCCGCCGTCGGACGCCTGGAAGATCGCGTTGGCGATCGCGCCGAAGACGGCGACGCCGACCGCGCTGCCGATCGACCGGGCGAAGAGGTTCGCGCCCGTCACGACGCCGCGCTCGCCCCAGCCGACGCTCGACTGCGCGCCGATGAGGCTGGGGGTCGCGACGAGGCCGAGGCCCAGGCCCACCACGAAGCAGCCGGCCGCGATGCCGACGAGCGTGGGGGTCGCGGCGAGCAGCGCGATGGATCCGGTGCCCACGATGGTGAGCGCCATGCCGATGAGCACCGTGCGGCGGAACCCGATGCGGAGGTACAGGCGGCCCGACAGCGACGCCGAGATCGGCCAGCCGATCGTGAGCGCCGCGAGCGCGAGGCCCGAGACGAGCGGCGTGACGCCGATGGAGCCCTCGAGGTAGGTGGGCACGTAGGAGGTGAGGCCGATGAGGATCGCGCCGACGCCGAGCGACACCAGGGTGGTCGTCAGCAGCAGCCGTCGGGAGAACACCCAGAGCGGCAGCACGGGCTCGGCGGCCCGCCGCTCCACCAGCAGGAACGCGACGATCAGCACGCCGCCGACCGCGAACGACCCGATGCTCGGCACGGAGTCCCACGCCCACGCCTGGCCGCCCTCGAGCACCGCGAGGATCAGGAGGCTGAGGCCCACGGTGAGGAGCGCGGCGCCCGCGTAGTCGACGCGGTGCCGGGTGCGCTCGATGGACTCGTGGAAGCGGCGGACGATCATCCAACCGGCGACGAGGCACAGCGGCACGTTGACGAAGAAGATCCAGCGCCAGGTCGTGAACTCGGAGAACACGCCGCCGAGGGTGGGGCCGACGACGCTCGAGACGGCCCAGACGCTCGCGAGGTAGCCCTGCGTCTTGGCGCGCTCGGCCACCGTGTAGATGTCGCCCGCGATCGTGATCGCCATGGGCGCCACCGCGCCGGCGCCGAGCCCCTGGATCGCCCGGGCCGCGATGAGCGCGGGCATGCTCCACGCGAACCCGCACAGCACGGAGCCCACGAGGAACAGGCCGATGCCGACGAGGATGATCGGCTTCCGCCCCACGGTGTCGCTGAGCTTCGCGTAGAGCGGCACCGACACCGCCTGCGCGAGCAGGTAGATGGAGAAGAGCCACGGGAACGAGGCGAAGCCGCCGAGGTCGTCCACGATGGACGGCACCGCGGTGGCGAGGATGGTCGAGTCGATGGCCACGAGGCCCGTCGTCATCATCAGGGCGATGAGGATCGGGCCGCGCTCGGATCGGAATCCGACGCCGCTGGTGTCAGTCATGAGCCTCCCGGGTCGAACGGTGAACGGGCGCGGGGCCGGCCGCATTCCCGCACGGGGAGGATCCCATGTGGTCGACTGGGTCCACCCCCACCGGAAGGACCCCGAGTGACGTTCCGCGCCCCCGACGCATTCACCACCCGCCCCACGCTCCGCGGCACGTTCGGCATGAGCGCCTCCACGCACTGGCTCGCCTCCGGCACCGGCCAGGCCGTGCTCGAGCGCGGCGGCAACGCGTTCGACGCCGCGGTCGCCGCGGCCTTCGTGCTCCACGTCGTCGAGCCGCACCTCAACGGCCCCGGCGGCGACATGACCGCCGTCGTGCAGGTCGCGGGGGAGGCCGGGCCGAAGCTCCTCATGGGACAGGGATCCGCGCCCGCGGCCGCGACGCCCGAGCGCTTCCGGCAGGAGGGCCTCGACCGCGTGCCCGGCGCCGGCGCGCTCGCCGCGGCCGTGCCCGCGGCGGTCGACGCGTGGCTGCTGCTGCTCCGCGACCACGGCACGTGGGAGCTCGCCGACGTCTGGGCGTTCGCCATCGGGTACGCGCGGGACGGGCATCCGGTGCTGGAGAGCGTGCGCCGCACCATCGCGGGCGTCGCCGACCTGTTCCGCGAGCACTGGTCCGCCTCCGCCGGGTTCTGGATGCCCGACGGCGCGGCGCCCGCGGCCGGGTCCCTCGTGCGGAACCCCGCGTGGGCGGCCGCCATGGAGCGGATCCTGTCGGAGTCGTCGGCCGCCGCGGGCCCTGGCGCGACGCGCGAGGAGCGCGTCGAGGCCGCCCGCACGGTGTGGGCCGAGGGCTTCGTCGCGGAGGAGATGGTCGCGAGCGTGCAGGATCCGCACCGGCACTCCACGGGCGCCGACCACGCCGGCCTCCTCACCGCCGAGGACCTCGCCGGCTCGCGCGCGTCGTGGGAGGACGCGGTGTCCATCGAGTTCCGCGGGGTGCGCATCTGGAAGACGGGCGCCTGGGGGCAGGGGCCGGCGCTGCTGCAGGCGCTGATGATCCTCGACGGCTTCGCGGACGAGGAGATCGACCCGGCGACGGCCGCGGGGATCCACCGCATCATCGAGGCGCAGAAGCTCGCGCTCGCCGACCGCGAGGCGTACTACGGCGACGCCGTGCCCGGCGGCGCGCCCCTCGACGTGCTGCTATCGCCGGAGTACGCGGCCGAGCGGCGCGCGCTCATCGCCGACGAGGCGTCGCACGAGCTGCGTCCGGGACGCATCGACGGCGTGGAGCCGTTCCTGCCGCCGCTCGTGGTCGAGGGCGACGCGCCCGCGTCCGCCGGCGGCACGGGCGAGCCCACCGTCTCCCGCACGGGCGAGACCCGCGGCGACACCTGCCACCTCGACATCGTCGACCGCTTCGGCAACATGATCTCCGCCACGCCCTCCGGCGGCTGGCTCCAGTCGTCGCCGTTCATCCCGTCGCTCGGCTTCTGCCTCGGCACGCGCCTGCAGATGACGTGGCTCGAGCCCGGCGGCCCGTCCTCGCTCGTCCCCGGCCGCCGTCCGCGCACGACGCTGACGCCCACGCTGATCACGCGCGACGGCGAGCCCGTGGAGGCGCTCGGCTCGCCCGGCGGCGACCAGCAGGACCAGTGGCAGCTGCCGTACCTGCTGCGCACGATCGTCGGCGGCTTCAGCCCCCAGCAGGCCGTGGACGCGCCGACGTTCCACACGACGAGCGTCCCCGGATCGTTCTGGCCGCGCACCTGGACGCCCGGCGGCCTCGTGGTCGAGGGGCGCGTGGGCGAGGACGTCATCGCCGATCTCCGGGCGCGCGGACACGTCGTCGAGGTCGTCGGCGACTGGACGCTCGGGCGCCTCTCGGCCGTGACGCGGGATCCCGCCACCGGGCTGCTCGGTGCCGCGGCCAACCCGCGCGGGGCCCAGGGGTACGCGGTCGGACGATGACGCTCGACCGGCAGATCGCGTCGGCCCTCATCGCCGACCACGCCCGCCGCCGCGTGGGCAGCGCCGCGGAGCTGCGGGCGGCCTCGGCGCCCGGCCGGTTCGTCGCCGAGCCGGACGCCGCCACGCCCGCGGTCGGCGTCGTGCTCGGCGCGTCCGAGCAGCGGAACGCGACGTGCGGCGACGTGGTGGACCTGCGGGTGCTCGCGACGGATCCGGCGCGTCCCGCCGCCTCCGCGGGCGCGTCGGTGGATCCCGCCGAGCGCATCGCCGTCCGCTGGCACGGCCGCGGCTGCACGGTGTCGCAGGCATCCGCGTCGATGCTCGCCGAGCTCGTCGAGGGGCGGACGGCCGCGGAGGCCGCCGCGCTCGTCGTCGAGCTGCGCGCCCTGATCCGCTCCCACGAGCTCCGGCCCGGCGCCGAGGACCGCCTCGGCGACGCCTTCGCCCTCGCGGACTCCGGCCGCTACCCGCTCCGCGGCACGTGCGCGCTGCTCGCGTGGCACGCGCTCGAGGAGGCGCTGGGGCGCTGAGGCGCGTCGACGCGCGCCGGTCAGCCGTGCGCGCACGTCTCCTCGGCGGCGGTCTGGCCCGTCACGTCCTTCGGCAGCACGGTGCCGGGGTCGGGGGTCGTGCCCGTCGTGCCGGAGGCCGGATCCGTGGATGCCGAGGGGGCGGGCGTCGGGGCCTGCACCCCGCCGCCGACGGAGCCGGGCGCGAGGCGGAAGTCGGAGTCGGAGGACACGACGCCGATGAGGTCCTTGCCGGCGTGCGTGTCCGGGTCGACCCGGCCGTCGGCGCGTCGCACGCTCGGGTACTGCACGAACGTGAAGCGGTCGGCGGGGATGTCCTTCACGGTCAGGGCGATGGAGGCGATCGCGGCCGGGCTGTCCATCGACGTCGAGAGGCTCATGTTCTCCACGACCGCGCGGGCGATGCCGTAGACCTTCGCCGGGTTCGTCAGGGTCCCGCTGCTCGTGACCGTGCGGACGAGGGCCCCGAGGAACACCTGCTGGTTGCTGATCCGGTCGATGTCGCTCGCGTCGCCCACGCCGTGGCGCGTGCGCAGGAACTCGGCGGCCTGCTTCCCCTGGATGACGTCGAGGCCGGCCGGGAGGTCGAGGTCGGTGTACTTGTCCTCGATGGGCTTCGCCAGGCACACGGGCACCCCGCCGACCGCGTCGGACACCGCCGCGACCCCCGTGAACTGCACGACGCCCGCGTAGGGGATGTCCATCCCGGTGATGGCCTTGATCGTGCGGACGACGCAGCCCAGCCCGCCGCGGCTGAGCGCCGTGTTCAGCATCACGTGGGTCGCTCCTGGGACGTCCGCCTTGCCGTCCTCGCCCTTGCACGACGGGATGTCGACGAGCATGTCGCGCGGGAACGAGATGGCGGTCGCCCGCGTGTGGTCGGCGCTGACGTGCACCAGCACGTTCGCGACGTTCAGGCGGCCCGTGCCCACGACCTTCGGGTCGCCGTACTCGTCGCCCTGGCCCTCGCGGCTGTCGCTGCCCACGAGGAGGATGTCGACTCCGCCGTCCAGCCCGCCGAGCGTCGGCGGCAGGGCGGCGCCGTCGGAGATGTCGACGGAGTTCGCGGAGACGGTGCGGCTCAGGTCCCAGGCGGCGATGGCCGCGATCGACGTGGCGCTGATCGCCACCACGGCCGCGGTCGCGGCGAGGACGAGGGCGACGTGCCGCGCGGCGCTCGGCCGGCGCAGGCGCCCGTGCCGCGCGATCCCCGAGCCCGAGGACCGCGTCGCTCCGGACAGCGGGTCGTCGCCGGTGAAGGGGTCATCGCCGATCGCGGGGTCGTCGCCGGCCGAGGGGGCGTCGTCGAAGGGCATGGTCGCTCCTGTGCGGGATCGGCGTCGCGGTGGACGGCGGGCGGCGCGGGCTGCGCGATCCGCGCGGGGCACCGGACGCGCGGGGTCACCGTACTGCTCGGCCCCGGCACGGCGGCCGGAGCGTCCCGTCGGCCGGACGATGCTCAGGGTCGCCGGTCGACGTCCGCCCCCGTGCTGAGGTCCGCCGCCTCGACGAGCCGCGCGTCGTGCGCGGAGAGGTAGGCGCGGGCGCCCGCGTCGCCGCGCACCTCGGCGGCGAGCGCTCCCCAGTGCTCGCGGCCGATCAGGGCGGGGTGCCCGGGACGGCCGTGGAAGACGGCCTGGCGGAGCGAGGTCGGATCCACGTGCCCCGCGTCGAGCACGCGGCGCACCGTGGCCGCGTCGAGGTCCGGCACGTCGACCGGCACGACCGCGAGGGCGGCGGGCGGCGGATCCAGCGTCGCGGCCGCCCGGAGCGCCGCGCGCAGGGAGGCGGACATGCCGTCGGCCCAGTCGTCGGCGCGCACGACGCGCGCGTCGGCGGCCTCGGGCAGCGCGGCGAGCAGCGCCTCCGCCTCGGCGTCGCGCGCGCCGAGCACGACCAGGACGGGGGAGCATCCGGCGTCGGCGAGGGCCCGGATCGCGGTCGCCAGCCACGGGGTCCCGTCGGGGTGCGCGGCGAGCGCCTTGGGTCCGCCGAAGCGGGAGCCGGCGCCGGCGGCGAGCACGACGCCCGCGACGCCCGCCACGCCCCCGGCCCGAGCGGCCCCCGCGGCCGCCGGCGCATCCGCCGCCGTCCCCGCCGAACCCGATCCCGACTCCGCCATCCGCCCATGCTAGGAGCGCACCCGCCGTGCCCTCGCCCCGGCCGTACGCGCGGCCTACGCTCGACGCATGGATCCCGACACCGCGTCCGCGCTCGCCCTCACCCTGTCGCTCGGCGTGCCCGTGCTCGCGATCCTCGTCGCCGTGGTCCTCGCCGTCGCGAAGGCCCGCGGGGCGACCTGGGGCTGGTACCTCGTCGGCTGCACGGTCGTGGCGCTCGTGCTCGCGTCCGGCCTCGCGATCCTCGCCACCTGGGCCGCGCAGACGCGCGTCGGCTATCTCGACGAGGGCGTCAGCACCTTCGGCATCGTCGTGATGGGCGTCCTCGGCGGCGTCGCGACCTTCGTCGTCGGCCTCGTCGCGGGCGTGGTGGGGCTCATCGCCGCCGCCGTCCGCCAGCGCGACCGCGTGCCGTCCTCCGCGCTCGTCCACGGGTGAGCCGCCCCGCCCCCGCCGGCGACCGCCTCCCCCCGCGTCGCGCGCGCACCCGCCCGCCCGGTCGGATCCGCCTCGCCGCCACGGGCGTCGCGACCCGCGTCGGCCCGACCGGCGCCTTCGCCGCGTCCCTGGTCCTCGGCCTCCTCCTGATCACCGCCGCCGCGAGCCTGTTCGCCGGCCTCTACGTCGCGGTGATCGACGACGACAGCGTCGCCCTCCTCGACGAGCCCGCGCTGCACCTCGCCAGGGACGTCCGCTCGCCGTGGCTCGACACGACCGTCACCGTCTTCACGGAGGCCGCGGGCGTCTACGCCGTGCCGATCGTGGGCGTCGCGGTGATCGTGGTCCTCGCGATCCGCCGACGCCAGTGGGTGCCCGTCGTGCTCGGGCTCACCGCGGGCGTCGGATCCCTCGCCATGACCGAGGTCGGCAAGGAGCTCGTCGGCCGCGACCGCCCGCCGCGCGCCGATGCCGTGCCGCCCTACGAGACGTCGCCGTCGTTCCCGTCGGGCCACACCCTCAACGCGAGCGTCGTGGCCGGGATCGTCGCGTACCTCCTCGTGCTCCGGCAGGTGCGGCGGGCGACGCGCGTGCTCACGTACGTCGTCGCGATCGCGTTCGCCGCGTCCGTCAGCCTCAGCCGCGTCTACCTCGGCCACCACTGGCTCACCGACGTGATCGCCGGCTGGCTGCTCGCGCTGGCCTGGCTCGCCCTCGTCGTGGTGGCGCATCGCGTGCGGCTGCGCATCGGGGAGGCGCGCGAGCGGGACGCCGGCCGCGCGTGAGCGGGTGCCGTCTCGTCCTGGCATGGGTCTCGTCCGACTCATGTGAGTCACATCCGACTCATGCGAGTCGCCGGTGGCTCAGCTGACCTGGACGGCCCGACTCTTCGCCACGCCGGAGGCCGTGCGGGCACGACCGGAGTCGGCCCCGAACGCCATCACCCCGCGCTGACCCGCCGACCCTGCACGAAGACGCCCGCGATGGCCGGCTCGCGGAGGCCCATCAGCAGAGTGAACAGGACCTGGTCGGTGGCGCGCGCGTCGTCGTCCGCGCGGATGCCGTGCTCGAGCGTCCGCGCGAGCGGCTCCCACAGGTCCGGCGTGACGCGGAGGAAGTCGGCGTCCTTGCCCACGTCGAGGTTGCCGTAGCGCTCCTCCATGTCGAGCGCGCGGGCGCCGGCGAGCGTGCCGGTGAAGAGGAGCTCGGCGGCGTCGATCTCCACGCCCGCGTCGCCCGGCTCCGACAGGTGCACCTTGAACGCGTCGTTGAGCACGCGCGAGACGAGCCACTCGTCGCCGGCGCCCACGTCGGATCCGATCGCCACGTTGACGCCCGACGCGATCGTGCGCCGCCACGGCATGGTGCCGGAGCCGAGGAACTGCTGCGACGTCGGGCAGTGCGCGATGCTGCTGCCCGTCTCGGCGAGGCGCGCGAGCTCGGAGTCCTGGCAGTGCACCGCGTGGGCGAACACGCTGCGACGGCCGAGGAGGCTGGATCCGCCGCGCTCCGACCCGGGCAGGAACCGGCCGTCGTAGGTGTCGAGGTAGGTGTCGGTGCCGAACACCTCGCGGACGGCGGCGATCTCGCCCGTGCCCGGCCGGTCGTTCTCGTTGAGGTGCGAGTGGAAGTGCACGCCCTCGCCACGCGCCACGTCGTACAGCTCGCCGAGGCCGCGGAGCGTCGTCGGCGTGACCGAGAGGCTGAAGCGCGGCACGATCGCGACCTGGAGCATGGCCGTCGTCGCGTCGCCCGTGTCGACGGCGTGCCAGCGGTCGATCTCCGCGCAGGACATCGCGATCGCATCCTCCTCCGAGGTGAGGAGCGGGGTCGCGGGGCCGGAGCCGACCGTCTGGATCCCGCGGCCGCTCACGAGCCGCAGGCCCGCGTCCCGGGAGGCCTCGAACAGGGCGTCCTGGGCGTGCGGGAACGCGGATCCGAACACCAGCGCGCTCGTCGTGCCCGCCATGATCCGGCGCCGGGTGAAGTCCCGGGCGATCATCCGCGCGAAGCCCTCGTCCTCGAGGCGCGCCTCGGACGGGAACACGCAGGAGTCGAGCCACTCGAGGAGCTGGCCGCCGCCGTGCGCGCTCGTCGTGTAGGTCTGCGGGAAGTGCACGTGCGCGTCGACGAAGCCGGGGAGCAGGAAGTCGGAGGCGTCGCCGTGCACGGTGGCGTCGGCGAAGGGCGCGGGGAGCTCGCGGAACGGGCCGACCCAGGCGATCCGGCCGGCCTCGTCGACCGCGAGCGCGCCGTCGGGCACGGACACGAGGTGGCGGCGGGCGTCCTGCACCAGCGGGGATCCCGTGATGTGGAGCACGTGGCCGCGGTGGACGGCGCGGCGGGAGGGGGAGGACGCGGGGGTGCTGGTGGTCCGGTGGTCGGTCATGCGGATCCGTTCGCTCGGCTGATGCGCGGCGGTGCTGGACGGCGGGAGCCCGGGGGCCGCGCGGCGGGCCGGATCCCGGGTGGCACGGCGTCGCGTCGGCGGGATCAGGAGCCCGGTCGATCGTCGACCTCCGGGCGGGGAGCGCGCCACGACACGCCGCGGGCGTCGGCGGCGCTCAGGAAGCGGTGACCCCTTCCGGCGTCGTCACGCCGGAGGTCGGCGGATCGGTGCCGGTGTCGTGCCCGGTCCCGCGGACGGGTCCGCGTCGACGCCCTGCGCCGTCTCCGCGTCGAGCAGCGGCTGCAGGAGCGCGTCGATCCGCTCGATCCGGCGGCGACGCACCACGGCCATGCCCGCGACCGCGACGGCGATCGCCGCGGGCAGCGTCCACGCGAGCGGCGGTCCGCCGAGCGCGCCGACGACGACCGTCCCGACGAGCGCGACCGCGGCGACGAGCACCGCCCACGGTCCGCCGAGCTGGTCGTGCACCTCGCGCCGTCGGAGGAGCAGCCACCGCCACGAGTCGGCGTCGGCGTCGGCCGGCAGGCGCCCGTCGTCGATCGCCTCCGAGACGTCGATCCAGCGCATCCGGGACGTCGCCCCGCGGCGCCGTCGGGAGAGGACGGCCGTGAGGACGAGGCCGGCGACGGCGCCGACCGTGAGCGTCCCGAGGATCGGTCCGGCGCTCACCTCGTGACCGAGCGCGACCCGCGAGTAGGCCGTGATCGCGGCGTAGGCGGCGGCCACGCCCAGGGCCGGGACGATGGCGGGAGCGTCGGCGAGCCGGCGGCGGGCTCGACGGAGGCGGCCGTGCGTCGGAGGGGCGGTGCCGGTCACGGTCGGATGCGGATCAGGCGCCGGTGGCGGGCGACGGCGCGGCGTCCGCGGGCGCGACCGGCCCGCGCGCCCCGTCGCGCTCGCGGAGCTGGCGCAGCAGGTCGTCGATGCGCGGGAGGGCGCTGCGCACCTGCACGACGGCGCCGATGCCGAGGGCGAGGACGGCGACCACCAGGATCCAGCCGGTGATCGTGCCGGGGGCCAGGACGATCGTGGCGACGCCCATGGCGATGACCACGGCGCCCATCATCGGCGTGAGCCACAGCGAACGGCGCAGCACGCGGCGCCGCCACTCGAGGGCGGGGATCCAGACGGCGGGGTCGGCGTCGAGCGGGAGGCGGCGGGCCTTCACGGCGGTGGTGACGTCGGCCATGGTGTCGGCGCCGCCGCTGCGACGGCGCTGGCGGGCGACGACGAGCGTCAGCACGCCGCTGAGGACCAGCGAGCCGATGACGCTCGCGATCGCGCGCCCGACCGAGAGGCCGTCGTCGAGCAGCACCGCCTCCACCGCGAGCCGGACCACGATCGCGATGACGGAGAGGACGAGGAAGACGACCCCGAGCGGAGCACGCTGGAAGCGGTCGGACAGGGCCTTCATGCCGGGGTGCCCCACGTGCGGCGGGTCGTCGATGTCATGGTCGCTCCTCGGATCGGTCGGGCGCCGTCGTCGCGCGCGGTGCACATTATCCAGCAGCCGGGGGAATCCGATCGTCGGGGGAGGGCGGCGCCCAGTCGGCGCGCTGCGCGGCGTCCCGGCTCGCCTGCTCCTGCAGCGGGATGAGCAGGGCGTCGACGCCGTCGCGGCGGCGGGAGCGCGACACGACGTTGGACATGCCCCACGTCACGAAGACGGCGAGGAACACGAGGAACGCCCCGTCGGACGCGCGGAAGGGGTCCGGGCGCGGGAGGAACGCCATCGCGACGATCAGCACCAGCGCGATCGGCACCGCCCACGCCTCCTGGCGGATCTCGCGGCGGCGCCGTTCGAGCGCGGCGATCCACGCGACGTGGTCCGCTCCGGGCTGGAGCTCGCCGTCCTCCGCGGCCTCCGACACCTCGACATCGCGCGGCGCCCCGGGTCGGTCGAGGCGGCTGATCCACCGCGATCCGATCGCGATGCCGCCGAAGACCACGGCGAGCACGACGCGCAGCACGAGGCTGCCGACGCCCTCCTCCGGTCCGCCGATGTCGAACGCGGTGAACCACGCGAAGGCCAGGGCGGCGACCAGCAGCACGCGCACGACCGCGGGCGCGTCGGCCCACGCACGGCGGATCCGCCGGAACAGCGGCTGCGGACGATCGGGCGCGGGAGCGGTCGGGGTCATGGGTCCTCCTCGTCCTGCGCGGCGGATGCGCCCACGACATCGAGGGAGCCCCCCGACATCCGCTCCCACCCTATCCACGGGGTCGGAGGGGGTCGACGGCGGCGGTACCATCCCGCGCGAGCGGATCCCGACCCGGCGCGTGGGAGGCTGGGCGCGGCCGCGCGCATCCGCTTCGCCCGCCCGTCTGCGCTCCCGCCGCCGTCCCGTCCGCCTTGTCCGCCCCGTCCGCCCCGCGTCCCGCCCTGGAGGTGCCGTGCTCGAGATCGCCGCCGAGGTGCTCGACGCCCTCGCCGCCGGCCGCCGGCTCGCGGTCGCGTGCGTCACCGACGTGCTCGGCAGCGCGCCCCGCACGGCCGGCACCGCGATGGCGGTCGACGAGGCGGGCCGGGTCATCGGATCCATCTCGGGCGGCTGCGTCGAGGGCGCGGTCGTGGAGGTGGCCCAGGAGGTGCTCGCCGACGGCGCCCCGCGGCTCACGTCCTTCGGCGTCAGCGACGACGACGCGTTCCAGGTCGGCCTCACCTGCGGCGGGCGCATCGGCGTGGTCGTCGTCGCGCTCGACCCCGCGGGCGACGCGCGGTCGCCCGTCCCGGCCGCGGTGCGCGCCGCCCTGGAGGACGCGCGCGCCGGCCGCGCCGCGTCGCTCGCCCTCGTGCTCGACGGACCGGCCGCCGGCACGTGGATCACGGGTGCCGCCGACCCCGAGGTCGACGCGGCCGTCGGCGCCGAGCCCGCCCGGCGGATCCGCGCCGCCCTCGCCGCCCGTCTGGCCGCCGGCCGCTCCGGCGCGACCGAGGTCGACTGCGCCGGCGGACCGCGGCGCGTGCTGCACCTCGTCGCCGCGCCGCCGCCCCGGATGCTCGTGTTCGGCGCCGTCGACTTCTCCGCCGCCCTCGCGGACGCCGCCGCGCTCCTCGGCTACCGCGTCACGGTGTGCGACGCGCGCCCCGCCTTCGCGACCCGCGCGCGCTTCCCGTCGGCGCACGAGGTCGTCGCCGAGTGGCCGGACGAGTACCTGGCGCGCACCGCGGTCGACGCCCGCACCGTGATCTGCGTGCTCACCCACGACGACCGCTTCGACGTGCCGCTGCTGGTCGCCGCGCTCCGCCTGCCCGTCGCGTTCGTGGGGGCGATGGGGTCCCGCGTCACCGACGTGCGCCGCCGGGCCCTGCTCGTGGCGGAGGGCCTGGGCGAGGAGGAGCTCGCGCGGCTGCGGTCGCCCATCGGCCTCGACATCGGCGCGTCGACGCCCGAGGAGACCGCCGTCTCGATCCTCGCGGAGGTGCTCGCGGCGCGCGCCGGATCCGCGGGCGCGCCGCTGACGACGACCACCGGGCCGATCCACCGGGAGGACGCGTGACCGCCGCCGCCGGATCCGCGCAGACTGGCCAGCCCGGCCAGCCCGGCCTCGCCCGCCGCCTCGGCCTCCTCGATGCCACCGTGCTCGGACTCGGCGCGATGATCGGCGCCGGGATCTTCGCGGTCATGCCGGCGGCGGCGCGCGCCGCGGGCGGCGGCCTCCTCGTGGGCCTGGCGATCGCCGCGGTGGTCGCGCTCTGCAACGCCACCGCGTCCGCGCAGCTCGCCGCCCGCTACCCGTCGTCCGGCGGCTCGTACCTCTACGGCCGCGAGCGCCTGGGGGAGTGGCCGGGGTTCCTCGCCGGGTGGTCGTTCGTGATCGGCAAGACCGCGAGCTGCGCCGCCATGGCCCTGACCTTCGCCGCCTACGCCGTGCCCGCCGCGTGGCAGCGGCCCGTCGCGGCGCTCGCCGTGGCCGCGCTCGCGGTCGTCGGCTGCCTCGGCGTGACCCGCACGGCGCGGCTCGCCCGCGTGATCGTCGCGGTGGTCCTCGCCGTGATCGCGCTCGTGCTCGTGGCGGGCCTGGCCGCGGGCGGAGCCGGTGGGCCGGGCGCCGCCGCCGGGCCCGTCGCGGGCGTGGTCGGCACCACCCCCTACGGCGTCCTGCAATCCGCCGGGCTCCTGTTCTTCGCCTTCGCGGGATACGCGCGCATCGCGACCATGGGGGAGGAGGTGCGGGATCCGGCCCGCACCATCCCGCGCGCGATCCTGCTGGCGCTCGGCGGCGCCCTCGTCGTCTACGCGCTCGTCGCCGTGACGCTCCTCGGGGCGCTCGGGGAGGCGCGGCTCGGTGGATCCACCGCGCCGCTCGCCGACGTCGTGCGCGCCGCCGGCTGGGCGTGGGCGGTGCCCGTCGTCGGGATCGGCGCGGCCGCCGCGTGCCTCGGCGCCCTGCTCGCGCTCCTCGCCGGCATCGGCCGCACCTCGCTCGCGATGGCCCGCGAGGGCGACCTGCCGCGCGGCCTGGCCGTCGTGCACCCGCGGTACCGGGTGCCGCAGCGCGCGGAGATCGCGGTGGCCGCGGTCGTCGTGGCGCTCGTGCTCACGGTGGACCTCCGCGGCGTCGTCGGCTTCTCGTCCTTCGGCGTGCTGCTGTACTACGTGGTCGCCAACGCGGCCGCCTTCACGCAGGGGCGCGCCGACCGGCGGTACCCGCGGGCGATGCAGGTGCTCGGCGTCGCGGGGTGCCTGGTGCTCGTGGCGACGCTGCCCGTGCCGTCGATCGCCGCGGGCGTCGGCGTGCTGGCGGTGGGCGTCGTCGGCCGGGCGGTCGTGCTCGCGCGGCGGCGGCGCGGATCCGCGACCGCGGCCTGAGCCGCCGCGCCCGCGCCCGCGCGTTCTGGCGCTGGCCCGTCCTGGCGCTGGCCCGTCCTCGCGCCGGCTCGTCCCCGCGCCGGCCGTCCGGAGCCCGCGTCAGGACTCCCGCGTCCCCCGCTCCCCGAGGGTCGTCGGGCTGTCGAACGCGGGCTGCGGGCCGCCGCCGTGCAGGAGCCGCCACACGCGGTCCCGCGACATCGGCAGGTCGTGGGGCCGGATCCCGACCGCGTCGCGCACGGCGTTCGCGAGCGCCGGCGCGACCGGGTTGTAGGGCGCCTCGCTCATCGACTTCGCGCCGAGCGGCCCGAGCTCGTCGTGCGTGTCGGCGAACAGCACCTCGGTCGCGGGCAGGTCGGCGAGCTGGGGGATGTGGTAGTTCCGCAGCACGTCGGTGAGGATCCGCCCCTCGCCGTCGTGCACGACCTCCTCGAACAGGGCGGTGCCGAGCGCCTGCGCCGTGCCGCCCTCGACCTGGCCGCGCAGCTGCGCCGGGTTGATGACGGTGCCCGCGTCCACGGCCTGCAGGGAGCGGAGGATGCGCACCTCGCCGGTCGCCGGATCCACCGCCACCCGGAACGCGTGCACGTTGAACGCGAGCGACCGCAGCGCGCCGTCCTCGTGCGCCTCGGCCGCGAGGCCGTCGGAGCCCACCAGATCGGCGACGGGGACCGCGACGGCGCCCGCCACGAGCGCGTCGGGCGTGAGCGCGAAGGCGGCGCCGGGGATCCCCGTGCGCGCCGAGGCGGCCTCCCGCAGCAGGTCGGCGAGCGCGGTCGCGGCCCGGTGCACGGCCTTCCCGGCGACGACCGTGCCGGCGGACCCGAACGCGCCCGTGTCGTAGCGCGTGACGTCGGTGTCGGACTGGCGGATGCGGATCCGGTCGGGCGTCGTCCCCAGCGCCGTCGCGGCGAGCTGCGCGTGCACCGTGGTGGTGCCGTTGCCGAACTCGGCCGTGCCGACGGACACCGTCACCGTGCCGTCCGGATCCAGCGCGACCGTCACGTCGGCGAAGTGCCCGCGCGGCGGCATCGTCGCGATCATCGCCGCGGCCATGCCCTCGCCCACGAGCCAGCGGTCGCCGGCCGGCACCGGATCCCCGCCGCCGTCGCGGAGCGCGGCCTCGGCGAGGTCGAGGCACTGGTCGAGGCCGTAGCTGCCGCCGAAGCCGAGATCGGGGCCCTCCGCATCGGTGATGACCAGCGGATCGCCCGGCACGACCGCGTTCCGCCGCCGGATCTCGAAGCCCGAGATGCCGAGGCGCCGGGCGAGCTCGTCGAGCGCGGACTCGACGGCGAAGATCACCTGCCCGAGGCCGTACCCGCGGAACGCGCCCGACGGCAGGTTGTTCGTGTAGACCGCCTGCGCGTCGACGCGCTTGGCGGGCACGCGGTACAGGCTGATCGACTCGTTGCAGCCGTGGTACATGACGCCCGGCCCGTGGTTGCCGTACGCGCCCGTGTCGCTGAGCACGTCGACCGCGAGCGCCGTGAGCACGCCGTCGGAGGTCGCGCCGACCGTCACGCCCACCCGCATCGGGTGCCGCGCGGGGGAGAGGGTGAACTCGTCCGTGCGCGTGAACTCCAGCTGCACGGGCCGGCCGGTCGCCAGCACGGCGAGCGCCACGACGTCCTCGGTGAGGATCTCCTGCTTGCCGCCGAACCCGCCGCCCACGCGCGCCGTGAAGACGCGCACGCGCTCCGGCTCCAGCTCGAACAACCGGCAGATCTCGCGCTGCACGAGGAACGGGACCTGCGAGCTGGTGCGGAGGACGAGGCGGCCCTCCTCCATCCAGCCGACGGTCGCGTGCGTCTCGAGGTGCGTGTGCGCGACGCGCTGCGTGGACCACATGCCGGAGACGACCTCGTCGGCCCGCGCCAGGCCGGCGGCCACGTCGCCGTGCTCGCCGTGCATCTCGGCGACGACGTTCCGCCGCGGGTCCGCGATGCGGGAGACGGCCGGGTCCTTGTCGCCGTGCACCAGGGGCGCGCCCGGCTGCCGGGCGAGGTCGGGGTCGAGCACGGAGGGGAGGGGCGCGTAGTCCACGCGCACCAGGCGCACGGCGGCCTCGGCGATCCCGACCGAGTCCGCGATCACGGCGGCGACGCGCTGGCCGCGGAACCGCACGACGTCGTCGAACACGCGGCTGTCGTCGGGGTCGTCGAACCGGTCCTCGTGCCGGGCCGACGAGTAGAGCGTCGCCGGGGAGTCCTCGTGCGTGAGGACGGCGTGCACGCCCGGCAGCGCGAGGGCCGCGGTCGCGTCGATGGAGCGGATGCGGGCGTGCGGGTGGGGGCTCCGCACGAGGCTCGCGTGCAGGAGCCCGGGCATGGCGACGTCGAGCGTGTACGGCTCGAGGCCGCTGACGACGCGCTCGCTCGCGGGCGCGTGCAGGGACGTGCCGACGCGGCCGGTCTGCGCGCGCTCGGCCTCGCGGGCGACGGCCGCGGCGGCGGATCCGGTGGGCCGCGCCGATCCGGTCGCCCGCGCGGACCCCGTCGGCCGCACGGGACCGAGGCCCGCGGGCCGCCCGCCGCAGCCGGCGCCGTGCGCAGCGGCCCCGCCGCCCGCGTCGCCATCGCCGGCCGTGCCGTCGTGCGCGTGGCCGTCCCCCTGCGCGTGCGCCCCGCGGATCGCCTCGTCGATCGCCCGGTACCCCGTGCACCGGCAGAGGCTGCTCTTCATCAGCCGCGGCAGGTCGTCGAGCGCGCCCGGCTCCAGGGTCGACGCGGTCACCACCATGCCGGGCGTGCAGAACCCGCATTGGAACCCGGCCGCCTCCACGAACGCCCGCTGCACCGGATGCAGGTCACCCGGCGTCCCGAGCCCCGCCGCCGTCGTGACCTCGCGGCCCGCGGCCCGGAACGCGGGGAGGATGCACGAGTGCACGGCATCCCCGTCGACGAGCACCGTGCAGGCGCCGCAGTCGCCGGAGTCGCAGCCCTTCTTCACGCTGAACACCTCGTGCTCGCGGAGCCAGGTGCGGAGGCTCTGCCCGGGAGCGGGGTCGCCGGGGACCTCGCGGCCGTCCACCGTCATGCCCATGCGCGCGCTCCCGTCGTCGTCGTGGCCGCGGCGGCGAGCGGGGTGCCGCGCTCGCCGGAGGGTGGGCCGTCGCCGGATCCCGCCGCGTCGCCCGCCAGCTCGGCCAGGACCTCCTGCGCCAGCAGCGCGCTCACTGCGCGGCGCCAGTCGGCCGCGCCGTGCGCGTCGGTGAACCAGGATCCGATCGCCCGCACGTCGTCCGCGAGCGCGTCGGCCGTGGGCAGGGATGCGTACCGCAGCAGCTCGGGCCGGAGCGTCGCGCCCGTCACCGCGAGCGTGAACGCGCCGTCCTCGTCGAGCCGCCCGATCACGACCGAGCCGGAGCGGCCGATGGGCGACAGCGCGATCTTCCGGAACGCCGTGCGCGCCCGGAGCGACGCCGTGGGCACGTGGATCGAGCGCAGCACGTCGCCCGGCCGGAGCGCGGTCGTGCGGTCGCCCGTGACGAGCTCGGCGACGGGCATCCGCGCGTCGTACGCGGGGGAGCCGTCGGACGCGGCGCGCCAGACGAGCGCCTCCGCGTCGAGCGCGGCGGCGAGCGCGGTCATCGGCCCCGCGGGCAGGGCCGAGCAGATGTTGCCGCCCACGGTCGCGACGCGCCAGATCTCCGTGGACCCGAACAGCGCCGTGCACGCCCGGAGGAAGAGCGGGTGCGCCGCCCAGCCGTCGCGCGCCGGGATGCCGGCCACCTGGGCGATGGTGCACGTCGCGGCGATCTCGAGCCCCGCGTCCGTCACGACGAGCGCGGGCCAGCCGAGCGTCTGCAGGTCGACGAGGCCGGTGAGGTGCGGATGCGGCTCGGCGAAGATCCCGGACCCGCCGGCGAGCGCCGCGACGTCCGGGCCGAGGGCCGCGAGGTCGTCCCGCGTGCGGGCGGCGAGGACGGAGCGGACGGTCGGCTGGTCCATGGGTCTCCTCCCGGGCGTCCCGGTCGGCGGCCGCGTCCTCGTCGGGAGGGCGGTCGCGCGTCGGGCGTTCGACAGCGATCCTCGCATCCGGCGGGCCGCGCCCCCGAACCGGCGCCCCCGGTGGTCGCCGCCCAGGGCTCCTGGCATGCTCGGGAGGAGACCCGGGGGAGACCATGGACATCCGCACGCCCGCACGCACCGCCACCCGCACGCCCCGTCCCCGCCGGAGGCCCCGCGGGAGCAGGGTGATCGCCGCGACCGGATCCGCGCTCGCCGCGTCCCTGCTCCTCGCGGGCTGCTCCTTCGGCCCGTCCGGTCCGCCCGCGCCGCCGTTCGACGCGATCACGCTCCCCGCCGACGTCGCGACGGCCGACCCCGGCCAGCGCGTCGCGGTCGGCGATCCCGTCGCCCTGCCGAGCGTCGACACGACCGGCGTGGTCTCCGACCTGGTCGCGACCACCCTCCTCGGCGTCGCGGAGGGCCAGCCCACCTACTGGTCCGGCTACGAGGACGGCGAGCGCTTCGCCGACCGGATCCCGTACTTCGCCTTCGTGCAGACCCGCTGGCTCGAGGGCGAGGCCGGCCCGCAGAACGGCCCCGTGCTCCGCCCGTTCCTCGCCGACGGCTCCGAGGCCGACATCATCCAGCGCCAGCTCGGCGGCATCAGCGCGAGCGCGGAGTGCCCGTACGAGGTCCCGGACCTCGGCCTCGAGGACGGCCACGAGATCGACGAGCGGATGGAGTGCGTCGTCTACGCCGTGCCCGCCGGTCAGGAGCTCGCGGAGCTGCGCTGGCACGACGTGCCGCGCACGGTCATCCAGGCGCCGGATCCCGCGACCCACCCCTTCCTCGACGCCCCCGTCGTGTGGGAGGTCGACCCGCTGCCGGCCGCCGAGGTGGAGGGGTGACCGACGCCGTCATGACCGCATCGTCCGCCGACCGCCCCCGACCGGGGGCGCGCCCCGTCGCTCGGTAGAATGATCCGTCGCCACCCGTCGGGCCAGGCGCACGCATCGGCACACGAGAAGCACCAAGGGGATGATCCATGGCGGGCAGCGCACGGCAGTTCAACGTGGCGCTCGAGCCGACGGTCGATCCGGCCACCAGCGAGGAGGAGTACTCCCGCCAGGACGACGCGGTCGCCCCCGCGCCCGCCACGTGGCCGACCACGCACCACCGGCCCGACGTCGTCGTCCGCAAGGGCCTCGCCACGCTGGTCAACCGCACGCTCACGCCGCACCAGGCGCTCGTGACCGACCTCCTCTTCATCCGGGACGCGCTCCTCGCGACCGGCATCGACTTCTGGCTCATCCGCGGCAACGACGAGCGGCCCGTCATCGCCATCGACGTGCAGAACCGCGACACCGTGGTCCGGGCCCTCGTCGCCGCGTGCGCCGACGAGCCGCTCTACGCGAAGACCGTCGACGGCCGCCGCCGCCCGCCGCTGCTCGTCGCCGACGGCCGCCTCACCGACAACCCCGACGCCGGGATCTTCCGCCTCTACCGCCCGCGCATCGAGCCGGACGGCCTCCTCGCGTACGGCGCGTCCACCGCCGTCGAGCTGCAGTTCTTCCGCTTCGAGGGCGAGACCATCGTGTGGCCGGTCGAGAACTCGCTCACGCGCGAGATCCTCCCGGCCGCCGAGGTCGTGCCTACCACGGTCGAGATGTACGGCCACGAGTGGAAGACGCTCCGGGGCATGTTCGACGCGCAGGCGTCCGACATCACCTTCGACATCGACATGGTCTTCTCCTGGGTCGACGGCAACGACCCCGAGTTCCAGAAGCGCCGCGCCGAGCGGATGAAGGACGTCGTGGTCGGCGAGGGCGACGACTCCGAGGCGCGCTTCCGCCAGATCGACGAGCTCAAGTACGCGCTGCGCTCCGTCTACCTGTTCGCGCCGTGGGTGCGCCGCATCTTCATCGTCACCGACTCCCCGAAGCCGGCCTGGCTCGCCGAGCACCCGGGCGTCACGTTCGTGCGCAGCGAGGAGTTCTTCACGGATCCCGCCGCGCTGCCCACGCACAACTCGCAGGCCGTCGAGTCGCAGCTCCAGCACATCCCGGGCCTCAGCGAGCACTTCCTGTACTCCAACGACGACATGTTCTTCGGCCGCCCGGTGCAGCCCGGCATGTTCTTCTCGCCCGGCGGGATCACCAAGTTCATCGAGGCGTCCACCCGCATCGGGCTCGGCGACAACGACAGCGACCGCAGCGGCTTCGAGAACTCGGCGCGCGTCAACCGCCGGCTCCTCATGGAGCGCTTCGGCCGGCTCATCACCCGCCACCTCGAGCACGCGGCCACCCCGCTGCGCAAGAGCGTTCTGCTCGAGCTCGAGCAGGAGTTCGCGGAGGACTTCCACCGCACGCAGCTCAGCCGCTTCCGCTCCAGCACCGACATCTCCGTCACCAACTCGCTGTACCACTACTACGCGCAGATGACGGCCCGGGCGGTGCAGCAGGAGAACGCCAAGGTCGCCTACGTCGACACCACGTCGCGCGCGGGCCTCGACATGCTGCCCGGCCTGCTCAAGCGCCGCTCGCAGGACTTCTTCTGCCTCAACGACGGCTCCTTCCCGGAGGTGCCGGCCGACGAGCGCCAGGCGCGCGTGCAGGACTTCCTCGAGCGCTACTACGGCATCCCGGCGCCGTGGGAGGCGGAGGTCGCCGACGCGTCCGACGCGTCCGCGTCGCCCGCCGCCCCCGCCGACCCGGCGGAGTGACCCCCGCGGGCAGCCCCGCCGACCGCACCCCCTACGAGGTGCTCGGCGTGGATCCCGCGGCCGGCACCGCCGCCCTGCGTGCCGCGTACCGCCGCCTCGTCCGCGCGACCCACCCGGACACGGGCGGCGAGGCGCACCTCTTCCACGCGGTGCAGCGCGCGTGGGAGCTGGTCGGGGATCCGGACGACCGCGCCCGATACGACCGCGGGCAGGGCCGCGCCTCTTCCGACGACGACCCGCTGCACCCCGACGAGGCCGGCTACGCGCCCGCCCCCGGATCCGGCGCCCGCCTCGGCGCGACCGTGCACGGCACCGCGGGCGCGCTCGCCCGCGCGCACTACCTGGAGCGGGTCGCCGCGTGGCAGGGCACAGCGCCCGGCGGCGACCTCGGCGTGGACCCCTGGGCGCCCGAGCTCGTGCGCCGCGCGCCGCGCGATCTCCGCTGGCTCCTCGCCAAGGCCCTGGCCGAGGAGGCGACCGCCCGCGCCGCGGCGTCGCTCGGCATGGGCGCCACGGTCTTCCACGACGTGCGGCCGCTGGCGGGCGCCGGCAAGGTCGACCACGTCGTCCTCGCGCCCGCGGGCCTCTTCGCGCTGAGCTCCGAGGACTGGGGCCAGCCCGTGCAGCTGGTGCGCGGGGAGCTGCAGCCCGTCGACCCGGATCCGGACGGCGCCCTCGCGCCCGGCGACGCGCCCGTCGCGTGGCTGGTCGGCACCGCCCGGTCGCTCGCGGCCTCCGTGGGCGTGCGCTTCGCGGCCGCCGTGGTCGTCGTGCCCGACGACGCGCTCGCGCAGCCGCGGGAACGCGTGGAGCGCGGGCCGCACCGGGGCGCGCTGGTGGTCCGCCGATCGGTCCTCCCGCTGGTGCTGCGCGACGGCGTCTCCGAGGAGGGGCGGCTCAGCGTCGCGGATCCCTACGCCGTCCGGGCGCTGCTGCGCGAGCGCCTGACGCTGCTGGGGCCGGACGCGGGCTGACCCGGCCGCCTCCGCCCTCGGCCGGCGCATGCGCGAGGGCCCGCCGCGACGGATCGCGGCGGGCCCTCGGCGGTGCGGGTGGGGATGCGGCGCGGATCAGGCGGGCAGGTCCGTCGGCGCGTCGCCCGCGCCGGACGCGGTGTCGGCCGCGTCCTCGTCGGAGCCCAGGGAGTCGCCGCCGCTGGAGAGCCCGCCGTCGCCGGGGGCCTCGTCGTCGTCGACGTGCTGGATGCTCTCGCCGTCGGGCACCGTGCCGCCGACGGCCGCGTCGGAGTCGGCCTCGCCGGGCATGTCCTGCGTGACGCCCGGGGCGCCCTGGACCGTGGACAGGGGATCGATGTCGGAGTCGCTCATGCCTCGACCGTACGCCGGAGCCCCGCGCGCGTCAGGGCGGGCGGGGCTCCGGTCGTGCGGCGGACGACGGTCAGTCGATGCGCTTCAGTCCGTCGAGGCGGCCCAGCAGGTCGCGGTCCTGCGCGTCGAGGTCGCCCTCGGCCGCGACGATGCGGATGGCGGCCTCGAAGTCGAGGTCCTGGTCGTCGGCGACGCCGGCGACGTCAGCCACGACCCAGAGGAAGCTCACGAGCTCGGGGAGGATCTCGGACAGCACGGCGTCGGGGAAGATCGCCGCGGCCTGGCGGAACATGCGGTCGGTGGCCGGGCCGCCGAACGCGTGGTCGAGGTCGGCGACGATGCCGTCGTCCTCGTCGAGGTCGGTCGAGATCCAGTTGGCCACGTGCTCGCCGTCGAGGAGGATCGCGGAGATGAACAGGGGCTCGCCGCCCGATTCGCTCTCGACGATCTCGGTGATCGTGTAGCCGGCGACGCCGGGAGGCGTGAGGGGGGAGTCGTCATCCATGCGCCAATGCTATCCATCCGCGGCTCCCCGGCGGGCGGGATCCGCCTGCCTCCCGCGCGGGATCCCGCGGCCGCCGCGGGTAGCCTCGACGGGTGATCCCCGCCGCCGACCTCCTGCCCGCGCCCGCGGCGGATCCGGCGACCGTCGCGGGGGAGCCGCTCGCCCCGACGGTCCTCGACCCCGACGCCTGGCGCGACCGGGCCGACCGGCACGCCGCCCGCGCCGACGCCTTCTCCGCGGGCTTCCGGGAGCGCCGCCTCGCCGGCCGCAGGCACGAGGTCGACGACTTCCTCTTCACCTACTACCCGCACAAGCCGTCGCTGCTGCGCCGCTGGCATCCGGGCGCGGGCGTCGTGCTCGCGGGCGCGGCCGGCGGGGAGCGGGCGGGCTGGCGCTGGTACGTCGGCGACGAGGAGCGCGCGCCCGGCGGCGTCCGCGTCGACGCGTCCGCGTACCTGGCGGCGCGCGGATCCACCGCGTCCTTCGTCGCGCGGATCCTCTCCCGCACCGCCGCGCGCCCCGGCCGCTTCTCCTGCTTCGGCCTGCACGAGTGGGCGATGGTCTACCGGGTGGCAGCGGGCGAGCAGCGGCACGAGCGGCTGCCGCTGCGCCTCGGGTCCGCCGCGACCGACCAGGTCGTCGAGACCCACAGGCTCGCCTGCACGCACATCGACGCCTTCCGCTTCTTCACGCCCGAGGCCGTTCCCCGGAACGCCCTCGCGCCGACCCGCGAGACGCAGCCCGACCTCGAGCAGCCCGGCTGCCTGCACGCCGGCATGGACGTCTACAAGTGGGCGACCAAGCTCGGCCCGCTCGTCGCCGGCGAGGTGCTGCTCGACGCGTTCGAGCTGGCCCGCGACATCCGCTCGCTCGACATGCGCGCGAGCCCGTACGACGTCTCGGGGCTCGGGCTGGAGGCCGTGCGGATCGAGGAGCCGGCCGGCAAGGCGCGCTACGCGGCGGAGCAGCGCGGGTTCGCCGAGCGGTCGAACGCGCTGCGGCGGCGGATCCTCGGCGAGCTCGCGCACGCTCGTCGCGCGGCCGACGCCGGGCTCTGACGCGCGGCGGATCCGCATCCGGGCCGACCCCGTCGCGTCGCGGCGAGGAGGCGGGCGATCAGCGCCCGCGCATCCCCTCGGGGTCGCGCAGCCGCTCGATCTCGCGCCGGTCGCGCTTCGTCGGCCGCCCGGCGCCGCGGTCGCGCACGACGGTCGCCGGCGCGGCGTCGCGGGGCGGCGGCGGGGGAGTGAGGTCGGTCATCGCCTCGGCGGCGACCGCGGGCCCCACGCGCTTCACGAGCGTGCGGCGCACCACGAGGATCCGCTCGGCGCCCGCGACGCGCACCCGCACCTCGTCGCCCGGCCGCACCGCCTGCGAGGCCTTCGCCCGCTCGTCGCCGACGCGCACGTGGCCCGCCCGGCATGCGGCCGTGGCCTGCGACCGCGTCTTGTACACGCGCACCGCCCAGAGCCAGCTGTCGACCCGGACGGCCGCCTGGCCGCCGGGGACCGGGGCCGGCGCGTCGTCGATGGGCATGCCCCGACCCTAGGCGACGGCTCCCCGGTACGCTGACCGGAGCATGTCGATCTCCCGCCGCACCCTCCTCGCCGCCTCCGCGTCGGGGCTCTCCCTCCTCGGGCTCGCGGCGTGCACGCGGACGACGCCCGCCCCCGCGACGCCGACGCCTGCCGGCACCCCGACCCCGAGCCCGACGCCGACGGTCACCGCGGCCGGCGTGCCCGAGCCCGTCGCCTTCGCGCGCTCGGACTGGTCGGGCGATCCGTTCGCCCGCGGGGCCGGCAGCTTCCTGCGCCCGGGCGCGACCTCGGCCGACCGCGAGGCGCTCGCCCGTCCCGTCGCCGACCGCGTCTTCTTCGCGGGCGAGGCCACGAGCGCCGACCGCCCGGGTACGGTCGCCGGCGCGCACGCGTCCGGCCTGCGGGCCGCCGCCGAGGTGCAGCGGGCGGGCGCAGGATCCGAGCGCATCGCCGTGGTCGGCGCCGGCATCGCGGGCGCGGCCGCCGCGCGCGCCCTCCGCGACGCGGGCCACGACGTCGTCCTCGTCGAGGCGCGCGCCGACCTCGGCGGCCGGATCCGCGCCGTCACCGGCCCGGACTGGCCCCAGCCCGCGGAGCTCGGCGCGCTCTGGATCGCCGCCGACGCCGACGACTCCCTCCGCGACGCCGTCGAACAGGCCGGCCTGTCCCGCTACGGGCTCGCGCTCGTCGCCGAGGACCGCGGGCCCGACGGCCGGGTCCTCGAGCCGTCGACCGCCGGATCCGACGCCCTCGCGGCCGCGCGCGCCTGGGCCCGCGAGCGGCCGGTCGACGCCAGCGTCTCCGCCGCGCTCCTGGCGACCGGCGGCGACGCGCTCTCCGCCGACGGCGACGCGGCCTCGCCCGCCGCGCGCCTCGCGGGCCTCCTCGCCACCGACGTCGCCATCGCCCACGGCGCGGCAACGGGCGACCTGTCCGCGGCCCACGGCCTCGACGAGCCCGCGCCGGTCGCCAACGTCGCCGTCACGGGCGGGTTCGCGGGGCTCGTGCAGCACCTCCTCCAGGACCAGCGGATCGACGTGCTCCGCGAGTCCACCGTCTCGCGCATCTCCTACGGGAACGGGCGCGTGGGCATCCGCCTCGGCTCGGGCGAGTCGCTCTCGGTCGACCGCGTGGTCGTCACCGTGCCGCTCGGCGTGCTGCAGGAGGGCGCCATCGCGTTCGACCCGGCGCTGCCCGCCGCGCACGAGACGGCCGTCCGCGCGCTCGGCTCCGGCCGCGCCGACCGCGTGTGGATGCGCTTCCGCGAGCCGTTCTGGTCGACGACCGCCACCGTCTGGACCTCGTACGACGCGGGCGGCAGCCACACGCGCTGGTACAACCTGATGCCCGTCACGGGCGAGCCCGTGCTCATGGCCGAGGTCGGGGGCCAGGCGGCGGAGCGCGTCGGGCGGATGGACGACGCCACGCTGCGACGGGCGGCGCTGCGCACGCTCGCGCCCTTCGCGGATCCGGCGCTCGTCGCGGACGGCACGGCCACGCCGACGCCCGCGCCCGACGGCGGCGCGACCCCGGCGCCCTAGGCGGGACGGGACGCGCGCTCGGCGCGGACCGGACGTGCGTCGGGGAGGGTCAGCGTCCGATGCTCGCCCGGCGACGTCGCGCCGGCTCGGGCGCGCCCTCGGCCGGGCGGGGGTCGTCCTCTTCGGCGTCCCCGGCGCGGGCGCGATCGTCCGCGATCTCCGCCGGGACGTCCACCCCGCGGTCGCGCGCCGCCGCCCGCCCGCGTCCCCGCCTGACGCCGCCCGCCGGCCCGTCCGCCGGCCGGATGCGGCTGAGCGCCACGACCACGGCCGTGATCGCCGCGAGCACGCCCGCCACGAGCGCGAACCACGCCGCGATGCCGAGCGGCACGCCGACCTGCGCGGGATCCATGAAGAAGTAGGGGTACCAGCCGACCCGCGGCCCGCGCACCTCCGTGAACGCGCACCACGCCACCGGGAACGCCATCGCCCAGCCGACGGCGTGCCAGGGGACGCGCGGGCGGCCGGGCGCGAGGGTCCAGTCGAGGAGCGCGTACGCCGGCAGCACGAAGTGCAGGAGCCGGCTCGACCACGGCACCTCGACGTAGTACGACTGCGCGCTCGACTCCAGCACGATCAGCCCGAAGACGACGCCGGACACCACCACGTAGCTGACGACCACGGCGCGGACGGCGGCCATGAGCCGCGGCTCCACCCCGCCGCGCAGCGCGTGGACGCCCGACGCGGCGAGCACGACGACGCCCGCCATGCCGCTCTGCGTCGTGAAGTAGCTGAACCAGTTGGCCGTCGCGAAGCTCGTGAAGCCCTGCACGTAGTCGAGGTCCCCGGCGAGCGCGATCGCGCCCACCACCGCGGCGACGAGGCGCACGGCACCGAGGATCCTCTGCACGGCACTCCGATCGCGGCCGGCTCGAGGCTGCCGGGCCGCATCCAGTCTACGAACGCGAGTCTCACGATCGCCTCCGTGCCCTCGCGCGCCGCGGGCGGGGACGGCAGGATGACGCGCATGAGCCCTTCATCGAGATCCACCACCCAGCAGGTGCAGTTCGGGTCCTTCGGCGGCGTCGACGTCCTCGAGGTCGTCGACGTCCCGCGTCCGTCGCCCGGCCCCGGCGAGGTCCTCGTCGAGGTCTTCGCGGCGGGCATCAACCACATCGAGGCGTACATCCGCCAGGGCCGGTTCCCCGAGGAGGTGCCGCACTCCTTCCCGAACGGCCAGGGCAGCGACTTCGCCGGTTGCATCGCGGCCGTCGGCGAGGGCGTGACCCGCTTCAAGAAGGGGCAGGACGTCCTCGGCCACACGGTCATGGCCGCGCACGCGACGCACGTGGTCGTGCCGGCGGGCAACGTCGTGCTGAAGCCGGCGCAGCTCCCGTGGGAGATCGCGGGCGGCCTCTTCCTCGCGGGCCTCGTCGCGCACGACGTGCTGCACGCGGTGTCCGTCGGCGAGGGCGACACGCTCGTCGTCACGGCGGCGGCCGGCGGCGTCGGCAGCATCCAGGCGCAGCTCGCGATGCGGCGCGGCGCCCGGGTCATCGGCACCTGCGGCGAGCGGAACTTCGACTACCTCCGCCAGGTCGGCGTCACGCCCGTGGTCTACGGCGACGGCCTCGCCGAGCGGATCCGGAAGGCCGCTCCGAACGGCGTGCAGGGCTTCATCGACAACTTCGGGGGCGGCGAGCCCGTCGCGGAGGAGCTCGGCGTGCAGGGCAAGCGCTTCAGCTCGAGCGACGACCGCCGCGAGCTGGAGCTCGAGGCCGTGCTGCCGCCCGTGGACGAGGACGACGTGCACCGCTCCCGCACGCTCGCGACGGTCGCGGAGCTCGCGGCCAAGCGCGAGGTCGACGTGCTCGTGTCCGGCTTCTACCCGCTGGCCGAGGTGCAGGAGGCGTTCGACGACCTCGAGCGCCGGCACGCGCGCGGCAAGATCGTGCTCGGCATGCGGCCCGTGCACTACCCGGGGGACCGCCGCAGCACGGCGAAGGCGCGCGACGTGGCGGACGGCCGGGCCTGATCCGCCGCTCGGGGTGACGGCGTGCCGTCACCCCGACCGGTCGGGCCGGCGTCCGGGCGTCCGACGGCGTCAGCCCGCGACGACCTCGGCGGGCGCGGGCTCCGCGGGACGCTCGATGTGGGCCTCGCGCCAGAGCAGCAGGTCGCGGACGGCGGGCGACTCGTCGCACTCCAGGAGCGCGACCGCGGCCGGCGGCGTCGCGTCGTTGACCGCGAGCCAGGAGCGCACGCGCTCCGAGGTGTCGCCCACGAGCACGGACAGCACCTCGGCCGGCGCGACGGGGTTGCGCGCCAGGCAGGCGCGGACGCCCTCGTCGGCGTCGTGCGCGAGCGCGTGCTGCACGTCGAGCGGCGCGTGGCGGCTGCTCGCGACGCTCTCGCGCACCTTGGGGTCGCGGTGCTCGGCGAGGAGGCGCAGGCGGCGGATCTTGCTGGGCGTGACCTCGGGCGCGGGATGCAGCGCGGCGGCCTGCTCCGCGGTGAGCACGGCGGGCGCCGTCCGGTGCAGGGCCTCGAGCTGCGCGGCGGTGGTGAACCTGATGCACGACATGCCCCGACGCTATCGAAGGAGCCCGTGAGATGGTGGATCCATGACCGCCGACCGCCCGCCCGAGCCCCCGCGCGGAGCGCCCCGAGACAGCGGCGACGCCTGGGTCGAGAGCCCCGAGGGCCAGCGCTACTGGGGCGCTTTCGGGGCGGCGGGTCTCCTCGTGCACGATCCCGACCGCGGTGTCCTGCTCCAGCACCGGGTCGCGTGGAGCCACCACGGCGGCACGTGGGGTCTGCCCGGCGGCGCGCGCCACGCGGGCGAATCCGCGGTCGACGGCGCCGCGCGCGAGTCGGCGGAGGAGGCGGGGGTGCCGCCCGCGGGGATCCGGCCGCTGGTCGCGACCGTGCTCGACCTCGGCTTCTGGAGCTACACGACCGTCACCGCCCGCGTCCTCCGGCCCTTCGCGCCCCGCGTCGCGGACGCGGAGAGCATCGAGCTGCGCTGGGTGCCCGTCGACGAGGTCGACGCGCTGCCGCTGCACCCGGGCTTCGGCGGATCCTGGCCCACGCTGCGCGACGAGCTGGCGCGCGACGTGACGCTCGTGGTCGACACCGCGAACCTCCTCGGCTCCCGGCCGGACGGCTGGTGGCGCGACCGCGCCGGAGCCACGTCCCGCCTCCTCGCCGAGCTCGACCTGCTGGCGCGCGACGGCCTGCCCGCCGCCGACCTCGGCCTGCCGGGCGCCGTGCGCTGGCCGGACGTCGTGGCGGTCGTCGAGGGCGGCGCGCGCGACGCGTCGGTGCCCGCGGCGCCCGCGTCGGATCCGGGCGAGCCGACCATGCGCGCGCCCGGCGTCGCGGTGGTCGCCGCCCCGGCCGACGGCGACGCGGAGATCGTGCGCGTCGTCCAGGCGGCCCGCGACGCCGGCCGCGAGGTCGTCGTGGTCACGGCCGACCGCGGCCTGGTCGCGCGCGTCGAGGCGCTCGGCGCGCGCGTGACGGGGCCCGGCCGGATCCGCGCGCTGCTCGACGCGCGCGCGGACCGCGACGCGGGCTGACCGCCTAGCCCGCGAGCGCCTCCGCGGCCGGCACCGGCAGGGCCGCCGACAGGGCGTCCGCGATCCCCGACCGCCACAGCGCGTGCAGCGCCTCCGCGGTCGGCCGGTCGCGCGCCGCGAGCACGCCGCCGTTCGCCGGGAACAGGGTGTCGTCGCCGTCCGCGTCGAGCACCACGCCGCCGGCCTCGCGCACGATGAGCGTCGCCGCGAGGTGGTCGACCGGCCCGAAGGACCCGATCACCGCGCCCGCGCCGTGCCCGAGCGCGACGCCCGCGACCGTGAGCGTGCCGGATCCCATGACCCGCATCGTGCAGAACCGGCCGGCGAGCGAGGCGAGGAGCGGCAGCATCCCCGGCCACGGCGCGTGCCCGGCCAGCTCGGTGCTGACCATGCGGCCCCGCAGCGGATCCGCGTCCGGCGCGACCCCGTGCGGCGTGGCCGCGAGGTCGAGCCGGCGCCCGTCGCACCAGGCGCCCTCGCCCGCGGCGGCCTCGACGACCGTGCTGCGCCACGGGTCCGCGACGATGCCCACGACGGGTGCCCCGTCCACGACGAGCGCGAGCGAGAAGCTCGTCCACGGCACGCCGTTGGCGAGGTTGGCGGTGCCGTCGACGGGATCGAGGTACCAGCAGGGGCGGCCCGGCACGGCCTCGCCGCCGTACTCCTCGCCCACGAGCACGTGGTGCGGGAACTGCGCGCCGACCACGGCCCGCACGTCGCGCTCGACGGCGCGGTCGATCTCGGTGACGTGGTCGGCGGGGTTCGCCTTGGTGTCCACCTCGCCGACCTCGTGCGAGCGCACGCGGTGCACGGCCCACGCGGCGAGGTCGCGCGCGACGGCGCGGGCGCGGATACGCTCGGCCGCCGGCGACACGGCCTCCGCCGCGCCCGCCTCGCCGCGCGCGAGCACCTCGAGGAGGAGCGGCAGCCGGTTCGTCGTGATGGCGTCCACCCCGATGGAGGCGAGCCACGCCATCTGCTCGGGCGCGTCGACCGTCCACGCGGCGACGCGGGCGCCCTGCGCGTGCACGGCCTCGACGAGCGCGGGGCCCACGAGGAGGTGCGGCATGTTGACGACCGCGGGCCGCAGCTCCGCGAGCTCGCTCGCGGTCGGCGGCACGGCGTCGGCCCAGGGCAGCCAGATCACGGCGTCGGCGTCGAGGGAGCGGATCACCCGCATGCCCGCGAGGTGCCCGCACCAGGCGACGCGCGGCGTGCGCGGCGCCCGGGCGACGACCGCGTGGGCGGCGGCGGCCGGATCCGGGGACGCCATGTCGATCACGAGCTCCACGTCGCTCCCGGCGAGCAGCTCGAGCGCCTCGGCGAGGAGCGGGATCCGCAGCTCGCCGCCGCCGAGCGCCCGCACGTCGGCCGCGTCCACGTCGGCGACCCGGGCGTCGAGGCCCCAGAGGCGCTCGAGCGTGGCGTCGTGCACGAGCACGACCTCGCCGTCGCGCGTGACCTGCACGTCGATCTCGACGGTCGTCGCGCCGGACTCCGCGGCGGAGCGGATCGCGGCGAGCGTGTTCTCGCGGTGCCGGGAGGAGTCGCCGCGGTGGGCGGTCGCGGTCGTCATCGGATCGCGCCCGACGCCGCCGCGGTCGCGGGGGAGTCGGCGGACGATCCCACCAGCGTCCCGCCGCGATAGTGCCGCACGTCGCGGAGCGTCACGGTGCCGCCGTCGCCCACGGAGGGCGCGACGCCGGTCGTGAGGGCGCGCACCTCGACGCCGCCCGCGTCGAGCACGAGCTCCTGGAAGTGGCCGTGCGGGAGGACCCGGCGGACCACGACGGACGTCGCGTCCGCCTCGGCGCGCGGACCACGTGGCGCGAAGGCCACGTCCTCCGGGCGCACCGCCCACACGTCGGCGTCGGCCGAGGTGGGAGCGAAGGCGACGGGCGCCTGGGCGCCGACCGTCTCCGGCGTCGTGCCCGACAGGCGCGGCGCGGGCAGGAGGTTCATGCTGCCGATGAACGACGCGACCACGAGGGTCCGCGGGTGCGCGTACAGCTCGGTCGGCGCCGAGACCTGCTCGATGCGGCCCTGGTGCATCACGGCGACGCGGTCGGAGATGGCGAGCGCCTCGTCCTGGTCGTGCGTGACCATGACGGTCGTGATCCCCAGCCGCTGCTGGATGTCGCGGATCTCCTCGCGCACCTTCACGCGCAGCTTCGCGTCGAGGTTGGACAGCGGCTCGTCGAGGAGCAGCAGGTCGGGCTCCTGCACGATCGCGCGGGCGAGCGCCGCGCGCTGCTGCTCGCCGCCCGAGATGTGGGCGGGCCGCGAGTGCGCGTGGTGCGCGAGGTTCACGGTCTCGAGGGCGGCCATCACCCGGCGGGCGATCTCGTCCTTCGGCAGCTTCTTGAGCGTCAGCGGGAAGGCCACGTTCTTGAAGACCGTGAGGTGCGGCCAGAGCGCGTAGTTCTGGAACACCATCGCGCTCGGCCGCCTGTCGGGGCCGGACGCCGTGACGTCGCGGCCGCCGATGACCACGGAGCCACGGTCGGGCTCGAGGAACCCGGCGATCATCCGGAGCGTCGTGGTCTTGCCGCAGCCGGACGGGCCGAGCAGCGCGACCAGCTCGCCGCGCGCGACGTCGAGGTGGAGGTCGTCGACGATGGTGCGGCCGCCGAGGTCCTTGGAGAGCCCGGCGACGACGAGGCCCGACGTCGGACGGGTGCCCGTGCCGTCGTCGTGGTGGCGCGGCGGCGCCGCGGCGGTGGTGGGGGATGCGGATGCGGACATGACCGGCCTAACGGATCTGGAAGCCCTCGGCCAGACGCCCGCCCATGATGTGGCGGCGGGCGAGCAGGAGGAGGGCGACGGAGGGCAGGGAGAGGAGGATCGAGAACACCGCGGCGACCTGCACCGGGTGGTTGAGGACCAGCGAGTACATCTCGGTCGGCATGGTCATGTAGACCGGCGCCCCCACGAGGTACGTGCCCTGGGCCTCATCGAACGCGGCGAGGAACGACATGAGCACGGCCACGAGGATCCCGGGCAGCGCGAGCGGCAGGGTCACGTGCAGGAACGTCCGCACGCGTCCGGCGCCGGCGTCGCGCGCGGCCTCCTCGAGGGAGCGCGGCACGGCGCTGAACGCGGCGGCCGGGATCCAGGTCATGAACACGACGGTGCCGATGAGCTGGACGATGACGATGCCCGTGACCGTGTTCATCAGGTGCAGCCCGTAGAAGAGCGACGCCATGGAGACGAAGAGGCCCATCTTCGGGAACGCGTTGGTGGCGAAGAGGCCCACCAGCAGGATCCGCCGGCCCGGGAACGAGAAGCGCGAGAACGCGTACGCGGCCGGGAGGCAGACGAGCGCCGAGACGAGCACCGTGAGCGGCGCGAAGTACAGCGAGTTGCGGACGGCCGCGGCGAGCTCGGCGTCCTGGAGGACGACCTCCCACCAGTGCAGGGTGAGGCCGGCGGGCAGGAGGCTCGGGTAGTCCCACGAGGTCGCGAAGGCGTGCGCCGCGAGCCACAGCAGCGGCCCGAGGACGAACACGGCGACGACCGCGAAGAGCGCGGCCTGGACCCAGCCGCGGGCGGAGAGGAGCGCGCGCATCAGACCCGGCCCTCCGCCTTCGCGGAGCGGAAGTTCGCCCGCACGTAGAGGAACGCGATCCCCGACGCCAGGACGAACACCACGACGGCCATGACGATGGACTGCTGCGGGTGGTTGAAGCCCGTGAAGTACTTCGAGATGTCGACGCCGAGCATGCTCGGCGCGTTGGGCCCGGTGAAGTACGGCACCGTGAAGGAGCCGAGCACGCCGATCGCCGTGAACGTCGTCGCGATGACGAGCGGGATGGCGGCGAGCGGCACGAGCACGCGGGTGACGATCGCCCAGGTGGACGCGCCGGCGTCGCGCGCCGCCTCGATCATCGCGTCGGGGATGCCCTGCACGCCCGAGGTGGCCATGAGCGTGGCGAAGGGGAGGCTCGTCCACACGGATCCGATGACGACCGCGACGGTCGTGTAGCCCCAGGTCGGCCCCTCGAGGCCGATGAGCGCGAACACGGTGCGCACGAAGCCGTCGCCCGAGTAGAAGGTGAGGATGGCCCACGACGCGATGACGACGGGGATGAACAGCGGCACGACCGCGAGCCCGGCGAACAGCGTCGCGAGCCGGCCGCCGCGGAGGCGGAGGTTGAGGGAGATCGCCAGGGCGAGCGCGATCACGAGGGCCGTCGAGACGACCGTGACGACCACCGTCACGCCGAGGTCGCGCAGGAAGCGCGGGTCCTGGAACACGTCGGCGTAGGCGTCGAGCGTGCCCCACCAGCCGGTCGCGGTCCGCGTGCCGAGGCCGATGGACGCGATGGTGCTGTTGAGCCCGCCCGTGTGGCCGAGGCTGAAGCCGATGGCCAGCACCACGGGGATCCCGACGAACACCGCGAGCAGCAGCGCGGGCGGGAGGGCGAGCGCGAGGCCGACGCCGGCGCGGCGCGCGCCCGGGGAGACCCGGGTCGCGCGCCGCGCGGGGGCGACCGGCGCGGCGGGGGCCGTCTGCCGGATCGCCGTCACTGGCCGGGCACCTTCTGGTCCCAGAGGTTCGCCATGTCCGAGGCCATCTTGCTGTCGTAGCCGGGGCGCAGGTTGGTCGGGTCGGCGGACGCGAACTGGTCCTTGAGGTCCTCCGGCACCTGGTCGAGCGCGATCACGGGGTAGCCCGCGATGGTGCTCGCGATGACGGCCTGGCCCTCGGCGGAGAGCACGTAGTCGGCCAGCTTCTGGGCGACGTCCGCGTGCGCGGCCGTCTTCGGGATGCCGAGGAAGGACGCGTGGCCCGTGAAGGCCGGGTTCGAGATCTGCGCGTACTTCACGGTGGACGGCAGCGTGCCGGACTTCTGGGCCGTGATGACCTGGTCGCTCCAGACGGGGGCCATCTCGACGGCGCCCGTGCCGAGCAGGTCGAGCACCTGGTTGTTGCCGTTCGGGTAGACGCCGCCCTGGTACATGGAGGCGTTCAGGCTCTTCAGCTGGTCGAACCCCGCGTCCCACGCGCCCTCGAGCGACTGGTCGTAGCCGGTCGTCATCTTCTCGCGCGTCGCGTCGTCGAGGTGGGAGTCGAGCACGGTCGTGACGAACGCGCCGCCGGAGCCGCCCGTCGCGGGGGAGTTGTAGGCGAACTCGCCCGGGTTCGCGGTGATCCAGGACAGCAGCTCGTCGAGCGTCTTCGGCGGCGTCGTCACCTTGGTGGAGTCGTAGGCGAGGAGCACGGAGGAGGCGCGGTACGGGATCCCGAAGCCGCCGCCGGACTGCACGGTCGCGTCGGGCACGGTCGCGAGGTTCGGGATGGTGTCGGCGGAGACGGGGGCGAGGAGTCCGCCGGTGCCGGCGGCCGCGGTTAAGCCCGCGTCGATGAGGTCGTATCCGGGGTCGGATCCGCCCTGCACCGAGCTCGTGAGCGTCGCCATGGTCTGGGCGTCGTGCTCGCCGTGGAGGTCGAGGGTCGTGGTGACCGAGGCGCCGGGGTTCGCCTTCTCGAACGCGGGGATGATCCCGTCGTCCCAGAGGCTCTTGACGTTGGTGTCGCCGGAGATGAAGACGCGGGCGCTGCCCGAGGCGTCGGTCACGGCGTGGTTCTGGGCCTGGGCCTCGCTGCTCGTGGTGGGCGCGCAGCCGGCGAGCGCGACGGCGGCGGACGCGGCGGCGGCGAGGGCGATGAGGTGACGGCGGGGGATCACGGGTCGGGTGTCCTTCTGCTCGGGGGACGATGCGGATCGCATCGTTTCGATGGTGCGGCCCGCCGGTGGCCCGGACATGAACGGAACGTTGCGATCGGGCTCCCCGAGGGCGAACGTGCGCGTCGGGGAGCGGGCCGTGAATAGGGTGAGCGGCATGAGGAGGAACTCGCCGCGCGGCTCGGTCACGCTCGCCGACGTGGCCGCCCTCGCCGGGGTCTCGACCTCCACGGCGTCCCTCGCCTACCGCAGCACCGGGTCCATCACGCCGGCCACGCGGGCCCGGATCCTGCGCGCCGCCGCCGAGCTCGGCTACGCGGGACCTGACCCCATGGCCCGCTCGCTCAAGAGCGGCCGCTCGGGCATCGTCGGCGTCGTCGTGGCGGGCAGCATCCGCCGCGCCTTCCAGAACCCCGTCGCCCTCGCCACCATGGCCGGCCTCTCGGAGGCGCTCGACGAGCTCGACGTGGGGCAGCTGCTCCTGCCCGGCCGCCGCGAGCCGCACGCCGGGGCCGCGCCGCTGCTCGAGGGCATGCCCGTCGACGCCGTCGTCTTCCTCACCCGCGGCGAGGAGGTCGACGCGCTCCTGCCGGGCCTCCGGGCGCGCCGGATCCCCATCGTCGGCGTCGAGGGACCGCACGGCGATGGCGTCGCCGTGGTCGACATCGACGACGCCCGCGGCATGGGGGAGCTCGCCCGGCACGTCCGCGGGCTAGGCCACCGCCGCGTCGGCGTCCTGATGCGCACGACGCGCATCGAGGAGGACGGCCCGCCCGGCCCGGTCGTCCCCGTCGGCCAGGGCCTCGAGGAGATCGTCAACCGCACCATCCGCGAGCGCCTCCGCGCGGCACGCAGCGTGTTCCCCGACGCGGTGCGCGTCGAGGCCGGGGGGCGCGACCTCGAGGCAGGAGAGGCGGCGGCCGGCGTGCTGCTCGACCTGCCCTCGCCGCCCACCGCGATCCTCGCCCAGAACGACATGCTCGCGGCGAGCGCGCTCCAGGCGGCCGCCGCCCGGGGCATCCGCGTGCCGGAGGACCTCACGGTCACCGGCTTCGACGGCGCCGACCTGCCGTGGCTCGGCCGCCGCCTCACGACGGTCGAGCAGCCGCTGCACGACCGCGGCGTGCACGCGGGGCGCATGGTGGGCGAGCTGCTCGCGGGACGCGCGGCGGCGAGCGTGGTGCTGCCCGTCCGGCTGCGCACGGGCGAGACCGCGGCCGCGCCCGCCTGAGCCGCGCGGGCCCGTCGGTCCTAGCGCCCCGCGGGATCCGTCACGAAGTCGATGAGCTGCTCGACCCGGCCGAGGAGCGCGGGCTCGAGGTCCTGGTACGAGCGCACCTGGCCGAGGATCCGCTGCCACGCCCGCGCGATGTCGGCCTGCTCGGCGTGCGGCCAGCCGAGCGCGGCGCAGATCCCGTGCTTCCACTCGACGTTCCGCGGGATGACCGGCCACTCCCGGAGGCCCAGCCGCGCGGGCTTCACGGACTGCCACACGTCGACGTAGGGGTGGCCGACGACGAGCGCGTGCGCGCGGTGCGGCCCGCGGGCGACGGCCTCGGCGATCCGGCTCTCCTTGGATCCGGGCACGAGGTGGTCGACGAGCACGCCCACGCGACGCCCGCGGCCGGGGCGGAAGCGGTCGAGCTCCTCGTCGAGGTGGTCGACGCCCTCGAGGTACTCGACGACCACGCCCTCGATGCGGAGGTCCTCGCCCCACACCTTCTCCACGAGCTCGGCGTCGTGCCGGCCCTCCACGAAGATCCGGCTGGGGAGCGCCACGCGCGCCTGCCGGTCGGCGACCGCGAGCGAGCCCGACGCCGTGCGTGCGGGGCCGGCGGGCGCGGCGCGGGGCACGCGGAGCGCCACGGGCTCGCCCTCGAGGAGGAAGGACCCGCCGAGCGGGAACGTGCGCTGCTTCCGCTTGTAGTCCTCGAGCACGACCATGCCGGACTCGACCCGCACGATCGCGCCGCAGAACCCGGTCGACAGCTCCTCGACCACGAGGTCGCGCGTCGCGTCCTGCGGCCGGGGCGCCTTCTTGGCGGGCCCGCGCCAGCCGGCGGCGAGCACGTCCTGTCCGTAGCGGTCGTCGGGGGAGGGAGGCGGCGTCATCCTCCGAGGTTCTCACGGGAGGCGTCGCGCACCCGGTCGACGAGCCGACGCCACGGGCCGTCCACCGCGGCCTCGCCGAGGCGGGCCTCGCGGTCGCCCGCGCGCACGAGGTAGACGAATCGGTCGGCGCCCGGGGTCGGCACGGCCGGCTCGTCCCAGGGGCACGCGTCGACGAGCGCGCTCCAGTCGGGCAGCTCGTCGCCGTCGTCGTCCACGCGCACCGACCAGGTGCGGGTCATGCCCGCCATCCCGCCCGTGCGCGACACGGCGATCTCCACCTAGACCTCGATCCCGACGCCCTCCCACGCCGCCTGGACCGCGGCGACCTCGGACGCGCCCTCACCGTACCGCGCGGACGCCGCGTCGACCGTGGCCCGGGCGAAGGCGGCGAAGTCGGCGTCGGGGCGCACGGCCCCGGACTCGATGACGTCGTACCAGACGCGGCCGGCGCCCTCCCAGGCCGCGCCTCCGATGCCGGTGGCCGCGAGGAAGAAGGCGCGGTTCGGGATCCCCGAGTTGATGTGCACGCCGCCGTTGTCCTCCTGCGTCTCCACGTAGTCGTCGAGGTGGCCGGGCTGCGGGTCCTTCCCCAGCACGTCGTCGTCGTAGGCGGTGCCGGGCGCCCGCATCGAGCGGAGCGCGAGCCCGGTCGACCGGTCGAGGAACAGCTCGGCGCCGACGAGCCAGGTCGCCTCGTCGGCTGACTGCCCGAGCGCGTGCTGCTCCACGAGCACGCCGAACACGTCGGAGATCGACTCGTTGAGCGCGCCGGACTGGCCCTGGTAGACGAGGCCGAGCGTGAGCTCCGTCACCCCGTGGGTCAGCTCGTGCCCGATGACCGTGAGCGAGCGGGTGAACGGCGCGAACACCTCGCCGTCCCCGTCGCCGAAGACCATGCGCGTGCCGTCCCAGAACGCGTTGTCGTACTCCTCGCCGTAGTGCACGGTCGCGAGCAGCGGCAGGCCGCGGTCGTCGAGCGACTCCCGGCCGTAGACCTCGGAGAAGAGGGAGTGGGTGGCGCCGAGCCCGGCGTACGCCTCGTCCACCTCGGCGTCCCCGGTGTCGGGCGCGCCCTCGACGCGCACCGTGCGGCCCGGCAGCTCCTCGCGGTTCCCCGCGTCGGAGATGGTGCGGTGGATCCCGGACGGGTCGCGGTCCGCGAGCGCCGACGGGTCGGGCGCGGCGCCCGGCCCCCGCCGCTCGTGGATGAGCGGCCCCTGGTCGCGGAGCGCGCGGCGCGCGGCCTGCCGGGCGGCGGACATCCTCTCGGGATCGGCCTCGGCGAGGCGGGTCAGCAGGTACGGCGGGAGGATCGTGCGTCTCATGTCCCGAGACTCGCACGGGGCGACGACATCGTCACCGGTGCGGGCGGATCCGGCCCGGGGGTCGCGCGTCGGAGTCGCGTGCCGTACGGTGCCTCAGCCGGTCCAGCGGTACCCGAGCTCCGGCCGGCCGGGCGTGCCGTACCGCGGCACGCGCTCCACCTGGCCGACGTCCGCGAGGTACTCCAGGTAGCGCCGGGCGGTCACGCGCGAGACGTCGAGCACGGCCGACACCTCCGCCGCCGAGACGCCGTCCGCGGGGCGCTCGTCGGGCGCCCCGGACCCGCGGGCGATCCCGCGCACGAGGTCGAGCGTCTCCGCCGACATGCCCTTGGGCAGCCGGGCCTCCGGCGCGGGGGAGCGCAGCGCCGCGAGCGCCCGGTCGACCTGGAGCTGCGTCGTGCTCCCGCTCCCGGTGTCGAGGCCCTCGCGGTACCCGACGTAGGCCGCCATCTTCTCGGCGAAGGCCGCGAACGTGAACGGCTTGATGAGGTACTGGACGATCCCCGCCGTCACCGAGCTGCGCACCACGGCCTGGTCGCGCACCGCCGTCACCGCCACCACGTCGGTCGCCCGTCCCGCGGCGCGCAGGCGGCGGCACACCTCGAGGCCGTGCATGTCGGGAAGCGTCATGTCGAGGAGCACCAGGTCGATCCCGTCGGGGCCCGCCTCGGCGATGAGACGCAGGGCCTCGCCGCCGGTGTGGGCGACGCCGACGACCGCGAAGCCGTCGAGCCGGCCGGCGTACGCCGCGTGCGCCTCCGCGGTGAGCGCGTCGTCGTCGACGACCAGCACGCGGATCACGGTCGCACCGCCGCCGCGTCGTCGTCCGGGCCAGCGGCGGCCTGCGCCTCGTCGCCGCGGCCGGCACCCGGATCCGCCGGCAGCACGACCCGGAACCGCGCGCCGCCCAGCCGCGGGTCGGCGTCCCCGACCTCGACCGCTCCGCCGAGCCGCTCCGCCGTGCGCGCGACGAGCGCGAGGCCCACGCCGCGCGGGGCCCCGGCGTCCGGCTTCGTCGAGACCCCGAACTCGAGCACGCGTGGCCGCACCGCGGGATCGACGCCGGGCCCGTCGTCCGTCACCTCGACGACGAGCGCGCCGTCGTCGGCCCGCGCGATCGCGAGCTCCACGCGTCCCCGGTCGTCGCCGCGCGCGGTGGCGCGGGACGGGTCGGCGGCCGCGTCGATGGCGTTGTCGACGAGGTTGCCCACGACGGTCACGAGGTCGGCGGGGGCGACGCCCGGGGCGCCCGTGCCGTCCGCGACGCGCACGGCGAGCTCGACGCCGCGCTCCGCCGCCTGCGCGGTCTTGCCGCGCACGAGCGCCTGCACGACGGGATCCGCGCCCTCGGCCAGGCCCCCCGCGGCGGCCCGCCGGTCGGTCTCCAGCTCCGACGCCGCGAGCGCGAGCGCCTCGCGCGGCCGCTCCAGCTCGATGAGCGACACGATCGTGTGCAGCCGGTTCGCGAACTCGTGCGTCTGCGCGCGCATGGCGTCGGAGAGCGTCCGCAGCGTCGCGACCTCGCCCGACAGGCGCTGGACCTCCGTGCGGTCCCGCAGCGTCGTCACCGTCCCGAGCCGGGCGGCGCTCCCGGTGCGGCCCGTGGGCAGGGCCGGCCGCTGCGTCACGACGAGGACCCGGCCGGAGGGCAGGTGCACCACCTCGTCGGCCGGCGTGCCGCCGGCGAGCAGCCGCTCGAGGGGCGCGGGGAGCCCGAGCGCGGCGACCTCGACGGGCCCGGCGGCCGGATCCACGTCGAGGTCGAGCAGCTCGGCCGCCTGGTCGTTGTGCAGCACGAGCCGCCGGTCGCGGTCCACGAGCACGATGCCCTCGCCCACCGAGTGCAGCACCGACTCGTAGTAGGCGAGCATGCGGGCCATCTCCTCGGGGCCGAGCCCCCACGTCGTCCGCTCGAGCGACCGGCTGAGGAGCACCGCGCCGGCGGCGAGCAGCAGCGCCAGCGCGCCGACCGTGCCGAGGAGCCCCGGGAGCCGCGCGCCGAGCACCTCGGAGACGCGGTCGACGGTCACGCCCGCGGCGACGAGCCCGACGATCCCGCCCGCCGCGTCCCGCACGGGGACGACGGCCCGCACGCTCGGGCCGAGGGTGCCCGTGGAGGTCTCGGTCAGCGGCCGGCCGGCGAGCGCGGGCCCGGTCGTGCCGAGGTAGCGTCGGCCGATCTCGTCGGGGTCGGGGTGGGTGACCCGCACGGTGTCGCGGTCCATGATCGTCACGAAGTCCACGCCCGTGTCGCGCGTCACGTCGAGCGAGTAGTCGAGGAGGGCAGCGGTCGGATCCGCGGACGCCAGCCCCTCCGCCACCCGCGGCGAGTCGGCGACGGTCGTCGCGACGGCGAGGCTGCGGTCGGCGGCCGCCTGCTGCGCCCGCTGCCGCGAGTCCGACCACAGGGCGGCGGTGGCCGCCACCGCGACCACGAGCAGCACGGTGAGCTGGACCACGAGGAGCCGGGCGGCGATGCCGCGGGGGAGGGCGGGGCGCCGGCGCCTGTGCCGCTGCGGTCGTCCGGCGAGCGCGCGCTCCGCCATGCCGCCTCCTCGCCTCCGCGGCGGTCACCCCGGCAGGAACATTATGAACACAACGCCGGGGGTCGGCCGCGCCTGCGCCATCCTGACGGGTACCCGTCGCCCGGCACCCCGTGCCCGTCGCCGCTCACGAGACAAGGACGTCCCATGACCAACCCGATCGCCGCGCTCCGCCGCCTGGATCGCCAGCACTACCTCTACATCGCCGTCATCGTGGCGGTGATCCTCGGCGTCACCGTCGGGCTCGTCGCCCCCGAGACGGGCGTCGCGCTCAAGCCGATCGGCGACGCGTTCGTCGCCCTCATCAAGATGATGATCGCGCCCATCATCTTCTGCACCATCGTCCTCGGCGTCGGATCCGTGGCCAAGGCCGCCACCGTCGGCCGCGTCGGCGGGCTCGCGCTCCTCTACTTCATCGTCATGTCGACGTTCGCGCTCGCGATCGGCCTGGTGGTCGGCAACCTCATCCACCCGGGCGAGGGCCTCGACCTCAGCGGCCTGCGGGCGCCCGAGGGCTCGACCGAGGCGACCGACGAGAAGGACTTCCTCCTCTCGATCATCCCCACGTCGCTCCTGTCGTCGCTCACCTCGGGCAGCATCCTGCAGACGCTGTTCGTGGCGCTCCTCGTCGGCTTCGCGCTGCAGCAGCTCGGGAAGCGCGGCGAGCCGGTGCTCGAGGGCATCCGCAACATCCAGGTCCTCGTGTTCCGCATCCTCAGCATGGTGATGTGGGTCGCCCCGCTCGGCGCGTTCGGCGCCATCGCCGCGGTCGTCGGCGCCACCGGGTTCCAGGCGGTCATCAGCCTCGCGACCCTCATGATCGGCTTCTACATCACGTGCGCGCTGTTCATCGTCGTGGTGCTCGGCACGCTGCTCTGGTTCGCGGCCCGCGTCAGCATCTTCAAGCTGATGCGGTACCTCGGCCGCGAGTACCTCCTCATCGTCTCGACCTCGTCGTCCGAGGTCGCGCTGCCGCGACTCATCGCGAAGATGGAGCACGTGGGCGTCTCCAAGCCCGTCGTCGGCATCACCGTCCCCACCGGCTACTCGTTCAACCTCGACGGCACGGCCATCTACCTGACGATGGCGTCGCTCTTCATCGCGAGCGCGCTGGGCAGCCCGCTGGCGCTCGGCGAGCAGGTCTCGCTGCTGGTGTTCATGATCATCGCGTCGAAGGGCGCCGCGGGCGTCACGGGCGCGGGCCTCGCCACGCTGGCGGGCGGCCTGCAGTCGCACCGCCCGGACCTGGTGGACGGCGTGGGCCTCATCGTCGGCATCGACCGCTTCATGTCCGAGGCGCGCGCTCTCACGAACTTCACCGGCAACGCGGTCGCCACGATCCTCATCGGCACCTGGACCCGCGGCATCGACGCCGACCGCGTGGCCCTCGTCCTCGGCGGCGGCGACCCGTTCGACGAGACGAGCATGGGCACCGAGCACGACGCCGGGCTGAAGGCGCCGGCGGACGCCCTAGAGGCGGACGTCACGCGCTCCGGCGACCTCGGCGACGAGGCCCGCGGCACCAGCCGGTGACGCCCGGTCGGGGCGGCGCCGGGGCGATCCCGACGTGGTCCCGGCCGTGTCCGATCCGTTACGCTGTGAGGTCACAGGAGGTACGACCATGGATGCACGCCAAGAGGGTCACGGCGCCGCGCGCGTGCCCGAGCAGTACACGAGCACGGACACCACGGCCACCTTCCGAGACGAGCTCGGCGCCGCGCTCGCGGGCCTCGACGGCGGCGTCTCCGCCGACGAGAAGGACGCCGTCACGGCGCTCCCCTCCGGATCCGCGCTCCTCGTGGTCCGTCGCGGCCCGAACCAGGGCGCCCGCTTCCTCCTCGACGCCGACGTCACCGTGGCGGGACGCCACCCCGACGCCGACATCTTCCTCGACGACGTCACCGTCTCGCGTCGTCACGCGGAGTTCGTCCGCGAGGGCACGACGTTCCAGGTCAAGGACCTCGGCTCGCTGAACGGCACGTACTTCGACGGCGTCCGCATCGACACGGCCCTGCTGCAGGACGGCGCCGAGGTCCAGGTCGGCAAGTTCCGCCTCACGTTCTACGCCTCGCGCGCCGACCTCGTCGGCCGGACGACCGAGTAGTGCCGGCGTCCGCCGCCCGGCCGACGCCCGCCCGCACCCCCGGACTGCTCAGCATCGGGCAGGTGCTCGCACGCCTCACGCCGGAGTTCCCCGACCTCACGAACAGCAAGCTCCGCTTCCTCGAGGAGCAGGGGCTCGTCCAGCCCTCCCGCACGGAGTCCGGCTACCGCAAGTTCAGCCCCGCCGACGTCGAGCGCCTCCGCACGGTGCTCGGCATGCAGCGCGACCACTACCTCCCGCTCAAGGTCATCCGCGCGTACCTCCGCGACCTCGACGCCGGCCTGTCGCCCGCGCTCCCCGGAGCGGCCACGGCGCCCGCCACCTCGATGCTCGACCAGGAGCGCCGATTCAACCGCGCGGAGCTCGTCCGCGAGTCCGGCGCCACGGCCCCGCTCCTCGGCGACGCGATCACCGCGGGCGTGCTCATGCCGGCCGAGGTCTACGGCGAGGAGGCCGTGCAGGTCATGCGCGCGCTCGTCGAGCTGCAGCGCACGGGCATCGAACCCCGCCACCTCCGCGGCTTCCGCCAGGCGGCGGAGCGCGAGCTGAGCCTCATCGAGTCGGCGCTGGTGCCGGTGTCCCGGCGCCGCGACGCGTCGAGCCGGGCCCACGCCGCCGAGCTCGCGCGGGAGATCGCCACGCAGCTCGAGGTGGTGCGCGGGAGCCTCATCCGCTCCGCGCTCGGCCGCCTCTCGTCCTGAGCGGTCCGCGAGCGCCCGGGGATGGTCCCGCGGAGGATCGGCGCCGCATCCTCGCGCGCAGGGGAGCGCGCGGCGGGCACCGGCCCATAGACTGACGTGTCCGCTCGGGGCCACCGCACGACGGGGGATCCGAGAGGCGCCGGCCGACCGGCACCCCCGACGGGGGCGCGGCTCGGGCCCGGACGACACGCCGGGCGCTCAGGCCGGATGTCGTTGATCGGGCCCGCGGGCCCCGCTACCGTGAGAGCACGAACCCGACGAACCGACCCGCATCAGCGCACGATCCCCTCCGGGATCCGCGCTGGGGGGTGGAAGGCAGAACGATGAGCGACTCCACCCCGGACTCCGGGCGCTACGACCTCGGTCTGCTCTTCACCGACGGCCTCCCCGAGATGGACGCGAGCGCCGGCTACCGCGGCGCCGTCGCCGCCCGCGCCGCCGGGATCACCTACCGCCAGCTCGACTACTGGGCCCGCACCGGCCTCGTCGAGCCCACCGTCCGCGGGGCCTCCGGCTCCGGCACGCAGCGCCTCTACGGCTTCCGCGACATCCTCGTCCTCAAGCTCGTCAAGCGCCTCCTCGACACCGGCATCTCCCTGCAGCAGATCCGCACCGCCGTGAACCAGCTCCGCGAGTCCGGCGTCGTCGACCTCGCGCAGACCACGCTCATGAGCGATGGCGCCAGCGTCTACCTCTGCACCAGCAACGACGAGGTCATCGACCTCGTGAGCCGCGGCCAGGGCGTCTTCGGCATCGCCGTCGGCAAGGTCCTCCGCGAGGTCGAGCACTCCCTCGTCGAGATCGACACGCAGACGGTCGACCCCACCGACGAGCTCGCCGCCCGTCGCGCCGTCAAGGCCTCCTAGGCCCGAGCGCCCGCTCCACCCGGCGACGCCCCGTCGCGGGCGATGTCCGCGCGCGTCTCCCGCGTCCCGTCAGCCCTCAGCTGCATCCGTGCATCGTCGTGCGCCCACGGCCTCGCCCTCGCTCGGCGGGGGAGGTCGTCGAGCGCGCGCCCCGCAGACGACGGACGCCGCCCCTCGAGGAGGGGCGGCGTCCGGGAGCGTGCGGGTCAGCGGGAGGCGTTCTCCGCGTAGTCGCCGATCTTCGCCGTGCGCATGATGCGCTCCAGCAGCTGGTCGAAGTTGCGCGCCATCTCCTGCGCGCTCTCGCCGGGCCACACGTGCAGCGGCTTGGCGGCGCCCTGCGCCTGCTGGAGGGAGGTGCGCTCGGGCAGCTGCGGGCTCAGCACGAGCGGGCCGAACATGTCCCGGAGCTCCTTGATGCGGAACTGGTGCTCGAGCGACTGGACGCGGGCGCGGTTGACGATGATGCCGAGGGGCTGCAGGCGTGGCGAGAGGCCGCGGCGGATCTCCTCGATGGCGCGCAGCGCGCGGTCCGCGGCCGCGACGGAGAACAGGCCGGGCTCGGTGACGACGGTGACGCGGTCGCTCGCGGCCCACGCGGTGCGCGTGAGGGCGTTGAGCGACGGGGCGCAGTCGATGAGGACGAGGTCGTAGTCGGCCTCGACGTTGGCGAGGGCCTCCTCGAGCTTCCAGATGTCGCGGATGCTCGGGTGCGGTCCGTCGAAGTTGATGGCGGACGGGCTGCCGATCATGACGTCGATGGTGCCGG